>Ga0187847_10003969_pt1 | contig 11048 bp, 9 predicted proteins | sample June2016WEW_4_10_FD_132458 | JGI IMG/M metagenome (GOLD analysis project Ga0187847, IMG submission 132458) | Peatland microbial communities from SPRUCE experiment site at the Marcell Experimental Forest, Minnesota, USA - June2016WEW_4_10 | ecosystem: Environmental > Terrestrial > Soil > Wetlands...
CGCCTCCTCGGGCTGCGCCATGAATGTCGGCGATCTCTTGGGCAGCGGCACCATCAGCGGCCCGGAGAAAGACCAGCGCGGCAGCCTGCTGGAAATCTCGTGGAACGGGACCGAGCCGATCGAACTGCCCGGCGATATCAAGCGCACGTTTCTCGAAGACGACGATTCGCTCAGCTTCCATGGCTGGTGCCAGGGCGACGGCTACCGAGTCGGTTTTGGCGAGGTCGAGGGGACGATCGTTCCCGCAGAATGATTTTGTCATTCCGGGATGGTCCGAAGGACCAGACCCGGAATCTCGAGATTCCCCGATGTGCAATTGCACATCTGAGGTTCGTTGCTCCGCATCGCCCCGGAATGACGAGGAGAGTCAACGCTCCTCGGGCGCGATATGCCGGATACGCGCGCAATGCGCGGCGAGATCGTCGAGACCATATTGGAGATGCACGCGCTTGTCCGATGGCGGGGTTCTGTCAACCGATGCGCCGGGCCGCCATTCCCGCGCCGGCCGGATCGGCCGCGGGGCAAATCCACCGCCGCAGTTCGGGCAGACATTGCCGAGTTTGCTCTCGACGCAATCGGCACAAAACGTGCACTCATAGCTGCAGATGCGCGCTTGCGTGGAATTCGGCGGAAGATCCCGGTCGCAATATTCGCAATTGGGCCGGAGTTGCAGCGCCATGATCTCTCGCCTTCTTGAAGGGGGCAATCATCGCAAATCAGCGACGCAGCTTGAATGACGAATATCCCTCGATTCCGGTCATCCGCCTCAACGCCGCGATGTCAGCGGCAGCTTCTGGGTTTCCTTGAGCCGGTCGAGCACGATCGACGAGCGCACATGCGCCACGCTCTGGTGCGGCATCAATACGTTGTTGACGATATCCGACAGGCTCTTGAGATCGCGCAGTACCGCCTTCAGCAGATAATCGGCGTCGCCGGTCAGCGAATAGGCTTCCTGGATATCGTCGACGCGATTGACCAGCGCGCGAAAGCGTTTGGCGTTGTCGGGCGAATGGGTCGCCAGTGTGATGTGAATGAAGGCGATGACGTTGAAGCCGAGCGCCTCGCTGGCAAGGTCGGCGTGATAGCCCGATATCACCCGGTCTTGCTCGAGCCGCATCCGTCGTCGCGAGCATTGCGACGCCGACAGGCCGGCGATGTCGGCCAGTTGCTGGTTGGTCAGGCGGCCATCATCCTGCAGCGCCGCCAATATTTTGAGATCGAAGCCGTCTACGGAGATCATGCGTGAAATGCCGATTCTATGCACGGAGTATGCATATTTATAGCCGAAAGCCTGTCGATATGCATGCACTTCGCGCACCGGATGGCTGAATATCCAAGCCAAGCCAATCCAGGAGATCAGCCATGGGCCCATTTCCGCACGACGCGCCGGCGGCCGAGATTTCAGCCGAAAATCCAATGGGCACCGACGGCTTTGAGTTCGTTGAATACGCGCATCCCGAACCCGAACAGCTGCATGCCCTGTTCAAGCTGATGGGCTATGTGCCGGTCGCCCGCCACAAGACCAAAAAGATCACGGTCTATCGCCAGGGCGACATCAACTATCTCGTCAACGAACAACCGGACACCCATGGCTATGCCTTCGTTGCCGCGCACGGGCCGTGCGCGCCGTCGATGGCGTTTCGTGTGGTCGATGCGAAGCAGGCCTATCAACGCGCGCTGTCGCTGGGTGCTGAACCCGCCGACATGCCGTCCGCGCAGAAGACGCTCGATGTCCCCGCGATCAAGGGCATCGGGGGCAGCCTGTTGTATTTCGTCGATCGCTACGGTCCCAAGGGCTCGGCTTACGACGCCGAGTTCGAGTGGCTGGGCGCGAAAAATCCGCGGCCGGAAGGTGGGGGACTGTTTTACCTGGATCACCTCACCCACAACGTCCATCGCGGGCGCATGGATGTCTGGACCGGTTTCTACCAAAAGCTGTTCAACTTCCGGCAGATCCGTTTTTTCGATATTGAAGGCCGCGCTTCCGGCCTGTTCTCGCGGGCGCTGACCAGTCCCGACGGCAAGATCCGGATTCCGATCAACGAGGACGCCGGCTGCTCCGGCCAGATCGAGGAATATCTGAACCTGTATCGCGGCGAGGGCATCCAGCACATCGCCTGCGGCGCGACAGATATTTACCGCACCGTTGAGACCCTGCGCGCCGATGGCCTGCCATTTATGCCGCCGCCGCCCGCAACCTACTTCGAGAAGATCGATGCGCGTCTGCCCGAGCATGGCGAAGACGTCGCGCGTCTCAAGCGCGATGGCATCCTGATCGACGGCGAAGGCGTGGTCGAAGGCGGTCACACCAAGGTGCTGCTGCAGATTTTCTCCGCCAACGCGATCGGGCCGATCTTCTTCGAGTTCATCCAGCGCAAGGGCGACGATGGCTTCGGCGAAGGCAATTTCAAGGCGCTGTTCGAATCGATCGAGGAAGACCAGATTCGCAGGGGCGTGCTGAAGGTGGAGAACGCGGCGTAGCTATCTCCCGCCCTGCCACTCCCGCGTGATATCGGCAATATCCGCCGCCACGGCGTCGCGGATCGCCGATGGCGTGCGCGAAAACCGCGGTGCCGGCGCGGGCTGGGTGACGCCGTGACGGGAGACAAAGGTGTTTCGGGCCGCCATGTGCGGATGCTCGGGCGCCTCTTTCATGGTCAGAACCGGCGCGAAACAGATGTCGGTGCCTTCCATGATCTTGCACCACTCGTCCCGGGTCTTGGTCTTGAAGACATCGACCAGCTTTTGCTTCAGCACGGGCCAGGCCTCGCGATCCATCTGGGCGTCGAAGTCGGTATCGGAAAGGCCGGCCAGATCGCGCAGCAGCGCGTAGAACTGCGGTTCGATCGAGCCGATCGAAATGAAGCTCCTGCAGGCGCATTGATAGACGCCATAGAAGTGCGCGCCGCCGTCGAGGAAATTGCTCGCGCGCGCTTCGGTCCATCGGCCGGCGGCGGTGAGGTCGAAGAACATCGACATCAGCGATGCCGCGCCATCGCACATCGCCGCGTCCACCACCTGTCCCTTGCCGGATTGCCTTGATTCCAACAGCGCGGCGAGCACGCCGACCACAAGGTAGAGCGCGCCGCCGCCGAAATCGCCCACCAGATTAAGCGGCGGCACCGGCGTTTCCGCCGTGCCGATCGCGGCCAACGCGCCGGTGACCGAGATATAGTTGATGTCATGGCCGGCCGCCTGCGCCAGCGGGCCTTCCTGGCCCCATCCGGTCATGCGGCCGTAGACCAGGCGCGGGTTGTGCGCCAGCACGACATCCGGACCCAGTCCCAGCCGCTCCATCACGCCCGGACGAAAGCCCTCGACCAGCGCATCGGCATTGGCCAGGAGCTCAAGCACCTTCGCGATCGCCGCCTTGTCCTTGAGGTCGAGTTCGACCACCTTTCGTCCGCGCCCGGCCGCCGATGTGAGATTCTTCCTGGCGCCGACGCGATCGAGCGTCACCACCTCCGCGCCCATATCCGCCAGCATCATGCAGGCAAAGGGTCCGGGGCCGATGCCGGCAAATTCCACCACGCGGAAACCCGCGAGCGGGCCGCAGACGCGGGTGGAGGATTGCGGGGCGGACTTATCGAGCACGTGGGTTTTTCCGTTGATCCGAGAAGTGTGACGAAAACGCGATCAGCCGGCCTCGGCAACGGCGCGCTGTGCCATCACCTTGATCAGGTTGGCGCGATAGGTCGATGATCCGTGAATATCCGTCAATAGCCCGTCAGCGGAAATCTTGACGCTGTCGAGCGCGCCAGGCGACCAGTTCGCCTTCAGCGCCGCCTCGACGGCGGGCACCCGCATCACACCGCTCGAGGATGCGCCGGTGGCGGCAACGCGGACATCCCCCGATTTGGTCTTGACCACGAACACGCCGGTGAGTGCGAAGCGCGAGGCGGGGTGGCGCATCTTCGCGTAGGCCGCCTTGGCCGGAATCGGGAACACGACCTGTGTGATGATCTCGCCGTCCGCAAGCGCCGTCGTGAACAGGCCCTTGAAGAAATCGTCCGATGCAATCGAACGCTTGTTGGTCTTGACGGTCGCGCCCAGCGCCAGAACGGCGGCGGGATAATCCGCGGCCGGATCGTTGTTGGCGATTGAGCCGCCGATGGTGCCGCGATAGCGCACTGCCGGGTCGCCGATAATAGAGGCGAGATGGGCGAGCGCGGGAATTGCCGTCTGTACGGTTGCGCTCTCGGCCACGTCGTAATGCGTTGTCGCCGCCTTGATCGTCAGCGCGTCCCCGGAAATCTCGATGCCGATCAGTTCCTTGATCCGTCCGAGGTCGATCACGTCGGACGGCGAGGCAAGCCGCTGCTTCATGACCGGGATAAGCGTATGACCGCCGGCGAGATATTTCGATTCGGCGCCCTTTGCAAAGAACGCCGCGGCTTCATCGACGCTGGAGGGGCGATGGTAGGTGGTCTCGTACATGATTCATCTCCCTCTTACGCGTTGCCGTGAATGGCGTGCCACACCCGATCGGGCGTCGCCGGCATCGCGAGCTTGTTGTTGCCGATCGCATCCGTGATGGCGTTGATGACGGCCGCGGATGCGCCGATCGCGCCGGCTTCGCCGCAGCCCTTGACGCCCAGGGGATTGCCCGGACACAGCGTCGGGGTATGCGACAGCTTGAAAGATGGCAGGTCGTCGGCACGCGGCATGGTGTAGTCCATGAACGATGCGGTGATGAGCTGGCCAGAGCTGTCGTAGACCGCGCCTTCGAGCAGCGCCTGCCCGATTCCTTGCGCAAGGCCGCCATGGACCTGGCCCTCGACAATCATCGGATTGATCAGCCGGCCGAAATCGTCGGCGGCGACGAAATTGACAAAGCTGGTCTTGCCGGTGCCGGAATCGACCTCGAGTTCGCAGATATAGGCGCCTGCCGGGAAGGTGAAGTTGGTGGGATCGTAAAACGCGGTTTCATTCAGGCCGGGCTCCATGCCGTCGGGCAGATTATGCGCGGTATAGGCGGCGAGCGCGACCATCGGCAACGCAATCGACTTGTCGGTGCCGGTGACTTTGAACTCGCCGTTCTCGATGACGATGTCGCCCTCGGACGCTTCGAGCAGATGCGCCGCGATTTTCTTGCCCTTGGCTTCGACCTTCTCCATCGCCTTGACGATGGCGGTGCCGCCGACCGCGATGGAGCGCGAGCCGTAGGTGCCCATGCCGAACTGAACTTTGTCGGTGTCGCCATGGACAATCTGCACCTGGCTGATCGGAACGCCGAGACGTTCTGCAATCAGCTGCGCGAACGTCGTCTCGTGCCCCTGGCCGTGGCTATGCGATCCGGTCAGGACTTCGATGGTGCCGACCGGATTGACGCGGACCTCGGCCGATTCCCACAAGCCGACGCCGGCGCCCAGGCTGCCGACCGCTTTCGAGGGCGCGATGCCGCAGGCTTCGATGTAGCAGGAGAAACCAATGCCGCGCAGCTTGCCCTCCGATTTGGCTTTTGCCTTGCGCGCGGGGAAGCCGGCGTAATCGATCGCCTTCAGCGCGGCGTCGAGCGACGCGCCAAAGTCGCCGATGTCATAGGCCATGATCACGGGGGTCTGGTGCGGGAAGGTCGTGATGAAGTTCTTGCGGCGCAAATCCGCCGGATCGACTTTCAGCTGCCGCGCCGCGGTTTCCATCATGCGTTCGATCAGGAAACTCGCTTCGGGACGGCCCGCACCCCGGTAGGCATCGACCGGCGTGGTGTTGGTATAGACGCCCATCACCTCGGCATAGATCGCGGGAATGTTGTACTGGCCTGACAATAGCGTCGCATAGAGATAGGTCGGCACCGCCGACGAGAACAGCGACATATAGGCGCCGAAATTGGCGTGGGTCTTGACCCGCAGGCCCAGGATCCTGTTGTCGCTGTCGAACGCCATCTCCGCCTTCGAGACATGGTCGCGGCCATGGGCATCGGTGAGGAAGGCCTCGGAGCGATCACCGGTCCACTTGACCGGGCGCCGCACCTTCTTGGAGGCCCACAGTGCCACCATCTCTTCCGGATAGACGTAGATCTTCGAGCCGAAACCGCCGCCGACATCGGGCGCGATTACCCGCAGCTTGTGCTCCTGGGCGATGTTGTAGAAGGCCGACAGTACCAGACGCGCGACATGCGGATTTTGCGATGTCGTGTACAGCGTAAAATGCTCTTCGGCTTCGTTGTATTCCGCGATCGCCGCGCGCGGCTCCATCGCATTGGGCACCAGCCTGTTATTGGTAAGTTCGAGCGATACAATATTGGCCGCCTTGCTGAAGGCGTCCTTGACGGCGGCCTCGTCGCCGATCGACCAGTCGTAGACCACGTTGCCCGGCGCTTCCGGATGCAGTTGCGGTGCGCCCGGCTTGATGGCGGCGGCGATATCGGCCACGGCGGCAAGTTCTTCGTAGGTGACGATGACGGCTTCGGCCGCATCCTTCGCCAGGTTCTTGGTCTCGGCGATGACGACGGCGACCGCCTGGCCGGCAAAGCGAACCGTCTCCGGCGCCATCGCCGGCCACGCGCCCATCTTCATCGGCGTGCCGTCCTTGGACGAAATCGCCCAGCCGCAGATCAGATTGCCGACCTTGTCGTCGACGATCTCTTGTCCGGTCAGCACGCCGACCACGCCCGGCATCTTCATCGCCGCCGAAGAGTCGATGTTTTTTACCCTGGCGTGCGCGTATGGGCCGCGGATGAAATGGGCATGGGTCATGCCATGGAGCTTGATGTCGTCGACGTAGCGGCCTTTGCCGGTAATGAAACGCCGATCTTCCTTGCGCACAACGCTTGCGCCAATGCCTTCAACGCCCATGTCCTGTCCTCCCAGTCGGAGTTTTGCTTTCCGCCATTTCCATCGAAATTCGGCGGCATCGAATTCAGCAATAGGTGGTCGGCAGCTTCTATTCCGCCGCCTGCGCGACCTTCATGCGGCCGGCGGCGTCGAGCACCGATTTGACGATGTTGTGGTAGCCGGTACAGCGACAGATATTGCCTTCCAATTCGTGCCGGACGGTCTCTTCATCGAGCTCGCCGCTGTGCCGGTTGACGATATCGATCGCCGACATGATCATGCCGGGCGTACAGTAGCCGCACTGCAGCCCGTGATTGTCGCGGAATGCCGCCTGCATCGGGTGCAATTCGTCGCCCCTGGAAATACCCTCGATGGTGGTGACGTTGACGCCGTTGGCCTGCCCGACCAGCACGGTGCATGATTTGACGGCGCGGCCGTCGATGTGGACCACACAGGCGCCGCACTGGCTGGTGTCGCAGCCAACATGGGTGCCGGTCAGGTTCAGATGATCGCGCAGCAGATGGACGAGGAGAGTCCGGTCCTCAAGATCGGCCGAGACTGCCTTGCCGTTCACGGTCAATTTGACAGTAGACACGCTTGGTACCTCCCGAATGTTTTTATTTGTTTGAATTAGACGCACGGGGGGAAGACTTTGCAACTAGGAATTTCGTCGCGTAGCGCATTGTGATGTCCTCTGCGCGTCAGGCTTTCGCGTCCTTCCGGGGCAGGGCTCGGGTAGATGCCTCATGCAAATTTGCGGCTTTCTCGGCGGCGGCGTTGATGGTTTATTCCGCCCGATCCGGTCCTGGCGTAAGCCACGGACCGCAAACGATAATGAAGCCGATCGAAGGGACGTTTTGAGGTGATTGACAAGCAGGTGAAGACAACCGCCGACGCCGTGGCCGGGGTTCGCGACGGGTCGACGGTATTGGTGGCCGGATTCGGCGCTGTCGGTGTCGCGGATAATCTGCTCGATGCCCTGCACGAACAGGGGGCCAGGGAGCTGACCATCGTCGCCAACAATTCCGGCAATGGCGATTACGGCCTGGCCCGGCTGATCAATTCCGGCCGGGTGCGCAAGGTGATCTGCTCCTATCCGCGCTCCGGCGACTACAGCGCCTTTCTCAACGCGTACCGCGCCAAAAGTCTTGAGCTGGAACTGGTCCCGCAAGGCATCATCAGTGAACGGATGCGCTGCCATGCGGCAGGCCTTGGCGGGTTTTTCTCGCCGGTTTCGGCGGGGACAAAGCTCGGCGAGGGCAAGGAAACCCGCGAGATCGATGGTCGCCTGCACGTGTTCGAGAAGCCGTTGAAGGGCGATGTCGCGCTGATCAAGGCCAACAAGGCCGATCGCTGGGGCAACCTGACCTACCTAAAGTCGGCGCGGAATTTCAATCCGGTGATGGCGATGGCCGCCGAGCTGACGGTGGTCGAGGTTGACGGCATGGTGGAGCTTGGCGAACTCGATCCCGAAGCGGTTGTCACCCCGAGTATCTTTGTCGACCGCGTGGTCGTTGTGGGAGCGCAGGCATGATCCCCGAATCCTATCGGCCTCTGACGCGCGAACAAATGGCCTGGCGCGCCGCGCAGGATTTAAGGGAAGGCGATTACGTCAATCTCGGCATCGGCATTCCGACCCTGGCCGCGAGCTACGTGCCATCAGGCCGCGAGGTGATCTTTCACAGCGAGAATGGCATCCTCGGCATGGGTCCGAAGCCGGAGCCCGGCAGGGAAGACCCCAATATGGTCGATGCCGGCAAGAACAAGACGACACTGGTCGCGGGCGGCTGTTTCGTCCATCACGCCGATGCGTTCCTGATGATCCGCGGCGGCCATCTTGATGTCAGCCTGCTCGGCGCCTTCGAAGTCTCCGAAAACGGCGACCTTGCGAACTGGACCACCGAAGATCCGGCATTTCCGCCCGGCGTCGGCGGCGCCATGGATCTGGCCGTCGGCGCCAAGGCCATCCGTGTGATCATGGAACACACCAGCAAAAAGGGTGAGCCGCGCATCCTTAAGACGTGCACCTATCCCTTGACCGCGGCCGGCTGCGTGAAGCGCATTTATACCAATCTGGCGGTCATCGACGTGACGCCGGAAGGACTCTCTGTGATCGAGATGATTCCGGGCATGACGGTTGAGAAGCTGCAGACCCTGACCGAACCGAAGCTGCAACTGGCCCCCAGTTGGCAGGCTCTGGCGCCACCCGAGGCTCGCGCGGCATAACCAGCCAGAGCGCGATCCGGAACGGTGGGAGCCGGTTCTCCCTCGGGACAAACCCGAAGCGTTTGCCCGGAGATCATGCTCAAATACGGAAATCTGGCCTGAAATCCCGCGAGAATGGCCGACTTTACGGCAGTGCGCGATGGATTCCGTCGCCGCACGACCTGATTTACGGCCTTTTATCTATTCTGCTCTAGTTTTCCGGATTGGGTTCGGGGGGCCTGCTTCCCGATGCCGCGGCTATTCAGAAAAGTGGTTTGGGGGGTCCGGGTGAGGTCGTTGAAGCGCATCTGGCGGCCATCGGTATCGCTGAGGTTCCCGACCTTTCGATTTCGCGCCAAAATCATGCTCGGCTTTGCCACCGTGCTCGCCGTCTCGGCCGCCAGCATGGGCATCGCCTATCTCGGATTCGAGCGCGTCTCCGCGGGCGTCGCGTCGTACCGCAACAGCGTGTCGGAAGCCGATCTGGCGCGCAATATCGACCGCGATCTGATTTCGTACCGGGGGCTGGCGCGATATTATGTCGTGACCGGGAAAGAAGACGATGCCAAGACGGCGCTGGCCGCCGAAGCGGGTCTGAAAGCCGCCATCGATCAATCGATGAAGGGCACCACAAATCCGGCGCGCCTCAATCAGATCACGAAACTTGCCAGGGAATTCCGCGCCTTTACCAAGATCTTCGCCGACATTCTCAAGGTCAAGAACGAGAGCGCGCTGCTGACGCAAAACCAACTGACGCGCGGTGGCACCTCGCTGCGTTACAAGCTTGACGATCTCGCCAGCAACGCTGTCGATGCGGAGCTTCCGGCGGTCGAACTCGGCGCCAAGCAGGTGGCCGCGCAATATCAGGCGGCGATCGCGCTCGCCAACACCTTCGTCATCAATTCCGACATGACGGTCGCAACCAGTGCGCTGGCGCGGCTCAAATTCGTTGAGAACTCGCTGAAGGCGATTTCGGCGACCGACGAAAAGATCGTGCAGGGCCTCAAGGAGATTTCCACGCTGCTGGATGAGTACCGGCAGACGCTCAGCAAGCTGATTGGAAACGCCAAGGAGATCGGCGAATTGACGACCGAGATGGCCGAATCCGCCGATGCGATCATGAAGGGCTCGAACGCGATGAAGGCGGACCTGCTCTCCGATCAGCAGCGGCTGGAGTCGGAGTCCGATGCCACCATCGGCGAAACCGAGCGGCTGGTGGTGATGATCGCGCTCGGCGGTTTCCTGCTGGGCGGGGCGCTGGCGGTATTGCTCGGCAAAAGCATCTCCCGGCCCATGATCGCGATGTGCAAGGCGATGCGGGAACTCGCCGGCGGCAATTTCGATGTCGTGCTGCCGGGTCTCGGCCGCAAGGATGAACTTGGCGAAATGGCCGGCGCGGTCGAAGAGTTCAAAGTGCAGGCGGTCGCCAAGGCGGAGCGCGATGCGGCCGCCCATGACGCCCAGAGCAAGGCCAGCAGCGCGGCGCGCCGCGCCGAGCTCATTCGCTTCGCCGATGATTTCGAGGCTGCGGTGGGCGCGATTGTCTCCAACGTTTCGGCCTCCGCCGTTGAGCTTGAAACGGCCGCCGGAACATTGACGCGAACCGCGGAAACCACGCAGAGCCTGTCCAGCCAGGTTTCCGGTTCATCGGAAGAGGCGTCCACCAACATGCAGTCGGTCGCCTCTGCGACGGAGGAGCTTTCCGCCTCGGTCGATGAAATCGGAAGACGGGTGCGCGAATCCAGCCAGATCGCGGAGGCGGCGGTGCTTCAGGCCCAGCAAACCGACGGGCGGATCGGCAAATTGTCGCGCGCGGCGCAAGAGATCGGCGACGTGGTGAAATTGATCACGGCGATCGCCGAGCAGACCAATTTGCTGGCGCTGAATGCGACCATCGAAGCCGCCCGTGCCGGTGACGCCGGCCGCGGTTTCGCCGTCGTCGCCTCCGAGGTCAAATCGCTGGCCAGCCAGACCGCGAAAGCGACCGACGAGATATCGTCGCATATTTCCGGCATGCAGGGCGCGACCCAGGAATCGGTGGCCGCGATCAAGGAGATCGGCGGCACC
>Ga0187847_10003970_pt1 | contig 11041 bp, 8 predicted proteins | sample June2016WEW_4_10_FD_132458 | JGI IMG/M metagenome (GOLD analysis project Ga0187847, IMG submission 132458) | Peatland microbial communities from SPRUCE experiment site at the Marcell Experimental Forest, Minnesota, USA - June2016WEW_4_10 | ecosystem: Environmental > Terrestrial > Soil > Wetlands...
AGGTAGTGATGACCGCGGAAGTCGAAGTAGATCTCGGCGTTCTTGGGCAACCAGAGTTCGACACTCTTCTTTTGGAAGAGCTGCGGATTGTAATCGATGGCGAGATGCTCGCCGAGCAGTTTGATCTCGGGCATCGGGCTGATCAGATCCGATTCGAGATGCACCAGGTGAAAGGTATTCGCCGAAATCCAGGCGCGGCCTTTCAGGCTGATGGAATAGGAATGGCCATTGATTTTGTATTCTTGTACGCGGTGGGGACGATCCTCGCGCTGCTGAAACCGAACCAGCCAGGTTGCCTCTCCGTGCCAGTCGCCCAGCCCTTCGCAGACCATGTTGAAATCATCGCGTTCGTCGGGATGGAAGATCAGCGCGAGCGAGGGTAATCCACGGGTAGCGATCTGGCCGGGGAACTCATCCGCGTTCGGGTTGCGAAATTCCTCGACGTTAAACACACCCGGCTTCGTCTCCGAAATGGAGGCGACGTAATTAAACTTGAGCGTGGTTCGGGTGATGGGATGGCCGAGGGCGTCGAGGTCTTCGTGCAGCATGTCCTCGATCGCGCCAAACCGGCCCACGTCGTCGAGAAGTTGCTTTACGCGCTCGCCCACGCCGTCGATCACTTCGTCAAAGGGACAAACAACCCCAGCAGCGACGCGCGGTCTGACGTCATCAATGCCCGGCGGTCCCCAGGCCTTCATGGCGAGTTCTGGTGCGCTGGTGGCGAGCAGCGCGTCGACGCCCGGCGCCGAGGGCGCATTCTTCGCGACTGTCGCGGCGTTTCCAGCAGGATTGGAAATGCGCTGTTGCAACTGGTCGATCATGGTGCGCACTTGCGCCACCATCGGGCTGGAGGGCGACTCAGTGAGGAAGGTTTTGTAAGCCTGCAGCGCTTCCTGGTCGTGTCCCAGGTTTTCTAGAGCTTGTCCGAGGGCGATCTCGGCGGAGTTGCCGGTACCTTTCCCTTTGTCAATGGCGAGTTGCGCCTGCACGCGGGCCTTCTCGTTTTCGTGCTGTTTCAGGTAGGTCTCGGCCAAAAGGCTATGAGCCATCCAGTTCTCAGGGTCAGCCGTGGTCGCTTTTTCCAAAGTGATTCTGGCTGCCGCATAGTCCTGCCGTTGAATTTGCAGTCTCCCCAACAGAGCGAGGGCTTGGACGTTGTGGGGGTCAACGGTGGACGCTGCGAGCAGGTAAGTTTCCGACTGTTGAAAATCCTTTTCCTGAAAGAATAAGTACCCGAGGAGAAAGTTCACCTCCGGGTTCGACGGAAGCAACTCATTCGCCGCGCTAAGACGCTTGTGAGCGTATTTCAATTTTCCAGAATTGAGGGCCGCGACTCCCTGACTGATTGCTCTGCGCGCCTTGGCCGGCAACTGCTCCTCACTGGGCACGTTTAAGTCGACGGCGGCAGGGTCCTTCTTCAGATCGACGCTCACTTTGTAGAGGTTGCTCGCGTCCTGAATCTGCACATCAAGTTTCGCGGTCAGATATCCGACGGCACTTACCTCGACCTCGTAGGTGCCTGCGCTCAAGTTGGTGAGAGTAGCCTCGGATTTACCCGTGGTCGTTTCCCAGGATACTTTCTCCGTGTCCTTATTGAGGGCTTTCACCACCGCCTGGCGATCAAGAGCAGTCTTATTTTCGCCAAAGACGGCAACCAGCAGGCCTCCCGGCATGGGGGTTGGATTCGTTTGAGGTATTGGCGTCCCTTTTTGCTGGAATGACGGGGCCGGTTTCATTTGCGGCCACGCACTGGCAGCAACCAGCAAGCACAGCATCAACACGGTTCCCGAACGCGAAACGCCATGGCTCATACGCTACTCCGTTGAGGGATGATGGCAGGCCTTCCTTGATTTTTCAAGCCCTGTGCCGCAGAAGACTTCTGCAGAGAATTGTGGAAGGAGCCAGACCTCAGGTTAGCTTCATTCTACGCCCTGGCCGCAAGCGGGCGAAGGTGACCGCCGGACCGTACGGATGGGCGGCTAAGCCGCTACTTACTCCATGCGGTAGTCAATCTTAATGCCGCGGCGCGCTACTTCTTCCAGGAATGCATCGGCGGGGACATCCCGCTCCTGCAAGACTGCGCCGCGCTTGCTGATCGCGCCCATACACATCATCTGCAGCACGATCGATGCGGGGAAAGCAGTGGTGCGCATCATTGCGCTCATGTCGCTCTTCGGATCGTAGTGGTCGACCATCGTAAACGTGGCCACTCGACCCTTCAGCTTTCCGCCGAGCAGGCCGCGTACCCCGGGAGCTTTGATGAACTCGTGGGCTTCGAGACGCATGATGCAGACATCGGGACCCTTGCCGGCAAACTTACCCTCGAACACTTTTGACATGAGTGCCCGCGGCGCCACTTCCACGTTGCCGACGCGCATCTTCTCATTCGAAAACAGGCCGAGCGCTTTCAACTCGCAGAGCAAGTCGTAGTGGCCGGGATAGCGCAGCGTTTTTTCGAAACACTCACCCACTTTTCCCTCGAAGGTCTCGGGCAAAGTGGAAGTACCACCGGAGGTTTGAAAGGCGACGAGCGGGGCGAAGCCATCCATGTGAAACTCTTCGGGCTCGGTGAGCGGATCGATGGTCATCAGCTTGCCCTTGCGCAGAATGCGTGCGGGCTCCACGTATTCGTTGATGAGTCCTTCCACGGAAAACACGAGCTGATAGTGAAACGGAGGCACGGGTTTTTCGGGCAGGCCTCCGACGTAGAGTTTGAGCGCGTCGGCGCGTCCATCCAGGCGGCGAACTAATTCTCCGCCGAGAATGGAGGCCATGCCGGGGGAGAGCCCGCAATCGGGCGCCAACGCGACTCCTTTCTTCTCCGCTTGCTTGGCGAGCGCGAGTTCCTGGCGAACGACGGTGTTATTGCCACCCAGGTCGGCGAAGTGACATCCCGCGCTGATGGCGGCTTTTGCGAGGCCGAGGTTCAGGCGGTAGGGAACGGCGGAGAGAACGCCATCGTGACCTTTCATGAGGCGCGCTGCTTCTTTTTCTTTCGCCGCATCGAGCGCGACGGGCCGAACCTTTTTGTTGCCGGCGATGCTGTTGACGCGCGCCGCAACATCTCTTGCGCGCTGGCGATCGTTGTCGGCGAGAGTGACGGAGTCGACGTGATCCTGGCGGGCCATGTCATAGGCTGCCGCAGAACCCATCATGCCGGAACCGATTACGAGCAATTTCATGAGTGCTCCCTGTGAGACAGATCAGGCTACAGGAACTTCTCCGAACTAGAAGTGACAGACCTCACGTTGCGGGGATGAGGGGAGGACAGCGTGGCCGGCAATTGGGGTGGAAGTCAACCAAGATTGCGTTAATTTCCGCAGTCGGAGTCGCGAGCGAGACGGCGCATTTTCAATGATTTGCGCGCCCGTCCAAGTACTTCCGTACCGTCTCTAGTACCTTAGTTACTCCAATGCGGGTGACCGGACATCAATTCGTGGTTGACATACTATATGAAGTATTAAGCTGACATATGGATACAATATATAGATAGCGACCGCAACTCTACTTCCGGCGAAATCCAGAAAAACCCTATAAAACCCAGCAAAACCGGGAGATTCCCTTGGAGAGGCCCTCGCTTCCGGTTGAGATATGCTCAGCACACCAAATAACTCGAACGCTGCAGGGAAACTGGAATGGCCGACTCGCGAGAAGTAATGAATATTCGCCAAGCTTCGCAGTATCTGGGAGTGAGTCCGGACACGCTTTACAAGTACGTGAACGAACAAAAAATTCCGGCGTTCAAGTTAGGCAACCGCTGGCGCTTCAAGAAATCGAAGATCGACCAATGGATGGAAGAGCAGTCGGTGGAAACGGAACCGCGGGGCAAAAAGAAAGTCCAGGCAGCTGGTAAAGCTGCAGGAACTCTGTAAGCGAACTTCGTAAGAGAAGGGCGGGCACATGTTTGGAATGGGATCGAAAACGATAGTGGGTCTGGACGTAGGCTCCTCGAGCATCAAGGCCGTCGAACTCAGAAGGACGCGCACGGGAATCGAAGTGGCACACCTCGGGCTGGAGCCGATCGCGCCCGACCTGGTGGTCGATTCCATGATCGTGGATTCGGGTCAGGTTTCGAGCTCGATCGCCAAGCTGTTCACCGACACGCAGATCAAGTCGAAGGCGGTGGCGACGGCGGTCAGCGGACACTCGGTGATCGTGAAAAAAATCTCGCTGCCCTCGATGAGCGACCAGGAACTGGCCGAGACGATTCAGAAAGAAGCGGCGCAGCATATTCCGTTCGATCTCGCTGATGTGAACCTCGACTACCAGATTCTTTCGGAAGATGCGAGCAGTCCACAAATGGACGTACTCCTGGTGGCCGTGAAAAAAGACAAGATTCTGAACTACACCAACGTACTCTCGATGGCGGGCAAGACTCCGGCTATTGTGGATATCGATGCCCTGGCTTTGCAGAACTGCTACGAGTACAACTACGAACCCGCGCCAACGCAGGTGGTGGCTTTGCTCAACCTGGGTGCGAGCGTGATGAACATCAACATCGTGAAGGGCACCACGCCGCTGTTCCCGCGCGACGTTTCGGTGGGCGGACATCAGTACACCGATTCGCTGCAGAAGGAACTGGACCTGAGCTTCGACGATGCGGAATCCCTGAAGCTGGGGCGCAAGGTAGGCACGGTGCACGACGACGCGAAGACGCCGATCCTGCAGCAAGTGACGGAAATTATCGTGCTGGAAATTCAGAAGACATTCGACTTCTTCCGCGCCAGCGCGGCGGGCGAGCACATCGAGAAGATTTACCTGGCTGGTGGTTCGGCCAAGGTTCCCGGGCTGGTGGAAGCGCTGCGGCAGGAGTTCTCGATGCCGGTGGAATTGTTCAACCCGTTTCAAAAAGTTGTGGCTCCGGTGGAAGGAGCCGGGGCGGAGCTGGTCGAACAGAACGCGGGCCAGTTGGCAGTGGCCGTGGGTTTGGCCCTGAGGAGCTTTGAAAAGTTATGATCCGAATCAATCTGCTGGGTGGTGCAAAACCGAAAGGGAAGAAGGGCCCTGCGTTCAGCATGCCGAGCTTCGAGCTGGGCAGTTGGGCGGGACCAGTGGTGCAGGTGGCGGCCGTGCTGGCGATTGCCGGCGCGCTCAACTTCGGGTACTGGTATCGGCTCGACCAGCAAAAGAAATCGATCGAGTCGCAAACCCGACTGGCGGAACAAAGAAACCGCGAACTGGCCGATATCAAGGTGCGTTACCTGGAACGGCAGAAGCAAGCCGAGGCCTATAAGCGGCGCGTGGACGTAATCGACCAGCTGCGCTCGGGCCAATCCAACGCGACGGTTAACCTGCTCTCCACGATCGGCGACACGGTCAACAGCACTGAGGCGGTTTGGTTGAATAGCATGCAGGACTCCGGCACGAGCGTTGCCATCGATGGCACCGCGCTGAGCGCCGATGCCGTGGCCAACCTGATTTCCAACCTGCAGAAAACCGGATTTTTCAAGAGCGTCGAGATCAAGGAAAGCTATCAGGACGACGGAATCAAGGATATGCAGGCGTTTCAGTTCCAACTGACCTGTACGAAGGCGTAAAGGCGGAACCGACTATGAATCTGGGCGAATTAACAGGGGTGAAGCTGCTGGGGTTGCTGATACTGGTGGCGGTTCTGGCCACCGGCGGCCTTTACTACACCGTCTATAAAACGCAACGCGATCAGAATGACGCGGCGCGGATCAAGCTGCAGAGCAAATTGCGCGAGAATGCGGAACTCGAAGCGTACCGGCCGAAACTGGCCGACATCGAGCGCCAGCTTGCCAGTTTGAAGCAGCAGCTTGAAATCGAGCGGCGCATTGTGCCCGACGACAAGGAAGTGGACAATTTCATGCGCCTGGTGGACGGAGAAGCGCGCAAAGCGGGCGTTGAAATACGCCGCTACACGTCCAAGCCAACCACCGCGAAAGAGTTCTATACCGAAGTGCCTTTCGAAATGGAGTTTGACGGTCCGTACTACTCGCTGCTGGGTTTCTTCGACCGCTTGGGAAAAGTGGAACGCATCGTCAACGTTTCGGGCCTGGCGATCGCCTCGACCCGCAAGCCTGCGGACGCGAAGGCTAAGCACAACTATCAGTACGCGCCGAATGAGAGTGTGGTGGCCACTTGCCTGACCACGACGTATTTCAGCCATGATCTGGACCCGGGAGCGCCGGCAAGTCAACCGGCAGCACCGGCGAAGAAGTAGGAGGGGCATGATGAAGAAGAAGCCAGCGATCACGATCACGACGACAATTCTGGTTTCAGTACTGGGCGCGGGGTTGGCCTTGGCCCAGAGTCCCCGCATAATCCAGAACACGCGCGAAACCATGAACGGGGTGAGCAACCGTCAGACGGCGGCCTCGAATCAGGCTCTAGGTGTTCAGGAACGAGCTCCGTCGGCGGCAAGCGCTACGCGCGCTGCGAAGAAACCGGCGGCCAGCGCTACGACCGCGAAGAAACCAGCGACCGTTGCGCCGAAGGCTCATGCAGCCGCAACGGTGCATCCGCGTTCGATGGAAGCAAGAAAAGAACACCGCTGGAGACGTGGCGGGGCTGTTTTAGTCGGCGAAAGTGTGGCGGGAGATTCTGCTGCAGCTGCAGGTGCCCCCGAAGAACAGCCGGTTGACAGCGCGGCCAGCGCCGACGCAACTGCGGGAAGCGGTGCGGGAGGCGGGGAAGGCGCGGCGGGAGATGGTGTCGTTCCGGACAGTAAGTATGCCGCGAACGGCAGACGAGATCCTTTCATTAGTCCGGTGGTGAGCCACGCCGGCGGTTCGGGTTGCAGCACGGGTAAGAAGTGCCTGGAAATCGGCGCTATCAACCTGCGGGGCGTGGTGCACAGCGAAAACGGTTTCATTGCAGTGGTGAGCAACGGCCTGAACAAGGCTTATTTCCTGCGGGAAAACGATCCGGTGTTCAACGGATACGTGATGAAGATCACGGGCGACTCGGTAGTGTTTCAGGAAACGCTGCAGGATCGCATGGGCAAGACGTTTACGCGGGAAGTGGTGAAGAAGATTACGGCTCCGGCGGTGTAGGCCAGGAGGCAAGAGCAACAGAAGATTTCGGGAAACACGTTTCAGGGAACAAGTTTTAGGAAACACGTTTTAGGAAACACAAGGAGGCGACAGGGCCTCCGATGGGGAGAGGGAAATGCGAAAGCAACTGCTGGGTCTCATGGTTCCGCTGATGGCGTTCGTACTGATCGCCGCGGCGGCTGACACGACGGGCAAGGGGGTGGCCGCGAGCGCTCGTTTGCAGACGCTTGAGGTCGCACACGGCCAGGACGGATTGCGGGTCGAGTTCAAGGCGACGGGCACACTGGCGCCCAAGGTGTCGACTCTGGAATCTCCGGCACGCATCGTCATCGACCTTCCCAACACCGTGATGGCGACGGCGCAGAGCCATATTAACGTTGGCCGGGACGGCGTCAAAGGCGTCCGTGTCGGGATGGACGGGCAAGTTCCGCCCAATACCCGCGTCGTCATTGATCTGGCGAGCAGTTGCCAGCATGAACTGGTGTCGGGTCCAGACGGCAGCTTCATTCTCAAAATTCACGACGCCGAACTAGCCCATCACCAAGCCACGGCGCCGGTCAAGGCAGCAGCCGCGACGGCTACGCCGAAAATAGTACTGGCATCGGTTCCGGCAGCTTCAGTTCCGGCAACCTCGGTGCCCGTGATCCCGGCTCCGACGACCCAAGTGGCGCCGGTTCTGGCCTCGGCGGTGAACCCCGGGAAACCGGCGGACCTTACCTTCGTTGAGCCCAAGTACTCCGTCAGAGCTGCCAAGGCTGACGACCAGGTCGCCACGCCCGTCGCAAAGGCGGACGAAGCGGCGAGTCGTTTTGCCGACAAGACAGCGGCGGAACTGGTCGCGACCAACAGCAATGCCGCCCTGGGGCAAGCAGGTGGCAACGTCCAACCGGTGCAGCCGGCCGTGAACCTGGCGGCGGAGCAGAAAAACCAGTTGGAGCAGCCGAAGCCGGCGACGAACGGGTCCAAATACACTGGCGAACCGATCTCGGTCAATCTCAAGGATGTGGATCTGAAGGATTTCTTCCGTCTGATTCACGAAATCAGCGGGTTGAATGTGGTGCTCGACCCGGCGATCCACGGCAACCTGACGATCGTGCTCGATGATGTGCCGTGGGATCAGGCGCTGGACATCGTGCTCAAGAATAATGACCTGTCGCGGCAACTGGACGGCAATGTGCTGCGCATCGCCACGGTAGAAACCTTAAGGCATGAAGCCGACGGCCGGCGCGCACAAATCGATGCCGAAGCGCTCGCGGTGGATAAAGTCAGCATCACGCGCTTTCTCAGCTACGCCCACGCGAAAGACCTGTTGGCTCCGATCAAGAAATTCCTGAGCCAGCGGGGCGACATCGTTGCTGACGAACGCACGAATGCACTGATCGTTTCCGACATTCCGGCGGTCCTGCCTCAGATTGACCGCATCATTCAGCAGATGGATCGCAAGACGCAAGAAGTCGAAATTGAAGCGCGCGTGGTGGCAGCTACACGCAACTTTGCGCGCGATATCGGCGTGCAACTCGGCTTTGGCTGGGGCAACGGCACAACCGCAGTGGGCGGCGCGCCAGCGGTTGGCAACTCGCCCCTTATCGCCAACGGCCTGACGCCGAGTTACATCCAGAGTGCTACTACGCCGGGATCGATTCCGTTGTTTTCGAACCTGGGTGCAACCAGTCCGAGCAGCGGTCTGTCCTTTATCAACGCCACCAATAACATGCGGATCGACATGATTCTGACAGCGGCCGAGTCACGCGGCTTGCTGAAAGTTCTTTCCCGTCCGCGCATCGTTACGCAGAACAACATTCAAGCGGTGGTGAAACAGGGCTTTAAAATCCCGATCATGACCGCAGCCTCGTTGGGCGCTCCGGCGACCGCGACCTACGTGGATGCTTTCCTGCGGTTGACGGTGACTCCGCAGATCACGTCGGAAGGAACCATCTTCCTCAATGTGGACGTGGAAAACACCTTGCCGAACTTTGGACAGGAAGATCTCGAGGGCAACCCGGAACTGATCACCCAGCAGGCAACTACGCAAGTGCTGGTGACCGACGGCGGCACGGTGGTGATTGGCGGCGTGATCCAGACGCAGAACACGCTGAGCTTGTCGCAGGTGCCCTTGCTCGGAGACATTCCGTATCTTGGCAACCTGTTCAAGCATCGTTCGGTGACCACCCAAACGCAGGAGCTGATTTTCTTCATCACTCCGCGCATTGTTCAGACATAGGTTCAGACATAGGCTCAGACATACGAACCTAAAAAGAACCGCAGCCGCCGGGCTTTCTCGGAGAACCTGCCGAGAGCCCGGCGGTTCTGCGTTTGCTGCGAGCCGCGAGCTTCGAGCCTTCAACTCGCAGCTCGAAGCTCGCAGCGGTCGTCCTGTAAACTCCTGCTATGGATCACGCTGGTCGCCTCAGCCGCCTTCGATCTGGGCTCGACGAGAATGAATTTGACTCGCTGCTGGTAACACATCTTCCGAATGTCCACTATCTTTGTGGCTTCACGGGCAGTGCAGCCGCACTGCTGGTCTCGGATCGGGGTTCTATCCTCTTTACCGACGGCCGCTACCGCACCCAGGCAAAGGAGGAAGTAAGCGGCGCCAGCATTGTTATTGCTGGCAAATCTCCGGCGATGGCTGCTGCGGAGTGGCTGGGCGCGCGGCGTAGAGGTTCGTCACCACTGACGATGGGCGTGGAAATGGAGTCGCTCACGGCCGGCATGCGCAGCCGGCTACAGGCAGTTTTAAAAGGGAAGACGCGGCTGCGGTCCGCGCCGCCGCTAATCGAGCGCGCGCGCATGGTGAAGGACGCCGCTGAGATCCGATGTATCCGCCGGGCGGTGAAGCTTGGCGCGAGTCTGTTTGGGATCGCGCGCAAAACGATTCGGCCCGGAGTGAGTGAGGTCGAAGTCGCCGCTGCGATGGAATACGCGGCGCGGTGCGGCGGGGCCGAAGGCATGTCCTTTGGGACCATACTCGCTTCCGGAAAACGCTCGGCGATTGTGCATGGCCGAGCATCGGGCGCGCGGATTCCCCGGCGCGGGTTCGTGGTCTGCGATTTTGGTGTTATACTCACCCGTTATTGTTCGGATCGCACGCGAACTGTGCACGTCGGGCGTCCGTCGGAAGAGGCTCGACAGCTCTACGAGGCCGTGCTGGAGGCGCAGCAGGCGGCCATCGCGGTCGTCCGGCCCGGCGTGACGGCTGGCGAAGTGGACGGGGCCGCGCGGGGTGTGCTCCAAAAGCGAAAACTGACCCGGTACTTCACCCATTCGACCGGCCATGGTTTAGGATTGGAGATACACGAGGCCCCCCGGTTGGCCTACGGGCAATTCCAGAAGCTGGAACCGGGAATGGTCATTACGATTGAGCCCGGGGCATACATTCCGGGGAAGTGGGGCGTGCGGATCGAAGACGTGGTAGTGGTTACGCCGTCGGGCTGCGAAGTGCTGATGCCGACGGATAAGGAACTGGTTATCATTTAGGCTAGTTAGGAATGATTGGTGTGGTGACGGGCTTTGCCCTGTCTTGGCAGCGCAAGGCTTCGCTGCCACAATGAGTTTCTAAGGAATTCAAGAGCTGTACCCTGATATGAATCCGGCATCGTAATCATGCCGTGAAAGCAAAAACGGAACCCGCCCTTATCCATGAATCAAAAAGAGCTGAAGGAACTGATCGAGTTCTTAATCGAAAAGGACATCGCCGAATTTGAGTTGGAGCGCGGCGATGTCAAAGTGAAGATCAAGCGCGCTGCTGATCCTGCGCCAGCGGTGCCCGAAACCCGCTACATTCCGATGCAGTCCGCGCCGATCCCTGTTCCTGTTCCGGCTTCGGCCGCCGCACACGGCCGGGTTGATCTGGCAGCAAATGTGGCTGCGCCCGAACCTGACGAAGGCTTGCACATTGTGAAATCGCCGATCGTGGGCACTTTTTACGAATCGCCGTCTCCTGGGTCTCCACCGTTTGTCAAAGTCGGCGATGTGCTCGAAGTCGGCCAGATTTTGTGCATTGTGGAAGCGATGAAGCTGATGAA
>Ga0187847_10003972_pt1 | contig 11037 bp, 9 predicted proteins | sample June2016WEW_4_10_FD_132458 | JGI IMG/M metagenome (GOLD analysis project Ga0187847, IMG submission 132458) | Peatland microbial communities from SPRUCE experiment site at the Marcell Experimental Forest, Minnesota, USA - June2016WEW_4_10 | ecosystem: Environmental > Terrestrial > Soil > Wetlands...
CGAAAATGGCCGGGTCCATGAACGGCTCGCCCAGCCCGATCAGCATCATGTGCTCGGCCGTCGACCCGGATTCCCGCACCAACCGTTCGAATACCTCGCCGGACATGTCCGCCTTGGGCTGCTTGTGCGTCTCGCGCGGGCACATCGGGCAGTAGAGATTGCACTTGGCGGTGGTCTCCACGATATACTCCACGGGTAGCGCCGCCAGCTTCGCACGCCGCGCCAGATAGCCCCACAACAGCTTTGCCCGGTTCCAGGCTCGCATCGGTCCTTTCATTGTACCCGCCGCCCGCCTGCTATTACTGAACAGATGCACCAACGCGCGCAGTCCCTTAACTCCGCCCCCGTCCGTCCCACTGGCGAATACGTCCTCTATTGGTGCCAGATGAACCGCCGGGCGGATGCCAACCAGGCGCTCGATTTCGCCGTCGATCTCGCCAACCAACTCCATCTGACCGTGCTGTTCTACGAAGGCCTCACCTACGACTACCCATACGCGAGCGACCGCTTCCATCGCTTCATTCTCGAAGGCGTGCCAGAGACCGCCCGGCGTCTGGCATCGCTAGGCATCGGATACACGTTCTATCTCCGCCGCCGGCCCTCCGATCCCAATGATCTCCTCTACCGCCTGGCCGCCCGCGCCGCAGCCGTAGTCACCGACGACTATCCCACTTTCATCGCCGCCCGCCACAATGCCAGCGTGGCGCCCAAGCTGGACGTCGCCTGCTACGCGGTGGATGCAAGCTGCATCGTCCCCATGGCCTGCTTCGAAAAGCGCGAGTACGCCGCCTACACTATCCGCCCCAAGATCCACAAACTGCTGCCGGGCTACCTGTGGCCCCCGCTGCCAGTCAAAGTCGCCAGGCGTTTTCCGCCGGGACAGTCCGAGTTCCACACGTCGGTCACCGCCGCCAACATCGCCGCCCTGGTTGCCTCCTGCCAGATTGATCACACCGTGCCGCCATCGGTCTCCATCCCCGGCGGACGCCTCGCCGCCCTAAAGCAGCTCGCGCATTTTCTCAAGCACGGTCTCGCCCGCTACGCCGACGAAAGCAACGAGCCAAACGCGCACGCCACTTCCGGACTCAGCCCCTACCTCCACTTCGGTCACATCTCCGCCCTCGAAGTCGCGCTGGCCGCCAAATCCTCCCCCGAGTTCCTCGAACAGTTGATCGTCCGCCGCGAACTGGCCTTCAACTGCGCCCGCTTCACGCCGCGCCTGGACTCATTCAATGTGCTCCCCGACTGGGCCCGCGAAACGATGCGCCGCCACCGCCGCGACCACCGCCATCCCGTCTACACACCCGAGCAATTCGAACGCGCCGCCACTCACGATGCGCTGTGGAACGCCACCCAGCAAGAGCTGCTTACACGCGGTGTCATCCACGGCTATTACCGCATGTATTGGGGCAAGAAGGTTATCGAATGGTCGTTTAGTTACAGCGCTGCGCTCCGCACCATGATCTACTTACATGATCGCTACGCGCTCGACGGCCGCGATCCCAACACTTATACGAATATCCTCTGGTGCTTCGGGCTGCACGACCGCCCCTGGCCGGAGCGCCCTATCTTCGGCGCCATTCGCTCGATGACCCTCGCCGGCATGCGCCGCAAAACCGACGTCGACGCCTACATCAAGGCAATGGAGGGCGGACTTTAGTCCGCGCGGGGCTTCAGCCCCGCCAAACGCGAGCTTCGCTCGCGAAGGCCGATTAACAATCGGCCTGCAGGTTACCAACCTGCCCCACAGCAAATGGCCAATCTCCAGCGCGGGGCTTCAGCCCCGCCCCCGCAGCTCGTTCTTCCTCACCTTCCCCGTCACCGTCCGCGGCAACGCCCCAAACTCCACCTGCTTCGGACACTTGAAGTGCGCCAGCCGCGCGCGGCAGAACTGGATCAGTTCCTCGGCCGTCGCCGTTTGCCCCGGCTTCAGTCCGATATACGCCTTCGGCACCTCGCCCCATTTGTCATCCGGCGCCGCGACGACCGCGGCCTCCAGCACCGCCGGATGCTCGGCCAACACCTTCTCCACCTCAATCGACGAAATGTTCTCGCCGCCCGAAATCACGATGTCCTTCTTGCGGTCCCGCACTTCGATGTAGCCATCCGGATGCATCACCGCCAAATCGCCCGAGTGAAACCATCCGCCACGAAAGGCCTCCTCGGTGGCCTGCGGATTCTTGTAATACCCCAGCATCACGTTATTGCCGCGCATGACCACCTCGCCCATGGTCTGGCCGTCCGCCGGAACATCCCGCATCTCCCCGTCCACCACGCGCAAGTCCGTACCCGCCACCGTGTACGCCACGCCCTGCCGCGCCCGGAGCTGCGCGCGTTCCGCCGCCGGCAGTGCGTCCCACTCCGGATGCCACGCGCAGATGGTGTGCGGCCCGTACGTCTCGGTCAGGCCGTAAGCGTGCGCCAGGCTGGCGCCCATCTCCTCGGCAGCCCGTATGACTGCCGGCGGAGGCGGCGCGCCCGCCGTCACGATCTTCAGCCCGCCCTCAAACCGGATGCCCTGCGCCACGCAGTATTGCGTCAGCGTGCTCACCACCACCGGCGCGCCGCACAGATGCGTCACCCCCTCCGCCCGGATCAGCTCCACCATCCTCTGCGGATCCACCTGCCGCAGGCACACGTGGCGCGCGCCCCCCGCTGTCACCGCCCATGGAAAGCACCAGCCGTTGCAGTGGAACATAGGCAGCGTCCACAGGTACACCGAACTGCTGTTCAGCCCGTGTTCCAGCATCTCGCCCAGTGCGTTCAGATAGGCGCCCCGATGCGTGTACATCACGCCTTTCGGAACACCCGTGGTCCCACTCGTATAGTTGATGGCGATGAATCCGTCTTCCTCGGGTTCCTGCATGCCCCTCGCTGGAAACTCGCCGGTCGCCAGCCAACCCTCGTAATCGGTGATCGCGGGGACCGCCTGCGGCAACGCCGGCGCAAGCTGCGGATCTGCAATCACGACACGCGCCTCGCAGTGGTTCAGTATCCACGCCAGTTCCCCCGCCCGCAGCCGCGTGTTCAACATCACCAGCACCGCGCCCGCCAGCAGCACGCCGAAGTGCGCCTCCAGCGCCGCCTCGCTATTAGGAGCCAGCACCGCTACGCGATCCCCAGGCACAACACCCCAAGCCCGCAGCGCGCTCGCCTGCCGATGCACCCGCTCGTTCAACTCCGCGTAAGTGAACCGCCGCTCGCCATCCACCACGGCGACGCGATCCCTATAAACCCAAGCGCTCCGCGCCAGAAAATCCAAAGGAGTCAAAACCGATTTCATACTGGAGCGATTGTACTCGATGGCGCGCCGGCGGTGGCACAATAGTCTTATGCCCACGGTCACCCAACTCACCGTAAACGGAACCCGCCGGCCCGTCGACGCCGACCCCGATACCCCCCTGCTCACCGTCCTGCGCGACCACCTCTCGCTCACCGGGACCAAGTACGGATGCGGCGAAGGCCAGTGCGGCGCATGCACCGTACTCCTCGATGGCCAGCCCGTTCGCTCTTGCATCACCACCGTTCGCGCCGCAGCCGGCAAGCAAATCACCACCATCGAAGGCATCCACCACCCGCTCCAGGACGCCTTCCTTGAAGAGGGCGCCATGCAGTGCGGCTATTGCACCTCCGGCATGATCGTCTCCGGCGTGGCGCTGCTGAAGAAGACTCCGCACCCCAGCCGCGAAGACATCGTGCACCACATGAACGGCAACGTCTGCCGCTGCGGTACTTACCTCCGCATCGTCGCAGCCATCCAGAAGGCGGCCCAACATGCCTGACGCACTCGACCAAATCGAACCAGAACGATACGAACTCACGGCCCAGCCCGCTTATCGCTTCGCCGTCGATCGCCGCGACTTTATCGGTCTCCTCGGCGGCGGCCTGCTGGTGGTCTTCTCCGCTGGCGCGCAGGAGTCCGGCCGCGGGCGCCGCTCTGAAGCCCTGCCCCAGGATCTCGACGCCTGGCTGCACATCGGCGAAGACGGCGCCGTTACCATCTGTACGGGCAAGACCGAAGTCGGCCAGAACATCCGCACCTCTCTCAGCCAGGCCGCCGCCGAAGAACTCCACTGTCCCATCGCCGCCATCAAACTGGTGATGGCCGACACGGCGCTGGTGCCCTACGACATGGGCACCTTCGGCAGCCGTACCACCCCCACCATGGCCCCCCAAATCCGCCGCGCCGCCGCCACCGCGCGCGAGGCGCTGCTCGATCTGGCCGCCGAAAAATGGAACGTCGACCGCGCCAAGTTATCCATCGCGGACGGCAAGATCGCGAGCCCGGGCGCCGCCGGCACCGCCCCCGTGGGCTTCGGCGAATTGACCAAAGGCCAGAAGATCTCGAAAACCATCGCCCCCGACGTGCCCGTGGCGCGCCCGCTCAGCCAGTCCGCGCCCAAGGTCGCGGCGCGCGACAGCGTCAACGGCCAGCACAAGTACACCTCCGACATGACCCGCCCCGGCATGCTCTACGGCCGCGTCTTGCGTCCGCCGGCTTTCGGCGCGACCCTCGCCAATCTCGATACGTCCAGCTTGCCCGGAGTCACCCCTGCCGTCACGATAGTTCACGAAAAGAACTTCGTGGGCGTCGCCGCGCCCGATGCGCAGACCGCCGCCGCAGCCCTCCGCCAGATCAAAGCCGAATGGACGCGCGAAGCAGTCCCGCCAGCGGCCGCCTCCGGTCCCGGCCTTTACCAATACCTGAAGCAAACCGCGGAACCCGGCGAACCTAATGTCCAAGGCTCCGTCGCCGACGGCATGGCAGCCGCCGATATCAAGCTCGAGGCCGCCTACACCGTCGCCTACATCGCGCACGCCCCGCTCGAGCCTCGCGCCGCGCTCGCCGAATGGGATGGCGGCAAGCTCACCGTCTGGACCGGTTCGCAAGTGCCCTTCGGCGTGCGTTCCGAGTTGGCCTCCGCCTTCGGCATCCCCGACGATCGTGTCCGCGTCATCGTGCCCGATACCGGCGCGGCATACGGAGGCAAGCATTCCGGAGAATGCGCCGTGGAAGCCGCGCGCCTGGCCAAAGCCGCCGGCAAACCCGTCAAGCTCGTGTGGACCCGCGAAGAAGAATTCACCTGGTCCTACTTCCGCCCCGCCGGCCTCATCGAAATCTCAAGCGGCGTCCATCGCGACGGCGCCATCACCGCCTGGGAGTGCCACAACTACAACTCCGGCGGCTCGGCTCTAGTGGGCAAGTACGACATCCCCAACCAGCGCAATGCCTTCCACCCCTCGAAGTCGCCTCTGCGCCAGGGATCCTACCGAGGCTTGGCCGCCACCGCCAACCATTTCGCGCGCGAGGTGCACATCGAAGAGTTGGCCCACGCGGTGAAAATGGACCCTCTCGAATTCCGCCTCAAGAACCTGAAGGACGAGCGTCTCCGCGCCGTACTCCAGGCCGCCGCCGATCGCTTCGGATGGGGCCCTGGCAAGAGCCAGAGCCAAGGCATCGGCATCGCCTGCGGATTCGAAAAAAACGGTTACATCGCCACCTGCGCCCAGGTGACCGTCGAAGACAAACGCATCCGCATCCTGCGCGTAGTCGAGGCCTTCGACTGCGGCGCGGTGGTCAACCCCGATCACCTGAAGAACCAGATCCAGGGCGCCATCGCCATGGCCCTCGGCGGCGCGCTCTTCGAGCAGATTCGCTTCGGCGATGGGCAAATCTCAAATGCGCGTTTCTCGCAGTACCGCGTTCCCCGTTTCAGCGACATGCCCGAAATCGAAGTCGTGCTGGTAGACCGCCCGGATCTGCCCTCGGCCGGCGCCGGCGAAACGCCCATCGTGGGCCTCGCCCCCGCCGTCGCCAACGCCGTCTTCCATCTCAACGGAACCCGCCTGCGCTCCCTCCCCCTGGAGGGCGGGCTTTAGCCCGCGCGGGGATTAAGCCCCGCTCTGAGGCTAACTGTATCCTGACCGGCGCCCCTCACGTCCAACACCGTAGAGGGATGAATACCATGATAATGGCCCGCACCGGCGCGCTCCTCGCCGCTTCAATCTTCGCAGGCTCATTGTCCGCGCGCGACATCCCAGACTCCGGCTTGCCTGTCAGTGTCATCGTCACCGTCGCCGCGCAGAAAACCGCCACGCAACTGACCGTGGATGATGTCCTGGTCTCTCAAAACAGGCGGCACATGCAGGTCACCGGCCTGGAGCCGCTGCGCACCCAAAGCGGTCTGCAACTTTGGCTGTTGATCGACGACGGTTCCGCCGCCACCCTCGGCACCCAGTTAGCCGACCTCAAGAAATTCGTGCTCGCGCAGCCTCCTACCACGCAAATCGGCATCGGTTACATGCGCAATGGCGGAGTCCAACCGGTTCAGCCGCTGACCTCGGACCACCAACTGGCGGCCAAGGCGATGCGGCTCCCCACGGCCACGCCGGGCATCTCCGCCAGCCCCTATCTCGCATTGGCTGCACTCATTCGCAAATGGCCCGCCGGTTCCGCGGCGCGCGAAGTGCTGCTGGTATCGAGCGGCATCGATCCCGACTTCGGCTCCGGCCCCGATAATCCATACTTAAGTACGGCCAGCCACGCGGCACAACGCGCGGGAATCGTCGTGTATTCGATCTATTACTCCGCGGCGGGCCGTTCGGCGCATGCTTATATGCAGCTATTCTGGGGCCAGAACTATCTCGCCCAGCTCAGCCAGGAAACGGGCGGCGAGCTGTATTACCTGGGCACGGAGAATCCAGTATCCATGGCGCCCTATCTGGATGATCTGAGCCGTCGCTTGAACTCGCAGTACTTACTGACCTTCCTGACCCCGCCGGAAGACAAGCCAGGCTTCCAGTCTGTCAAGATCAAAACCGAACTCCCGCATGTCACTCTGGTCGGCCCGTCTCAGGTCTACGTGCCGGCCAGCCAATAAAGCCGGATAACAAACCACGCCCGCGAATCGTCCTCCGCAGCAGAGGAGGAATGCAGATGTTACGACGATTCGTTTGGATGCTGATGCCGTTGGCCCTCGCTTGGGGCGGCGGTTTCTATTTAGTGGTACAGAACAAGGATGCCGGCTTGACGGTGGAAGCCCAAGGCTGCCAGGATTATTCGCACGCGCGCATAACCGGGCAGGCTGAGGGCATCGTCAATGGCAAACGGCAATCCATGTCATTGGAACTGACGCCCACCGAAAAACCCGGAACCTATGCGGTTCGCAGACAATGGCCCGCGGAGGGAAAGTGGGTGCTGATCTTCAGTGGCATGTCCGGCGAGAGACATACCTACACGCTCGTGGATCCCGCCGCCGGCGAACGGAACCCACGCATGACCATGCGCCCTGTCACCGCGGAAGAAATCGAAGCCGCGTTGCGCTAGTAACGGAGGGCGGGCTTCAGCCCGCGCGGGGCTTTAGCCCCGCTCTTTACCCGAGCCGCACCAAACTGAGCTCCAGCACATTCGGATTCGCCGCCTTAATCTGGTCGAGCAGATCGGAAGCGGGCGGCGTCTCCAGGTTGATGTGGGCGACGGCCGCCTGCGCGCCGTCGAACACCACATTCTCCATCTCCTGCACATTGATGCGGGCCTCGCTGATCAGGTCCAGCACGCTAGCAAGCACCCCAGGGCGATCCAGGTGCCGTACCACCAGCACGCACGTGGCGGGCGTCGCTTTCGCGATGTTCACCACGTTCGGCACCTTGCCCGTCTCCTGAAATATCCTGACGATGCGCACGGTTTCCGCAGCAATGGCCTCCTGCGCCTGGTCGGTGGACGCGCCGATGTGATGCGTCCCGTACACTCCCGGCAGCTTCACGATGTCGTCGGCGAAGTCGCCCGTTCCGCCGGATGGCTCATTCGCGAAAACGTCCAGGCCCGCCCGCACGCCGTTGCTGCGCACCGCCCAACTCAAGGCCACCTGGTCCACTACTTCCGCCCGCGACGTATTGATGAAGTACGCGCCCGGCCGCATGGCATCGAAGAAATTCGCATCGATCAGGCCGTGTGTCTGCGCATTCGCCGCCACATGCACGCTCACGATATCGGCCGCCCGCGCCACGTCGATGGGCGATGCCTGGTGCGCGACGCCCAGTTCCCTGGCTGCCTCCGGAGTCAAGCTGCGGCTCCACGCCACCACCGGCATGCCGAAACCCTTCGCGCGGGGGATCATCTCGCGTCCGATCCGGCCCACGCCGATCAGGCCCAAAGTGCGCCCCAGCAGTCCGCGCGCCTTCGAGAACTCCGCTTTGTTCCATTGCGCCTGCCGCAGCGCGACCACGTTGTCCGCAATGCGCCGGTCCAGCGCCAGGATCAGCGCGAAAGCCAACTCGGCCACCGCCACCGAATTTTTCCCCGGGCAGTTCGAAACATAGATGCCGCGCCGCGATGCGGCCGCCACATCGATGGTGTTGTAACCCGCGCCCGCGCGAACCACCAGTTTCAGCGCGCCCGCCGCCAGGATGGCTTCGGTCACCTTCGTCGACCGCACCACCAGCACGTCGGGCCGCAGGCGCGCGACCGCTTCCGCCAATGCGTCGTCTTTCAGGCCAGGCTGATAGCTCGCCTCGCAACCGGCCGCCTTGAGTCCGTCCAGGCCGGACTGTTCGAATTTGTCTGCTATGAGAACGTGCATACGGGGCACCATGACGATCATAACGCGGCGCGCCCCCGCTTTCGCACCCGGCGCCAAGAGCGCCCGTGGGTGCTTAACAGTTTTGGGGATCGCGGCCTGGGACCATGCTGTAGGCTTCGGCCGGGAGCAGGCTCTGACGGACGGTGACTTCCAGTTGGGCTAAGCGGGGATGAGCGCGCGGAGGAAGGTTTTTCCTGAGTCGCGTGGAGGCAGCCGGTAACTGTTCCAGAGCGGCCAGCGTATCGCGGAGCATGGCCTTCGCATCCAGGGTTCCTGGAGCTTGATCCAGGGCCCAGAGGGCCTCCGCATAGTCGGCATCCAGCTCAAAGAGCTGTCGAATCAATCGCTGCGGGATCTCAGAGGGTGTCAGATCCATTCGATCCAGCGCACGAAACAGCGCCAGCAAATCGAGCCGCGCCGCTTCCAGACGGGCGCGAAGGCCGGCGGGAACTTCCACCGCAGAGCGACGGGGCATGACCCGAGCATGGCGCATCACGAGACTGAGGTCAACGGCGGGCGGTCTGCGATAGTTGGTTAGGCGATGGAAACCATGCGCAGGCGATCCAACAGGGTCCAGTCCTCATTCAACAACAGCAGACGCAATGCGAGCAGACGACGGGCTCCCGCTTCACTCCAGCGCATGCCAGCCTGGCGCGCATGCACGACCTGTTTATGGGCGCTCTCCACGGCGCCGCTGCCGATCCCATAGCCCAGTCGCAGATACTCGTCATAGCGCATGCGCCCGGCATTTTCACTGTAATAGCGGATGAGCGCCTGCAAGCTCTCGCGCAACTCCGGCGTTTTCGGCCGCACACGCTTCAGTCTGGCGATGACTTCTTGCACCTTTCCGGCCCGCAGATCCTCTGCGATCTCGTGCACCCAACGGTCGGCTTGGGCGGAGCCTTCCCCGTAGCGGAGTTGGGCAAATTCCCAGGCGTGTTCCAGAGCGTGCCAAAAATCGAGGATTTCACAACGGCGCACAAACAGGCTGGCGCGATTCCAGATCCATTCCGCCCCATCGCCGACAATGACTACCACGGTGTGGGCGCCCACCCACCCCAACTCCCGCAGTTGCGCGTACCGGCGAGCGAAAATGGCGGCGGCGTCCCCCAGGCAGGTCACCAGAAACCGGCGCACTACCGAACGCCTGCCGGGAGAGGTTTCCACACGCTCGCTGGGCAGCAGCAAGACGCCCGTCTTGACTTCCCGGAAATGGCCGTCCTCCACGGGGGGTAGGGGTGGCAGGGGTTCGCCGTTCTGACGGCGCCGCCGAGTGGCACGTACCTGCATTCCCAAGCTGCAGCCATCCACTCCCAACACTACCGCCGAGGGAGCCGATTGCGTGGGTGCGCCTATACTGCGGCTGTCGGCATGATACCGGCTCAGAGCATCCGTATGATGCGCCGCGGCTTCGCCCAACCGCTGCGCCACCCGCCAGATACCCATGGGACTGATGGTGACACCCAACAGCAGCCCAGCCAGGCGTGCCGCCAGAGGATACGGCGCCACAGTGGCCAACAGAGCCAGCAAGCGGGCCAGCGCGCCACTGATGCGGCCGGGTTCTACCCCTAGCAGATCCAGCAGCGGCCGGCACTCTTAGCGGCAAGGCGGGCAGCGGTAACGCGACACGGGGGCATGCAAGCATCCGCAACGCGCCAGCCAGGAGACCTCGCGTGTGTCTTGGCAGCGCATCGGCTGGCCGCATTGCGGACATACAGGCGTCGTACCACGCGCCGTGGCGGCGCAGGCATCCACCTTGCTTTGCAGCGCCGCCAACATCTGTGGGCGGTACTCGATCTCCACTTCCCGCTCCAGTAACAAGAAGCGCGGAGGATCGTCGGCCAAGACAGGCCGCGCGGGCGGTACCTCGGGTTCGGGGCGTGCTAACCGCTGTTGCGGCATGGCTCCTCTTTCTATGGCGGCGATGAAACGGGACGGCGGGATGGACGGGCGCGCTGATTCCGGGCGAGCACCAAAAGCTCGGCGTTGATCAGCAGCAGTTCGGCGGCGGCTTGCTTGAAGTGCCGGCCCGCTGCAACTCGCGGCCGAACCGCATCGATCCAATCAGCGGGAACGGTCTCGACACGCTTCTTGCCGCCGACCATAAACGTGAGGGTCCAGAGGGGATGCCCATCACCGTCGGCGCAATGACAGGAAGGTTTACCGCAGCGGCGACGGGACAGAGCCAGTGAGCCCGGAAGAGCGTCGTCCGGGAGGCGGGAGCGGGCCAAGAGCCGGCGTGCACGGCGGCGCAGTTCGACGGCATCCGAGCCGCTGGGGGAAGGAATCTCTGCGATCTTCATCTGCTGGTAATAATACCAGCAGATAGGTTCGAAAACAAGACCCGCGATAAATGTTTCAATAGATCGGTTAGCCTCGGCGGATTTCGCCTATGCAGGACTCGACCCGGCCACGACAGTCATATCCTGACCGCCATCCCCAAAACGGTTAAGCACCC
>Ga0187847_10003974_pt1 | contig 11034 bp, 8 predicted proteins | sample June2016WEW_4_10_FD_132458 | JGI IMG/M metagenome (GOLD analysis project Ga0187847, IMG submission 132458) | Peatland microbial communities from SPRUCE experiment site at the Marcell Experimental Forest, Minnesota, USA - June2016WEW_4_10 | ecosystem: Environmental > Terrestrial > Soil > Wetlands...
CGCGTACCTCGTCGGCACGACCGTCATCGTCGAGCAGGTCTTCAACCTCAACGGCCTCGGCTCGCTCCTGATCAGTTCGATCCTCAACCGCGACTTCCCGGTCGTCCAGGCCGTGACGATCGTGCTCGGTACGAGTGTGGTGCTGATCAATCTGGCGACCGACCTGGCCGCGGCGCGCCTCGATCCACGGATTCGGTTGCGATGAGCAGCCCGCCCCGTCTCGACGCCGACCCGGCCGAGGGCGAGTCGGTCGGCGGGCCGCGCCACGTCGGCTTTTGGCGCCGCGCCCGTCGGAGCCCGTCGTTCATCGCCGGGGCACTGATCACCGGGGCGATCGTGCTCGTGGCGATCCTGGCGCCGGTGCTCAGCCCCGACTCGCCCTATCAGCTGAACCTCTACCACATCCTCGCGGGATTTTCGGCCAGCCATCCGCTCGGCACCGACCAGCTCGGCCGCGACGTGCTCTCGCGTCTCATCTGGGCCGCGCGAACCGACCTCACGGTCGGCGTGCTCGCGGTCATCTTCCCGTTCTGCTTCGGCACCCTCATCGGGACCCTCACGGGCTACTTCGGCGGTGTCTTCGACACGATCGTGATGCGCATCGTCGACGTCGTCATCGCCTTCCCCTTCTACGTGTTCGTCATCGGCCTCGTCTTCGTCGTGGGCGAGGGCACGAAGGGCATCTACATCGCCTTCGCCGTCGTCGACTGGGTCGTCTACGCGCGCGCCGTGCGCTCGACGACGCTCGTCGTGCGCGAGTCCGACTACGTCGCCGCGGCGAGGGGCGGGGGGCTCAGCACCCCACGGGTCCTCTTTCGTCACGTGCTGCCGAACACGATCACCCAGGCCGTGGTCTACGTGATGAACGACATCGTGCTGGCGATCGTCGCGGTGGTCACGCTCGGCTACCTCGGGCTGGGCATCCAGCCGCCGACGCCGGACTGGGGCACCATGATCAGCGACGGTCAGCCGTTCATCACCACCCACTGGGAGTTGGCGACGCTGCCCGGCATCGCGGTGGTACTGACGGGCCTCGGCCTCTCGCTGCTGGGCGACGGACTGGCCGACGCGTTGAGGCCCCCGTCGTGAGCGGCCCGCTGCTCGAGATCCGGGACCTGAGCGTCTCGGTCGCGCGCGGGGACGCCCGGTTCGCCGCGGTCGACGCCGTCTCGTTCTCCGTGCGGGCCGGCGACGCGTTCGGCATCGTCGGCGAGTCGGGATCGGGCAAGAGCCTGACGCTGCGCGCGATCATGGCGCTGTTGCCGAGCGCGGCTCGGCTCGAGGGCGGCGAGGTGCTGCTCGAGGGGCGCGTCTTGTCGGTGACGGGACGGCGCGCGCGCGTCGAGCGTCGCGCCCGCGTGGCCATGGTCTTCCAGGATCCCCTGAGTGCGCTCAACCCCGTGCGCACGATCGGCCAGCAGGTGGCCGAGGTCCCGCGACGGGTGCTCGGGCGTTCCCGGGCCGAGTCGCGTCGGCGGACCATCGAGCTGCTCGGCTTGGTGGGCATCCCGGATCCCGTTCGCCGATACGACGCCTACCCCCACCAGCTCTCGGGCGGCATGCGCCAGCGGGTCGCGATCGCCATGGCGCTGGCCACCGAACCGGCGATTTTGCTCTGCGACGAACCCACGACGGCCCTCGATGTCACCGTCCAGGCGCAGGTCCTCGACCTGATCGACAAGTTGCGGGTCGAGTTGGAGCTCGCGGTCGTCTTCGTCAGTCACGACCTGGGCGTCGTGCGCGAGCTCTGTGAGAACGTCGCGGTGATGTACGCGGGCCGGTTCGTGGAGGTGGGACCGACGTCGGAGCTGTTGCGAACGCCCCGGCATCCCTACACGCTCGGGCTCCTGCGCGCGGTCGTCGACCTGGACGATCCGATCGGCTTCCTGCGCCCGATCGGCGGCACCCTGCCCGACCCGTTGCATCTCCCGGCGGGATGTGCCTTTCACCCGCGATGCCCGCTGGCGAGCCCCGAGTGCGCCGTGATCGTTCCGCCCCTGGTGCGCGTCGACGTCCCGCACGCGACGTTGCCTCGGGAGAGTGCCTGTCTGCACTACGAACTGGTGGAGGCGCCGTGACGCACTCCCTCGAATCGACGCACCCGATCGACACGCCGAGCGTGCTGCAGGTGCGCTCGCTCAACGTCAGCTTCCCCGTCGGGCGCCGTCGGCTTGTCGCGGTCGAGGACGTCAGCTTCGAACTGGCCCAGGGTGAGTCGCTGGGGCTGGTCGGGGAGTCCGGCTGCGGCAAAACGACGGTCGCGCGCTGCGTTGTCGGGCTCCAGCGCCCCGACGCCGGTGAGGTCAGCATCGATGGCGCCGTGGTTGCCTTGGCGCGGAGCCGGGCCGAGCGCCGCGCGGTCCAACTCGTCTTTCAAGATCCCTTCTCGTCGTTGAACCCACGGATGTCGATCGGCGCGATGCTTAACGAGCTCCTCGTCTCGCACGACCTCGCCCACGGGGCCCGGGCCGAGCAGCGCTGCCGAGAACTGCTCTCGCTGGTCGGGCTGCCCGCCGACGCGCTGGCTCGCTACCCCGGGTCCTTCTCCGGCGGGCAGCGCCAACGCATCGCGATCGCTCGCGCGCTCGCCGTCGAGCCCCGCGTCATCGTCGCCGACGAGCCGGTCTCCGCGCTCGACGTCTCGGTGCAGGCGACGATCCTCGAACTCTTCGCGGACTTGCGTGATCGCCTCGGCATCAGCCTCGTGATGATCTCGCACAACCTCGCGGCGGTGCGCCACGTGTGCGACCGCGTCGCCGTGATGTACCTCGGCAAACTGGTGGAGGTGGGCGTGACGAGCGATGTCTTCTCCGACCCCCGTCATCCCTACACCCGGACGCTGCTCAACGCGGTGCCGCACGTACGGCGCGACCCGCCGCCGCATCGCGTTCGCCTCGAGGGCGAGCCGCCGAGCCCGCTCTCACGTCCGACGGGCTGCTCGTTCCACCCCCGTTGTCCCCGGGCCGAAGCCCGCTGCACGCTCGAGGAACCCGAGTTGCTCGACGTCGACGATCTTCGGGGGCGCGAAGCCGCGTGCCACTTTCGCGACGAACCGATGGCGGCGACGCTCACACTACCGACGACGGAACCGAGGAGATTCAATGGATCGTGATCACTCGCCAGCCCTGGTCGACGCGCGCCGGTACGCGGCGATCGAACGGCGCTTCGCGCAACTGCTCGACGCGGCGCATCTGACCCTGCTCCAGGGCGAGGCGATGATCTCCCTCGAGGCCGCCGCGCGAAGCATCGGACGACCCGGTTCGCGGACGCTCAACATCGTCACCGGGCCCTACGGACAATCCTTCGGGCACTGGCTCCGCCAACAGGGCGTCAGGGTCGAGGACCTCGTCGTCCCGTTCAACCGCGCGGTGAGCGTTGAGGAAGTGGGCGAAGCCCTCGCGGACGGCGATCAGTTCGACGTCGTCAGTGTCGTTCACGCCGAGGCCGCGACGGGCGTCGTCAACGACTTGGAGCAGATCGCCGCGCTGGCGCGGCACGCCGGTGCCCTGACGGTGGTCGACGCGGTCGCGTCGGTGGGGGCCGAACCGCTGGAGATCGAGGCCTGGGGTCTCGACGTGACGGTGGTGAGCGCGCAAAAGGCGCTCGGTGGTCCGGCGGGCGTGACCGGCGTCGTGATCAGCGACGCGGGATGGGCGGCGATGGCGGCCAATCCGACGGCGCCGCGGGACTCGGTCCTCTCGCTGCTCGACTGGCGAGAGCGGTGGCTGGACACCGATCGCTCCGCGCTCCCGGCGATTCCCAACCACCTGGAAACGCTGGCCCTCGACGCGGCGCTCTCGCACGTCGCCGATGAGGGACTGGCCCGGGTGATCGGCCGTCACGTCGCGGCTCGCGACGCGAGCCGACGAGGGGTGCGAGCGCTCGGTCTCGCGCCGTGGGTCGGCGTTGACGAAGAGGCCGCGGCAGTCGCCACCACCGTGGCGATTCCGAACGGTCTGTCCGCCCAGGAGTTGGTCGCCGCCGCCCGAGAGGCTGCCGAGGGGGGTCTCGCGCCCGTGATCAGCGTGGCGCCCGGACCCTTGAGCGCGCGGGCCCTTCGTATCGGGCACACCGGATCGCGGGCCACGCCGGACGACGTCCTCGCGGCGGTGGCCGCTCTGGGACTGGGACTGCAATCGCTGGGGATCGCCTGCGACCTGGGAGCCGCGTCGGCGGCCGTGCTCGGCGAGTAGAGCGGATCCGGTGCCCGTCGGCGATCAGGGGCCCGCTCACGTCGGTACCGCCATCAAGCGAGGTCGATAGCGCCGTCGAGCGGCGAGATGATCGTCCCGCGCCAACGAAGGACTCGTAACGCGCTACGTTGTCGCGGAAGGTCGCGTACGCAACCACGCTCCACTGTTGACGTCGATGACGCACCCATCGGTTAAGGGAGAACTCGACACCAGCGGTTCGTCGTCATCGCTAATGCGGAAGGGTTCCCCGGAGAAGTTCACGACGCAGCGAATGTCAGCACCGCGTCGCAGGACGAGGACGCCCGCCGGGCTGGGATCCCACGCGATGGCCCACTCGTCATCGTCGAAAACAGTTGAGCGCAGGGCGAGAACGGACTTAAAGAAGTTCAGTGTTGACGATGGATCGTCGAGTTGCGCGGCCACACTCACGTCGGCCCAACCGTATGGCTGGGGCAGCCAGCTTTGATGACGCGAGCTGAATCCGAGTGACGGACCCTCCGTTCCCTACGGGAGCGGTATGCGACAACCGTCGCGACCCAGTTCCGGCCTGCCGGTGCGGAAGTAAATGGGGTCTTGCAGTCGGTCCGTGGGGATGTCGGTGACCTCCCAGAGTCCGAGTTCCTCGCCCTGATAGATGCACGCGGAGCCCGGCAGCGCCAACGCCAGCAAGTAGGCGGCTCGCGCACGCTCGTATCCGATCGCCGTGACCGGGGCCAGTACGCCGTCCGCGGGGCCATCTTGTGAGTAGCGCGACACCGTGCGCCTCTCGTCGTGACTCGCGAGCGTCCACGTGATCCACGAACGACGCTCGAGGCACGCGCCGTGGAGCGTATTGATCATTCCGCGGAACGCATCGGCGCTCCAGACAATCTTGCAAAGGTCGAAGGAGAGTGTGGACTGCAACTCGTCGCGGCGCATGTAGCGCGCCAGTCGATCCACATCGCGCACGACGACCTCGCCAACAAAGAACTTCTCAGTGGGGTACTCTCGCGCCAGGCGGCGCCACCGTTGCAGGACGTCGTGCACGCCCTCGGCGTCGAAGAACGGGACGGGACCCCAAGTGTCGGGTCGGTACATGTCGTCGGGCGCGAAGCCCACGTCGCGGTAGTCATCGTCCTTGCCGATTCCGGAAACGGCATCGAGCCGGAAACCATCGACGCCTCGATCGAACCAGAATCGAAAGATTTCATCGAAACGTTGCAAGACGTCTTCGTTCTTCCAGTTGAGATCGGGCTGACTGGAGTCGAAGAGGTGGAAATACCACTGGCCGGGCGTTCCGTCGGGATTGTGGGTGCGGGTCCACGCTGGCCCGCCGAAGATGCTCTTCCAGTCGTTGGGCGGTTCGTCCCCACGCTCACCCTTGCCATCCTTGAAGTAAAACCAGCCGCGCGCCCTCGAACCCACGGGCGAGGCGAGCGCTGTTTGGAACCACGGGTGCCGGCTCGAGCAGTGATTCGTGACCATGTCGAGAACGACTCGTATCCCGAGTTCGTGACTCGTGTCGATCAGTCTCGTGGCGTCCGCGAGTGAACCAAAGAGGGGGTCAACGTCCAAGTAGTTCGTGATGTCGTAGCCTCCGTCGAACATCGGTGAGACGTACCAGGGAGAGATCCACACGGCATCGACGCCGAGTTCCTTGAGGTACGGCAACCGACTGATCACGCCAGTGATATCGCCCACGCCGTCATCGCTGGCGTCGGCGAAGCTTCTCAAGTAGACCTCGTACAGCACCGCTTCGTGCCACCACTGCAGCGACGTGTCGATGTCGACGTCGCTCGACGCGACGAGACTCGCCACGTGGAGCGACTCGAGCCTCTCTCGGTGCTCGTCTTCAACGACAATCATGAAACTTCCTTTTGATCTGAACAACCGCCACACGTGGACTGCGACACAATCGAAATCCGTACACCCAGCGAAGCATTGGTTCTCGCCTCGCACGCAAACCACACAACCTTTGAACCTCGTACCGCACGGTCCTTGTCCTCGAGTGCCGTCACCAGAACGGAGCGCCCAAGAAAAAGCTTCTGCTGCACTTGACACCGATGTTAGTGCTCAGTAGCAACCTGTGGAACCGGTTCCGAATTGGGGAGAGAGTACCGGATTTTGGTTGGGGGAAGTTGTCGTGAGCAAGCGTCCGATCAGTATCGCCACTGTCGCGTCCGAGGCGGGCGTGGGCGTTGGTACGGTCTCGCGCGTACTCAATGGGAGCGATCAGGTGAGCGAAGACACCCGCAAGCGGGTCCTTGGCATCATGGAGCGCCTCGACTACCGCCCCCTGCGGAGCGCCTCGTCGCTCTCGAAGGGCCGCACCGATGCCGTCGGCATCCTCGTGTCGGTGATCACGCGACCTTCGGTCATGGCTCGTTTGGTTGGCGTGATCGACGTGTTGAGCGACGCGGGCCTCGACGCGGTGGTGTTCAACGTTGAGAATCGAGCGCAGCTCGATCGCCACCTCTCCTCCATCATCGATCAGCGTCGCGTCGACGGCATCATCTCGATCTCGCTGCGCATTCCCAAGGAGCGCCTCACGCGCATCCGCAAACTCGCCATTCCCCTGGTGCTCGTCGACAACAGCCTGCCGCACCTTCCCTGCGTCTATATCGACGACGTGGCGGGCGGCAATATGGCGACCGAGCACCTGCTCTCGCTGGGTCATCGGCGAATCGGATTCATTGGCGACAACGCGCACACCGACCTGGGCATGACGTCGTCGGAAGACCGCTACGCCGGGTACCTGATGGCCCTGGAGGCGGCGGGCATTGAGCCTGATTTCGATCTCGTCGCGCGCGGCCCCCACTCTTCGGAGGCGGCCTCGGCTCTGACGAGCGCCCTGTTCGAATTGGGCAAGCACCGCCCCACCGCGATCTTTGCGAGCTCTGACACTCTGGCCGTCGGTGTGATCAAGGCGACGCAGCAGCACGGACTCCGGATTCCCGACGACTGTGCCGTCATCGGCTTCGACAACCTCGAAATCTCCTCCATCCTCGACATCTCGACGGTCAACCAGCCGTTGCTGGAGTCCGGGATCAAGGGAGCGTCACAGATGGTCTCGCTGCTCAATGGCGAGATGACCAAGCCTCATCGAGAGGAACTACTTCTCGACGTCGTCCCCCGCGGAAGTTCGCAAGGGAGCCAGAGGAACAGTTCTCCCACGCCTTACGGAGTCGTGGAGGGCCCGAACGGCCTTCAGATTCTGCAGGGAGGGGAGGAGCTGGTCTCATGAAAGAGATAACTACAGGGAAAAGAGGAGCAATGAGTACGAATTTATTTAGGAGGGTGAGGGCGCCTCGCAGCGCTCTCATCGCCGCGGTCGCCTTGACCACCGTCGCCGGTATGTCCATCGTCGTGGCGAACGGAACCGCAATGGCGTCCGCGTCGAAGAAGATCGGCGGGACAGTATCGGTGTGGAACGAATTCTCCGGCGCCGAGGCGACCGGTTTTGCCACAGCGTTGAAGCCCTTCGAAAAGGAGACGGGGGTGAAGGTGACCGTTCGTGACGTGGGATCGTCCGGACCCACACTGATCGAGGCCGCCGTCGCGGGAGGAAAGCCGCCGGCTATTGCGGCGGTGCCGACTCCCGGATCGTTTGACTTGCTTGCCGCAGGCAAGCGGTTGACGCCACTGAAGTCAATTCTGGGTAGTGAAGTGAAGAACTTCTCCGCCGGGTGGAATGCGTCTGCGACGTATGACGGAAAGCTGTACGGCGTCTGGCTGGACTCTTCATCGAAGAACACCGTCTTCTACAACCCAGCAGTGTTCGCGGCCGCGGGTATCTCTTCCGCACCGTCGACCTTTCAGGACCTCATCACCGATGCCGCGACGATTGCTCAGGCCGGTTACACGCCGTTCTCCTACTGCAGTGGAACCACCGGCGCCGGCTGGTCGGCGACGGACCTCTTTCAGAACCTGTTCGTGAAGGCGAATGGTGCAGCGTCGTATAACGACCTCGTGAGCGGGAAGTTGAGCTGGACGAGTTCTGACGTCACCCAAGCATTTGCCGACTACTCCTCGCTGCTCGGTGCCAACGGAGCATACGTGGGCGGCATCAGCAATGCCTTGGGCACGGATCAGCTGTGGCCCACGTGCGTCAACGACGTGTTCCCCACGTCGGGAGCACCGACGGCCGCCATGGTGATCGAGGCTTCTTTTGTGGAGCAGACCCTGCCAACGAACTACGCACCGTCTGATGCAGCATCGTGCACATTGACGCAGACGAATCCTTGCTACGACTACTTCCCGTTCCCTGCGCCTGCTGGTAGCAAGTACGCGACGAACGACCAGTCGTCGGGAGACGTCGCGATGTTGCTGACGTCGACGAAGGCATCTCGAGCGTTGATCCAGTACCTGGGTTCCAAGCAGTTCGCGACCTTATGGGAGGAGGCTCCCGGAGGGACGATCACTCCCAACCTGGCCGTGCCGGCGAGCGCCCTCAAGAATCCTGTGACGGCGAGCATCGTGAAGAACCTGAATACGGCGTCGGCGACGGTGTTCAGCATGGACGACGAATACGGTGGCACCCTTGAGCCGGAGATGTGGTCGAACATGCTCGCCTGGGTCGGCGGCACGGACACGACGGCCGAGTTCGAGACAACGATGCAGAGCGAAACGAAGGCTTACCTGGCCGCAAACGGTTAGTCGTACGTAGCGCCATCGGCGTGCGAGTAGTTCTCCAGTGAGTTGCTCGCACGCCGATGTGCAGACCGTGGCTGTCGTTACTGACCAGTCGTATCTATGTGAGTGGTGGGGTCCGTGAGCAGTAGCACAATTAGCGCCAAGATACGAACAAGCGGGCGACGCCCGTGGGTTCGCGAGCATGCCGTCTCGCTCGCATTCTTGGCGCCCGCCGCGATCTGGATGCTGTTCATCGTGATCTACCCCACGATTGACACCTTCCGTTTGAGCCTCTTCAATGAATCGGCCACGAAGTTTCTGGGGCTTACTAACTACAAGACCGTCTTTTCAACGGACACGATCCTTACGGCGTTTCGCAACAACGTCATCTGGGTACTGATCTTCCCGTTCTTCGTTACGACGTTCGGTCTCATCTTTGCCGTGCTCTCGGAACGAATACGTTGGGCCACGGCGTTCAAGGCGTTGATCGTCATGCCGATCGTGTTCAGTACGACGGCGTCGGCCCTGGTGTGGGCGACCCTCTTCGATAACAGCCCGCAGATTGGTGCGGTGAACGCAGCTGTTCTGACAGTGAGCGATTGGTTCAACCCGCCGGGAGCGTACCCTGTGAGCACCTCGGCCGGTCAAACGGTCTCGGATCTCGTGGGGAGCAACGCGCACGCCGAGAAGAACAAAAGCATCGTCAGTAACTCCTCGGCCCGAGCGGGGGGGATGATCAATATCGGGATGGAGGATGTCAGTCCGACGACGCTGGCTCTGCTCAAGGCCCAAGACGCGGTGAAGCCGCAGCCGATGTCCGGCGCCATCACGGGTGTCGTCTGGCGCGCGTTCTCGCCGACTGATCTGACGAATCGGACTGATGTTCTGCCCGGAGAGTTGGGCCTTCCGCTACTGCGCCTCTCGTTGGTGAACTCTCAGGGCGCAACTGTGGCGACGACCACCACCACGACGAGTGGCCAGTACAAATTCTCAAATGTCGGAAAAGGCTCATACTTCGTCTCAGTCGCATCCTCCAATTTCACGTCGGGGTTTACGGGCATCTCGTGGCTGGGCGGTAGTTCACTGACACCCGTTTCTGGGTTGGGTCAAACCGAACAGGCTTTGCTCTCCGTGCCACTCGCCGATATGGCGATGATCATCACCTACTTGTGGATATGGGCAGGCTTTGCGATGGTGCTGATCGGGGCCGGGCTCGCGTCACTCAATCGCGAGGTCCTCGAAGCCGCTCGCATAGACGGAGCGAAGGAGTGGCAAGTCTTTCGCAGGGTCACCGTCCCCATGCTCGCCCCCGTCCTCGCCGTCGTTTTCGTCACCATGATCATCAACGTGCTCAAGGTCTTCGACATTGTCTTGAACATGGCGTCCGGTGCCTCCGTCAACGCAACGCCCACACTGGCAGTGGAGATCTATAACGATGGTTTCACGGGCGGCGTTCACTCGGGCGTTTCGAGCGCCATTGCGGTCATACTCTTCTTGCTCGTACTTCCCGCGATGATCATGAACCTGAAGCGGATCAAGGGGGTGTGATGACAGCGGCTCTCCAGCCCAGTGATCTCACGAAGCGCCGTCACTTACTCCGGCGAATGTTGCCGGCACGGGGTCCATCAAACATCGTCCTCGGGATCATCGCCATTATCTGGCTGGTACCGACAGTGTCACTGCTCGTCATCTCTCTGCGTCCCGAGGCCGATTTTGGCGTCAGCGGCTGGTGGAAGGCGCTGTTGGCGCCCGCCACCCTGACCTTTTCGAACTATCGAGTTCTCCTAGGCCAAGGATTCGTCGCTGGTGGACTACTCGACTCGTTGATGACGTCGCTCGAAATTACGATTCCCGCCACCTTGCTGGTGGTCTTCTTCGCGTGCTTCGCCGGACACAGCTTGGTTTTTGGCAGGTGGCGTGGGCGTGACGTCGTCTTCTTGACTGTCGTGGGGCTCATGGTGGTGCCAGTACAAGTTGCCCTCATTCCGGTCACGCAGTTTTATCACGAGCTGGGGAATCTCTTCGGCTTGAACCCCTACGGGACGATTCCCGGTGTGATCATCTTTCACGTGGCGTTCGGCCTTCCGTTTGGGATCTTCTTGATGCGCAACTTCATGAGTGGTATTCCGAAGGACTTGCTGGAGGCAGCTCGCATGGAGGGCGCGGGTGAGTGGAAGGTCTTCTATCGCATCGTGCTGCCGCTCGCCCTACCGGCCCTGGCGTCGCTCGC
>Ga0187847_10003975_pt1 | contig 11026 bp, 7 predicted proteins | sample June2016WEW_4_10_FD_132458 | JGI IMG/M metagenome (GOLD analysis project Ga0187847, IMG submission 132458) | Peatland microbial communities from SPRUCE experiment site at the Marcell Experimental Forest, Minnesota, USA - June2016WEW_4_10 | ecosystem: Environmental > Terrestrial > Soil > Wetlands...
CAGTTGGACGAGGGCATGGCGGGCGACAACGCTGGCCTGCTGCTGCGCGGCATTGCGAAGGAAGACGTCGAGCGTGGCATGGTGCTGGCGAAGACCGGATCGATTACGCCGCACACCAAGTTCAAGGCGGAAGTTTACATCCTGACCAAGGAAGAAGGCGGGCGGCATACGCCGTTCTTCAAGGGCTATCGGCCGCAGTTCTATCTGCGGACGACGGATGTGACGGGAGTCGCCGAACTTCCAGCAGGCACGGAGATGGTGATGCCGGGAGACAATGTGAGCCTAGTGATTGAGTTGATCACGCCCGTGGCGATGGAGAAGGGCTTACGCTTTGCCATCCGCGAAGGCGGACACACGGTCGGCGCTGGTACGATCGCGGAAATTATTAAGTAGGTAGCGCCGCCGTCTCGGCGGCAGAAGTTTGGAGCGTGACTTATGCGGGAAATTGTGACGTTACAATGCGGTGATTGCAAAGAGCGGAATTATTCGACGACGAAAAACCGTAAGACGACGACGGAGCGCTTGGAGTTGAAGAAGTTCTGCGCCCGTTGCCGCAAGCATACGCCGCACAAAGAGGTAAAGTAGCCAGTTGCCGGTAGTCAGTTGCCAGAACTAGAAACTGTCAACTGGAGGCTGACAACTGATTTTTAGGGGCGTAAGCTCAACGGTTAAACTGTCGGTCTCCAAAACCGAACTTGGGGGTTCGAATCCCTCCGCCCCTGCCAGATTTTGGAGAACAGGCAGCATCCGAAGAAGCGGCAGTTGGGGACAGAGAAAGCAGAGCCGAACAGAAATGGCAAAGACGATGGCAATCGCAAACAGCGGCGAGAGTTTGGAGAAAATGAAGGCGTGGCCCGAACGCATCAAAACGTTCTATAACGACGTGCGCAACGAAATGCGCAAGGTCAGCACTCCTTCTTTGAAGGAAGTGCAGGGCACGACAACAGTGGTGGTGATTACGGTATTCTTGTTTGGTCTGTATTTCTGGATGGTGGATAACGCCATCGGCAACTCCGTGAATTACTTGTTCAAGTACTTCACCCATCGCTGATAGAGCCGGAAGGACTTTTAGTTTTGGTAAACACTATGCTGGACAAAGAAGAAGAGAAACCCCGAACTCCGGAAGCCGCGGCGGAAACGCAGGCGCCTGAAGGTGGAAGTCCAGCCGAAGCCCCGCGTAATCCGAATATGCGCTGGTACATCATCCACTCGTATTCGGGTTTTGAACGCAAAGTGAGGGAATCGCTGGAGTCGCGTGTGCAAGCCTTTGGCTTGCAGGAAAAGATCGGCAAGGTGCTCATTCCGACCGAGTCGGTGACGGAAGTGCGCAACGGCAAGAAATATACGGTGGAGCGCATGTTCTATCCCGGCTATGTGCTGGTTGAAATGGACATGAGCGATGAAGTCTGGCACGTGGTGAAGTCCACGCCCCGCGTTACGGGATTTGTGGGCACCGGGCAGCAGCCCACGCCGCTCAGTGAAGAGGAAGTGCAGCACATCGTTTATCGCGTGAGCGAGTCGAAAGACAAACCTAAGCTGAAAGTTAAGTTTGAGAAGAACGAGTCGGTGCGGATTACGGAAGGCGCATTCGCCAGCTTTACCGGCGTGGTGGATGACGTCAACGAAGACCGTTCGACATTGAAAGTGATGGTCACGATTTTTGGCCGCTCGACCCCGGTGGAGTTGGAATTCGGCCAAGTGGAAAAGGTCTTAACGTAAAGATTTTTAATGAGCTTCCAGATGCTGGGCCGAAAATCCTAGACCTGGGATGGAAGCGGGAAAGAGATTATGGCAAAAAAGGCAACAGGTTTTGTAAAGCTGCAAATCGCGGCGGGTAAAGCGACCCCCGCGCCTCCAGTGGGCCCGGCGCTCGGTCAGGCGCAGGTCAACATCATGGAGTTCTGCAAGCAGTTCAACGCCCGCACCAGCGCGAAAGAGATGGAAGGGCTGATTATTCCGGTGGTGATCACGGTCTATAACGACCGCTCATTCACCTTCATCACCAAGACTCCTCCGGCTTCGATTCTGTTGAAGCGGGCCGCTGGCATCGCCAAGGGAGCGGGTACGCCGAACAAGGACAAAGTCGGCAAAGTCACGGCGAAGCAGATCGAAGAGATCGCCAAGCAGAAGATGCCGGACTTGAATGCAGCATCGGTCGAAGCTGCCATGAAGAGCGTGCGCGGCACGGCGCGTTCGATGGGTATTGAGGTTGTTGGGTAAGGAAGCGAACCAAGCGCACGATTTTGCGCGCGGCCCGCTCGGGTCCTTCGGCGGCGAAAAGCGTACTGCCTCAGGATGAATTTAAGTCACCATTCACTACGGCTCGTCAGAGCAGCGTCGAGCGGTGGGAGACGAGGAAAAATGCAAAAGGCTGGGAAAAATATCACCAAGGCGCGTCAGGCTGTCGAAGCCCGCGCTTATGCTCTGCAAGATGCAGTTCCACTCTTGCAGAAAGTTAAATATGCCAAGTTCGACGAAACCGTAGAAGTCACCATGCGGCTGGGAGTCGATCCCAAGCATGCTGACCAGATGGTGCGCGGAACAGTGGTTCTGCCGCACGGCCTCGGCAAGTCCAAGAAAGTCCTGGTCATTGCCTCGGGCGAGAAGATTCGCGAAGCCGAGGAGGCAGGCGCGGATTTCGTTGGCGGCGAGGAGATGGTCGAAAAGATCAACAAAGAAAACTGGACCGACTTCGACGCGCTCATTGCCACTCCAGACGTTATGAAATCCGTTGGCCGTCTGGGTAAAGTGCTCGGCCCCAAGGGCTTAATGCCGAACCCAAAGACGGGAACTGTCACCTTCGACGTTGCCAAAGCCGTTCAGGAAGTGAAAGCCGGCAAAGTCGAGTTCCGTACCGACAAGACGGCGCTGGTTCACGTTCCCGTGGGCAAGATTTCATTCACCGCGGACAAGCTCATCGACAATGCGCTGACCCTTATCACCAGCGTGATTAAGGCGAAGCCGGCCGTGGCCAAGGGCAAGTACATCAAGGGCTGCTATTTGAGCTCGACGATGGGCCCCGGCATTTCGATTGACACTTCAGCCGTGGAAGCTGCGGCCAAAGCATAAGTTGGCTTGCGAGTTTAACTACTCGAGTTTGACGACTAAAGACTTCGAAGGATGGAAATATGGCGGTTACGAGAGCAAGAAAAACAGAGCAAGTAGAAATGCTGGCGGCAGACCTGAAGAAAGTGTCCAGCCTGGTGGTTACAACCTACACCAAAATGACGGTGGCGCAGGACTTTGAGCTTCGCAAGACGCTGCGCAGCTCCGGCGCGAAGTATGCCGTAGTGAAAAACACGCTGGCTGAACGGGCGGCGAAGGGCACCAAAGTCGAGGGCGCGCTGCAAAACCTGAAGGGCGTCACTTCGATTGCCTATACCGAGGGCGATCCGGTCGCGCTGGCCAAAGTGCTGGCGAAGTATGCCAAGGACAATCCGGAGTTTACTTTCAAGGCGGGCGTTGTCGAAGGCCGCGTGGTTTCGATCAAAGAGATCGAGTCGCTCGCGACCATGCCGTCGAAGGAAGAACTCTACTCCAAGCTGCTCTTCCTGTTGAACGCTCCGGCGCAGCGTCTGGTCACAGTCATGAACGCTGTCGGCAAGGATCTGGCGGTGGTCATCAATCAGGGCATCAAGGAAAACAAGTTCAAGGAAGCTTAACGATTTTGTTGGGAGCGGCTAGGTCGCTCAAAACGAAGGATTTGCAAGCCAAGGGTTGCGCAGTTTGCGGTTGAAGGCGTTGTCTGGCGCGAACAGCCGAAACTTAACGCACTGGAAACTTTGGCGAGCGGATTAAGCAAGAAGGAAGTAACGAAATCACAAAAGCGGAGAAATAACATGGCGGATCTACAGCAGTTGGAAGAATCAATCGTTGGTTTGTCGCTTCTGGAAGCGGCGGATTTGGTCAAGAAACTGGAATCGCGTCTCGGCGTCTCGGCGGCTGCGGCAGCGCCGATGATGGTCGCTGCGGGCGGTGGAGCGGGAGCAGGTGCAGCTCCGGCCGAAGAAAAGACCGAATTCACGGTCGTCCTGAAGGACGTTGGATCCAATAAGATCAACGTTATCAAGGCGGTACGTGAAGTCACCAGCTTGGGCTTGAAAGAAGCCAAGGACCTGGTTGACGGCGCTCCGAAGAACATAAAAGAAGGCGTCTCCAAGGACGAAGCGGCGACCATTCAGAAGAAGTTCGCCGACGCGGGCGCGACTGTCGAAATCAAGTAGTTGTGGGCGGGCCTTACGGTCCGCGCCCAGCTATGGCCGGTTTCTGGCTGCAAGTTAGCCGGAGTCCGACGTTCCCATTTTGGGAAGAGAATTTCGATAAGTAAGCTTGAATTTCTTGCAGAATCTTGCTGGTGAATCGCGGGAAGACGTGGTAGCATCTAACTATCCACGCTTCCCCATACTTTCATCAATAGTGTGACAATGATTCCCGCGGCAATTACCCAGGGAAGCGCGGGGGCATCGTTGGCACGGTTGGCAAACTGTCTCGCGGGCGGCGAGACGGACAGGCCTGACGAACTGACGCGGAACAGAAAAATTATTAAGAGAGATTGAGTGCCGGTTTCGGCGCCTGCGGGGATTCATGTCCCTGTGGGCGATTTCGCGTCTTTAAAATATTTTGACCCGTTTTAACACCGCGGTGCGATGGCGCGCCCTGCACATCCCGCGGTCGGTGGCAGCCCGCAACGCTGCACACAGGAAAGTTGGGAGCACATCCGAATGGCAAAGAATAATGGTTTCCGCACACGTTTCGATTTTTCAAAAATTCCAGCCACCATCCAGATCCCGAACCTCATCGAGGTGCAGAAGCGTTCGTATGAGCGTTTTCTGCAAATGGACCGCTTGCCCAGCGAACGCGATGACGCCGGTTTGCAGTCGGTGTTTCAGTCGGTGTTTCCTATCACCGACTTCCGCAACGTATCACAACTTGAGTTTGTGGATTTCTCCATTGGTAACTGGGAGTGCAAGTGCGGCCATTTAAAGGGCTTGCATCACCTGCGCACGACCTGCAAGAACTGCGGCAACACGGTCATCACGGATCCTTTTCATCCGGGCGACGTGCTGTGCACCAAGTGCGGCACGTACAACGCGAACACGCCCGACTTCTGCAACAAGTGCGGAGATCCGGTGGGCTTGCAGTTGAAGTACGACGTGGCCGAGTGCGAAGAGCGCGGCATGACCTACTCCGCGCCGCTGAAGGTCACGATGCGTCTGACGATTTTCGACAAAGACGCCGAAACCGGCAACCGCTCGATCCGTGACATTAAGGAACAGGAAGTTTTCTTCGGCGACGTGCCACTGATGACGGAAAACGGAACGTTCATCGTGAACGGCACCGAGCGCGTGATCGTCAGCCAGTTGCACCGTTCGCCCGGCGTGTTCTTCGAAACCGCGAACAACCGCACCTACTTCCTGGGAAAGATCATTCCCTACCGCGGCTCGTGGGTTGAGTTTGAGTACGACCAGAAGAATGTGCTCTATGTTCGCATCGACCGCAAGCGCAAGTTTCTGGGCACGATTTTCCTGCGTGCACTTGGTTTGCGTTCGAGCGAAGACATTTTGCGCACGTTCTACACGGTGGATCGGCTGGCCGTGAAGAACAACAAGCTCTACTGGACGATCGATCCCACTGCCGAGAAGCCGACCAGCCTTGTAGGCATGAAGTTGGCGCACAGCATCAAGAGCAAGTCCGGGGATGAGATTGTTCACTCCGGGCGCAAGATCAACGCAGCCGCGCTGAAAGAAATCCAGAAAGCGAAAATTTCGGAAGTCGAAGTGGACATCTCCGATCTCGAAGGCGCATGGGTTGCGGCGGATGTCGTGGACACGACCACCGGCGATGTGCTGCTCGAAGCCAACTCGGAGATCACGGCCGACAAGCTCTCGAAGATTCTCGAATCGAATGTGGTTGAGCTGAGCGTGTTCTTCCCCGAGCGCGACGATGTGGGCACGGTCATTTGCCAGACGCTGAAGCGCGATGCGATCACCACTCCGCAGGAGGCGTTGATCGAAATTTACCGCAAGCTGCGTCCCGGCGATCCGCCGACGCTTGATACGGCGACCTCGCTGTTCCACGGCATGTTCTTCGACGCGCGAAAGTATGACTTCTCGCGCGTGGGCCGTTTGAAGTTCAACATCAAGCTGTTCGAAAATCAGGATGCGAGCAGCCTCGACAACCGCACGCTGGAGCCGGCGGACTTTTACGGCACCATCCGCTATCTGCTCAAGCTGCGCAAGAACATCGGTACGGTGGACGACATTGACCATCTCGGCAACCGCCGCGTGCGCGCCGTGGGTGAGTTGATGGAAAACCAGTTCCGCATCGGACTGGTCCGCATGGAACGCGCGATCAAAGAAAAAATGTCCGTGTACCAGGAAATGTCCACGGCCATGCCGCATGACTTGGTCAATGCAAAACCAGTAATGGCCGCGATCCGCGAGTTCTTCGGATCGTCCCAGCTATCGCAGTTCATGGACCAGACCAACCCACTGTCGGAGATTACGCACAAGCGGCGTCTCTCAGCCCTGGGGCCGGGCGGTCTGTCACGTGAGCGCGCGGGATTCGAAGTCCGAGACGTGCACCCGACACACTACGGACGTATCTGCCCGATTGAAACGCCGGAAGGTCCGAATATCGGATTGATTTCGTCGTTGAGCTGCTATGCCCGCATCAACGATTACGGCTTTATCGAATCACCCTACCGCCGCGTAAAGCACGGCAAGGTGCTCGACTTCGTCAGCGTGGTCAATGCCGGCGACAGCGATTTGAAGGTGGGAGATCACCTGGAGAAGCACGAACTCGAAAAGCTGAATGTGGAGTTGAAAGACAAGCGCAAGCGGCAGATCGAGATTGAGCCGTTCTCGTTCTATCAATCGGCGTGGGAGGAAGATCGCCACGTCATTGCGCAGGCCAACGTCGAACTGGATGACAAGGGCCGTATTGTGGGCGAGTTGGTCAATGCCCGCAAGGCCGGCAACTTCGTGCTGGTCTCCGCGGAAGATGTGGATTATGTGGACGTCAGCCCGAAGCAATTGGTATCGGTGGCTGCATCGCTGGTGCCGTTCCTCGAGCATGACGACGCGAACCGCGCACTGATGGGCGCGAACATGCAACGGCAGTCCGTGCCTTTGCTCCGTGCCGAAGCTCCGATTGTCGGAACCGGGATGGAAGGCGTTACGGCGCGCGACTCGGGCGCTGTGGTTCTGGCGAAGCGCAACGGAATTATCGATTCCGTTGATTCCGAACGCATCATTGTGCGCGTCGAAGGCGAGCACCATCCAGGGCAGCTCTCGCGCGAAGTGGGCAGCGACATTTATCAGCTGACCAAGTTCAAGCGCTCGAACCAGAACACTTGCATCAACCAGAAGCCGGTTGTGGTCAGGGGGCAGCGGGTGACGAAGGGCCAGGTTCTGGCTGATGGTCCCTGCACCGATCACGGCGAGTTGGCGCTGGGACGGAATGTGCTGGTCGCGTTCACTCCGTGGCGGGGCTACAACTTCGAAGACGCAATTCTGGTCTCCGAGAAACTAGTGAAAGAGGACTACTACACCTCGGTGCACATCGAGGAGTACGAAATCGAATCGCGGGACACGAAGCTGGGGCCGGAAGAAGTTACTCGCGACATTCCCAACGTCAGCGAATCCACGCTGCGCAATCTGGATGAAGCTGGCGTCATTCGCATCGGCGCGACGGTGAAGCAGGGCGACATTCTGGTGGGTAAAGTTACACCGAAGGGCGAAACCCAGCTCACGCCAGAAGAGAAACTGCTGCGTGCCATTTTCGGCGAAAAAGCCGGCGATGTGCGTGACGCCTCGCTCTACTGCCCGCCGGGCATTGAAGGCGTGATCGTGGACGTCAAGATCTTCTCCCGCAAGGGGCAAGAAAAAGACGAGCGCGCGAAAGCGATTGAGGGCGGACAGGTGGCAAAGCTGGAAAAGAACTTGTCGGACGAAATCCGGATTCTGACCGATGAGCGCTTGAAGCGTCTGGAAAACATTCTGGGCGGCAAGGTGGTGCAGGCAGATTTGCATGACGAGCGCACCAACAAACGCCTGTTGACCAAAGACACGGTGCTGGACCGCGATACGATCGAGCGCATTTCGACCCGTAACCTGAAGCGCATCAAGTATGCCGACAAGGACCCGCGGGTCAACGAGCAGATCGATGAAATCGAGGAGATGACCTCGCGCCAGATTGACGTTCTGAAGAAGATCGTCAACGAGCGCAAGGAGAAGCTCACCAAGGGCGACGAGTTGCCGCCGGGCGTGATCAAGCTGGTGAAAGTCTATATCGCCATGAAGCGCAAGCTGAGTGTGGGCGATAAGATGGCCGGCCGTCACGGAAACAAGGGCGTCATCGCGCGCATTCTGCCGGAAGAAGACATGCCTTATCTGGAAGACGGCACGCCGATGGAAATCGTGCTCAATCCGCTGGGCGTTCCTTCCCGGATGAACGTGGGACAGATTTTGGAAACCCACTTGGGATGGGCGGGCCATGAGCTGGGAAAGAAAATCACGGCCATGCTGGCGGAAAACACGAAAGAAGCGGAGATCCGGCGCGAGCTGAAGAGCTTGTTCAAGGACACCGTGCTTGCCGACACAGTCGCTGACCTCAGCGACGAGGAATTGATGGCGGTTGCGCCGACGTTGAAACGCGGAGTCTTCACGGGCTCGGCAGTGTTCGACGGAGCGCGCGAAAGCGAAATCAAGGCGCTGCTGAAGAGCTCGGGCCTGCCGGAATCGGGCAAGACTTTCTTGTACGACGGCATGACGGGCGACAAGTTCGAGCAACCGGTCACAGTTGGCTACATTTACATGCTGAAACTCTCCCACTTGGTGGACGACAAGATTCACGCGCGTTCCATCGGACCGTACTCGCTGATTACGCAGCAGCCTTTGGGCGGTAAAGCGCAATTCGGCGGACAGCGTTTCGGAGAAATGGAAGTCTGGGCGCTAGAAGCTTACGGCGCGGCGTTCATTCTTCAGGAACTGCTGACAGCGAAGTCCGACGACGTGTATGGCCGAACCAAGATTTACGAGGCCATCGTGAAGGGCGAAGCTGCCATGGAACCGGGCGTACCCGAGTCGTTCAACGTGCTGATTCGCGAGCTGCAATCGCTCTGTCTTGACGTGGAGTTGATCAAGGCGGGCGAGAAGAAGCCGGTTATGGGAACCACCGGCGGGGTCGCAGCGGCCGATTAATGCGATGGGCCGGAAAATCCGGCCCATGCACACTACGAGATTCGCAACAAGAGATTGGAAAACCGGCCGGCAACATCGCTCCTGAGTTGCCGACCCGGAAACAAGATTGAAAGACAAATCGGGAGCCGTGAGCGGGCGCGTTAGAACCGCAGGAAGCGGAGGAACACCTTGTTTCGTTCGAGCCCCTTTGACCTGGCAAACCCTGTAGCGGATTTCGACGCCATTCGCATTAGCCTGGCTTCGCCCGAGAAGATCCGGAGCTGGTCGCACGGCGAAGTCACCAAACCGGAAACCATCAACTACCGCACCTTCAAGCCGGAGCGGGACGGGCTGTTTTGCGCCCGCATCTTCGGGCCGGTCACCGACTGGGAGTGTTTGTGCGGCAAGTACAAGCGCATGAAGCATCGTGGAGTCATCTGCGATAAATGCGGCGTGGAGGTCACTCTTTCCAAAGTTCGCCGCGAGCGTCTCGGCCACATCGAGCTGGCATCTCCGTGCTCGCACGTGTGGTTCTTCAAGGGCCTGCCCAGCCGCATCGGGCACCTCCTTGATATCTCCCTGCGCGACCTTGAGTCCGTGCTCTATTTTGAAGCGTACGTCGTGGTCGAACCTGGCGACGCTCCGGTAAAAGAGCGTGAAGTGATCAAGGACGAAGCGAAGTTCCGCGAACTCGACCAACAGTTCCGTCCTGCCGGCTTCAAGGCGATGATGGGCGCGGAAGCGATTAAGGAATTGCTCAAGCGCGTGGACATTGAGGGCCTAGGTGTTGAGCTGCGCGAGAAGATGAAGCATGAGAACTCGCTCCAGAAGCGCCTCAAATACACAAAGCGCCTAAAGGTTGTGGAAGCTTTCCGCAAGAGCGGCAACAAGCCGAACTGGATGATTCTGGATGTAATTCCGGTCATTCCTCCGGAGCTTCGTCCACTGGTTCCCCTTGATGGCGGCCGTTTCGCGACGTCGGATTTGAATGATCTGTATCGCCGCGTCATCAACCGCAATAACCGGTTGAAGAAGCTGATGGATCTGCACGCTCCTGAAGTCATCGTACGCAACGAAAAGCGCATGTTGCAGGAAGCGGTGGACGCGCTGTTCGACAACGGGCGCCGCGGCCGCGTGTTGCGTGGAGCGAATAACCGTCCGTTGAAGTCACTGTCGGACACGCTGAAAGGCAAGCAGGGCCGGTTCCGTCAGAACCTGCTGGGCAAGCGCGTGGACTACTCAGGGCGCTCGGTCATCGTGGTTGGGCCGGAACTCAAGCTGCACCAGTGCGGCTTGCCGAAGAAGATGGCGCTCGAACTCTTCAAGCCGTTCATCTACCACCGCTTGGAGCAGACCGGACATTGCACGACCATTAAGCAAGCCAAGGAAATGGTCGAACAGCAAGAGGCGGTGGTTTGGGACATTCTGGAAGAGGTCATCAAAGACCATCCGGTGTTGCTGAACCGCGCTCCAACCCTGCACCGGTTGGGCATTCAGGCGTTTGAGCCGGTGCTGGTGGAAGGCAAGGCGATCAAGATCCACCCGCTGGTTTGCACGGCGTTCAACGCGGACTTCGACGGCGACCAGATGGCAGTGCACATTCCGCTGTCTCCGGAGGCACAAGTGGAAGCCAGCGTATTGATGCTGTCTTCGCACAACATTCTGTCGCCAGCGTCGGGACATCCGATTACCGTGCCTACGCAGGATATGGTGTTGGGTCTTTACTACCTGACCAAGTCGAAGCCGGGTGCGAAGGGCGAGGGCCGCGCTTTTGCGACCACCGAGGAAGTGTTGCTGGCGCTGGATGCGGGCGAGATTGAAACGCTCACGCCGATTCGCCTGCG
>Ga0187847_10003976_pt1 | contig 11024 bp, 5 predicted proteins | sample June2016WEW_4_10_FD_132458 | JGI IMG/M metagenome (GOLD analysis project Ga0187847, IMG submission 132458) | Peatland microbial communities from SPRUCE experiment site at the Marcell Experimental Forest, Minnesota, USA - June2016WEW_4_10 | ecosystem: Environmental > Terrestrial > Soil > Wetlands...
GGCTCTCCTTTGATCGCACAAGTTCAAGCGCCTGCATAGCGCCAAGTCCGCGGACATCCCCCACCAGCTCCCACCGGTCCTGCCACTTCGCCGCGCGTTTACGGAAACGCTCCCCAAGCACATTCGAGCGCGCGCAAAGGTTCTCTTTTTCGATGATGTCGAGCACGGCCAGCGCCGCTTCGCACGCCACAGGATTGCCTCCAAACGTGCCGCCCAACTGGCCGGCGCCGGGCGCATCCATGATTTCGGCGCGCCCCGTGACCGCAGCCATGGGCAATCCACCTGTCAGTGACTTGGCCATCGCCACCAAATCGGGTTCAAGCCCCAGCCTTTCGCACGCAAACATTGCACCCGTCCGCGCGAATCCGGTCTGCACTTCATCCGCGATCAACAGAATCCCGTGTTGCCGGCAGATGGCTCCGAGCGTCGGATAAAAATCGGCCGGTGGAGTAACAAATCCGCCTTCGCCCAGAATCGGCTCGACGATCACCGCCGCTACTGATTCCGCCGCCACCACACGCTTGAACGTATCTTCTATATGGCGCGCACAGTAAACATCGCACGACGGATACTTCATCGAGTAGGAACACCGAAAGCAATAAGCATAAGGGATGCGATACACTTCCGCCGGAAAGGGCTCAAACCCCGCTTTATAAGGATGCGTCTTACTCGTCGCCGCCATCGCCATATAAGTGCGGCCGTGGAACGCGTCTTCGAAGCTGATTATGCCAGAGCGCTTTGTGTAACAACGCGCAATCTTGATGGCATTCTCGACAGCTTCGGCTCCCGTGTTCACAAGCACCGTTTTCTTCGGCCCGCGGCACGGCACAATCGAATTCAGCCTCTCGCACGCAGCGATGTAGCTTTCATAAGGCAGAACGTTGAAGCTGGTATGCAGAAAGCGATCGAGTTGGCGCCGGATGGCGTCGACTACCGCCGGCGCCCGATGTCCTGTGTTGAGGCAGCCGATGCCGCCCGCAAGATCGATCAGGCGATTGCCGTCAACGTCTTCGATCACGGCTCCCTCCGCCTTCGCGACAAATACCGGCGTAGCATGATAGGCCCCTCGCACAACGGCAGCGTTCCGCCGCTTCATAAGTGCCTGCGACCGAGGACCAGGAATTGATGTGCGTAAACAAATAGTAGACATAAGTCAGTTAGTTAGCGATCACTAAGTATTCCATCCTGCAGAAACGCGGCTAGCCGCGTTTCTGTTTGCGGCACAACAAAGCTGGCGCACAGTATGTTCAATACCAGCCAATCGGAGCTTCATTCAAATTGATATAGACCTGCTTGGTCTCAAGATATTCTTCAATGCCCCAGGGCCCCAGTTCACGGCCGAAGCCCGACTGTTTATACCCTCCCCAGGGCGCCTCGACATAAGTCGGCTGCATGTGGTTTACCCAGACAATGCCCGCGCGCAGCGCCTTCACCGCGCGCATCGCCCTGAAGATATCCCGCGTCCAGACTGCCGCTGCCAGCCCGTAGGGCGTATCATTCGCGATCTTCAATGCATCTTTTTCATCCTCGAACGGAATCACCGCCGCAACCGGTCCAAAGATTTCTTCGCGCGCGATACGAGCGCTGTTATCGACGTTATAGAAGATAGTCGGTTGCACATAGTACCCCTTCGCAAACTGATCGGCTCGTGCGCCGCCGGCGGCGACCTTGGCTTCTTTCTTGCCTATTTCAAGATACGAGCAAACTCGGTCGTATTGGTCTTTTGATACCAACGATCCCATCTTGGTCTCGCGCTCAAGCGGCGGACCGATTGTGATCTTTTTCGCTTTCTCAGCCATAGCTTCGACAAACTTGCCATAAATCGATTTCTGCACCAGAATGCGGCTGCCGGCCGAGCAAACTTCTCCCTGATTGATGAATACCCCAAACAGCGCCCCATCGATAGCCGCTTCAAAGTCGGCATCGGCAAAAAAGATGTTAGGCGACTTGCCCCCAAGTTCCAGCGTCACGCGCTTTATTGTGTCAGCGGCTTCTTTTACAATGATCTTGCCCACCGCAGCCGAGCCCGTAAACGCAATCTTGTTTACGTCAGGATGCTTGACCAGCGGCGAGCCGCAACTTTCGCCAAAGCCTGTGATCACGTTTACCACGCCTTTCGGCAGTCCGATTTCGTCAAACCACTTCGCGAGTTCCAGCGCGGTGAGTGGAGTCTGCTCGGCTGGCTTGAGCACACAAGTGCAACCCGCAGCCAGTGCCGGAGCCAGTTTCCATGCAGCCATCATCAATGGATAATTCCAAGGAATGATTTGCCCGGCGACGCCCATCGGTTCCTTCAACGAAAGGCTCATCGCGTTGTCGGGAACGGGGTTTACGTATCCCACAACTTTCGTGGCCAGCCCGCCGTAGTATTCGAAGCACGTGGCCACGTCGTTGATGTCAAACTCTGCTTCCACTATCGGCTTGCCGGAGTTACGGCATTCCAGTTCGGCCAGCATGTTCAGATTCTGGCGCACTTTGTCGGCCAGCCGAAAAAGCACGCGTCCGCGCTCCTGCGCCGTGGTGGATGCCCACGGACCATCGTGAAAAGCCGCGTTGGCAGCGGCTACAGCACGGTTCACATCGTCCGCGTTCGCCTCTGGAACCTGTGCGATGACCTCCTCGGTTGAGGGATCATAAACTGGAAATGTCTTGGCCGACTTACTGGCAACCCACTCCCCATTAATCAGCATTGAATAAGTCTTAACATCGGCTGTAACTCCACCAGGCATAACACCTCCATAAATCGGTTCTGTGAGCCAGCGCTCTGTGCGGGCACCAGCGTTCTCGCCCGCCCCGGCCCAACACAGCTCGGCCGCCTGACTTTTCCATCCCTATCCAGTCTAGGCCGGGCTGGACGGCGCCTCCGTCCCTATGTAGATTCGGCGGCTCCCAGGTTCTTTCGTTCGATCGTTGCCGCCCGCGCCATTTTCAGCCGCCCGTAAACAAAAAAGAAAAACACCGCTAAGCCAACGAAGAACAGTGTTCCTCCAACCATCTCCCACTCGTAGGTGCGCAGCGATGTGACCAACTGAGGCGGAAAATATTGCAGGCCAATGCCAAGAATCGTAGTAATCAGGCCGCTGCCGCCCGCCACCATCAAAATGGGACGGCCGTATACGCCCGCCGCATCCGGACGGCGATACGCAAGCTTTAACAAAGCCCCAAACACATACACATAAGGAACCAACTGCAAGACCACCGCCAGCGACAGCATGGTCTGAAACGCCGCTTGCACGCTCGATAGCCGGAAAAAAACAACGCACAACAAGATCGAAATCGTCACGTGCACCAGCAAGGCCGCATATGGCGTAGCGTATTTGGGATGAATGCGCCCCAGCCATGCCGGCATGTACGAATCCAAGCCGGCAACAAAAGGAATCCGCGCCGAACCGCCCAGCCACGCCGACGCAATGCCGGCAATCGAAAGACTCAGCATGAGGGCGAAAGCGGGCACAATCCACGCTAGGCCGAACTTTCCCGACATTTGCGCGACAGCCTGAACAACCCCCTGCAAGACATTGATGTTGTTGCCGACAGCGGCAATAAGAGTCAACGTAACAGCGATATAGAGCAAACCGGAAATCAGCCCGCCCCAAAGAACGGCTCCAGGAAGCGTGCGCCGCGGATCCTGAATTTCGTCGCCCATGATGGAAGCTAGTTCGAGACCGACCAGGGCAAAACAAATCACCCCGAAAGTATTGAGCAAAAACCGCGGATCGTGGGGGATGCGAAAATCTGCAGCCGAGACGCTGACCCCATTTCTTGAAGTAACTGCCACACCGAGCAAGATAAGAACCGCCGCTGCGATGAACGTGCCAATAGCCCCAACATTGTTGATCCATTTGCCGACGCGCAGACCCGCTATGTTGAGCACGGCTAGCGTCAGCAACAGTACAACTGAAGTCCATAGCGCAAACGACTTATCGTCGGCCAGGCCCGCGTGTCTGGGGCCAAGGACGAAGACGGATACTCCAACGAAGTAAAGCATAATCGTTGGCACGTAAAGCATGTTGTTGGTCCAATAACACCAACCAGAAAAGAAGCCGTGGAAGTCACCGAACATCTCTTTGGCCCAAAGGTAGACGCCGCCTTCACCAGGATACCGGTGCGAAAGTTCGATAACGGCGATGCCCTGCGGCCAGAAAAAAAGCGCCAGTGAGATCATCCACAGCCAGATCGTGACCCCGCCGTTGGCTGCAATCGAAGGGACAACATTGAGGTTAAAAACTGCGACAACAAAGAGCAGAATAAGATCGCGGCGTCCGAGGACGCGCTTTAAGTGCGGCTGGTTAGGATCGGTATTAGACATGGAAAGATCCGCAGTCGACGTTGGAAGTCGATGTTAGCAATCGACGTTAAAAGATCGGGCCCTCAAGTGATCGCGTAATCGGTTTCAGCAGGCCCGATGACCCGATGGCGAGAGAACCCGATCCGCCTTAGTGTGTTGCTACCGCTCCTAACCGCTCATGTTGCGCCGTGGCGAGAGACTCTGCAACATCGGCAAATGCCGCCAGATGCTTATCGATGTCGCTCTCGCTGTGCTGCACGGAAATCGTCCATTGTTCATCCCACCAGTAAGGCTGCGCCATCACGCCGCGATTGACCATGCCAAACCAGTAATGCCGCCACAAGTCCACGTCGATCGCGAGCCAGTCGCGATAGTTCCGAATCTCCTTCGGATACAACATCAGCACCCCATTTGCTCCCGCGCTCGCGATGTAACCCTGCAGCCCAACCTTCGCGATGGTCTTCTTATACCCTTCCACCAGCCTGTTACTCAGCTTCTCTATGTGCGTGTAATTCGCCCTGGTAAGTACTTCGCGGAACGTTGCAATACCAGCCGCCATCGAGATCGGATTCGTATTGTAAGTGCCACCGTGAAACACTTTATGATCCGCAATCAGATTCATGACTCGCTTATGCGCCCCGAAAGCAGCCAGTGGAAATCCGCCTCCGATCGACTTCGCCAGGCAGATCATGTCGGGAGCCACGCCAAAGTATTCCGAAGCACCGCCCCAGCATAGCTTCGCGCCAGTCTTCACTTCGTCGAAGATCAGCAGCGCCCCGTGCTTGTCGCAGAGCGTCCGCAGGCCTTCCAGAAATCCCTTCTGCGGCATGCACAGCCCAACGTTCATCATGATCGGCTCAAGAATCACCGCCGCAATCTCATTCGGATTCTCGCGGAATCGCCGCTCCACCGTCTCCAGATCGTTAAAGGTTGCAATTGGAACGTTCGCAATGCTCGCTTTCGGTACGCCCGCCCCGCCCGGCACCGGTTTCGGATTTTTGATATCGCCGAAATCGTCGGCTGGCGGATGCGGTTTCACGCTCACCAGCGCCGCATCGTGCAGTCCGTGATAACCGCCCTCAAACTTGATGATCTTGTCGCGTCCGGTGGCGGCGCGAGCCAGGCGAATCGTGTGCATCGTGGCTTCGGTGCCGCTGTTGCCGAAGCGGCACATTTCCACCGGAAAACGCGTGCAGATTTCTTCAGCCAGCTCCCATTCCAGATTGTGCGGCATCCCATAAGCTGTCCCCTTATGCAGACGGCCTTCGACCGCCTTAATCACGGCCGGATGCGAATGTCCCGCCATCAGCGTGCCGAAACATAAATTGTGGTCTATATATTCGTTGCCGTCGAGGTCGCGGAACTTACTGCCGGAAGCTTCCGACACAAAGATGGGATAAGGGTCGTAAGCGCGATAGTTACTGGCCACGCCCAGCGGCAGTCGTTTCAGGTTCTTCTTATGCGCTTCGGCGGACTTCGGAGTGCGGCGCTCGAACGTGTCGAGCTCTTTTTGCAATGCGGGGTACATCGTGATCTCCAATAAGACTCAGGCCGGATAGGCCATTAGATTGGGCCCGGACGGCCGAAACCGCCCGGGGTTCGGACTAGAAATACAATTTTAAAGCAAATTGCACCAGGCGTGGGTCCTGAGCTTCCGTTATTCTCCCAAACTCGGTCGGCCCGTCGGAAAAGTGACCGTCCGGGTTATAAAAGTTGGTATGGTTGAAAATGTTGAAGAACTCTGCCCGGAATTGGAAATATCTGGTCTCACTCAGTGCAACCTTCTTGTGCACCGAGAAGTCCCAGTCTTGAAGGCCGGGGCCGCAGCAGAGACTGCGCGGCGTCCCGTTGTTGAACTGTCCGAGCGGCGGAACGTTAGCACCAAGTGGATTGGTCGCAGCTGTCGCAAAATCGCCAGGATCGAAGAAGTACCCGGGCGACGAAACGCCGAGCCCGCTATCTGTAAGTGACTTCCGCGGGTTGAGCTTCTGGAACGGCGCCACCTGGCTCGGCGCCTCCGTGCCCAGGAAGAAGACGCTGGCGATTAACTCGCTGTCGTCCTCACTGTCCAGGCGGATGGGAAAACCGCTCTGAAATTGAATAATGCCCGAGATAGCCCAGTCGTTCGTGAGCGCGCCCATAACCCCCTGACGCTTCCCTAGCGGCAGCTCCCAATCGTAGCTGACCACAAAGCGTTGCTTCGAATTAAACAATGACAAGCCGCGGCTCGCCTTAAAGTTGAACGGATCCAGCGTTTCTTCAAATGTCGATCCATCATCCAGGGACTTACTGAAAGTGTAGGAGGCCTGGAATTGCAAGCCATGAGAGAAACGCTTTTCAAGCATCGCTTCAAACGCGTTGTAAGCGGAATTGGCGATCGTATCCTCCGCGAAGACATCGCTGAACATCGGAATCCCGTCCACTGGACAACCAGCCCCGGTTGTGGCGTTGCAGCCCGGTGAGGAGTAAGGGCGCAGTCCCACAAATTGTAGCTGCTGTCCAGTGCCATTTACGATCTGGCCATTTGGCATATGGAATGGAAATCCATTGGGAACGGTTACCGTCCATTGCGTGTCCTGCAGGAAGGGACCGCATTGCAGCGGACTGCCAAAGGAGGTCACATTATTGTTATTCATGCCGTAAAGCGTGATCATGTCCGAGCATGTCTGGGGAGTCGAGGGATTGATGTCGTGCGAAGCCAGTAAGCGATGTCCCTCCGACCCAACATATCCGAGTTGTAACATCGTATCTTTCGTGAGTTGGCGCTGGACGGTGAGATTGTACTGTGTCGTATATTGCGTGCGCAGGTGGGGCTGGAATTCACCGTAGAGAAGAATGGGACGGAACAAGGAATAATCCACGCCCTGTCCAGGTGTCGGCGTGATGATACCGTTGAAAGGATTTGGCGCTGGCGTGCCTCCGCCCTGGTAGACGAACGGAGTATTAAAAAAGGTATCGAACAACGACGAACTGCCTCCAAACGGCGGTTCGGCGCCGAATTGCGCCAACACCAGCTCTTCGATCGGATTATAGAAAATTCCCCAACCGGCGCGAATGCTGGTCGTCCCGTTCTTGCCAAACAGCTTTCCCAGGAAAGTACTGTCGTCGAAATTTGGACTGTAGGCTATGCCCAGTCTTGGAGCAACGGCTTTGTAGTAAGTTGAAGTTAGTGCCGCGGGAACGCCAGCATCGCCCGGCACAACCAGGCCCGTCGGATTCACTCCCACCGCGCTGCAACTGGAACTAGTCACGCCAAAGTAAGTTTGACTCAGAGGGGACAATGCGCACGGGTAAACCGTGGATGTCTGGCCGGGCCGAAAAGTCTCTACGTGCCCGCTGATGTCCGTGAGCGGAGTATCCAGTTCCCAGCGTATGCCATAATTAAGAGTTATGTTAGGCCTGATCTTCCAGCTATCCTGCGCAAACGGATAGACCGACGTGCCTCGAATATCCTCTCTCTGTCCAGATCCTTGCGTATAAGTATCGGTTAGACCAAGAAGATACTCCGCATAATTATCCCCGTCACCCGGAATTATCGAATTTCCTCCAGAATTGTTGAAGGTAAACTCGCCATTGACATCGAAATAATAGTACTGATCGAAACGGGCTCGGCGGACATCTGTCCCAAACTTGAAGGTGTGGTTTCCTTTTACCCAGGTCAAGTCGTCCGACCACTGAAAACTATTGCCGACCTGCGGAAGCACGCCCTCGAAGTTGTTACCAAACACTGCGCCTCCAGAGATATCGATGTATGGAACTCCCGTCAGGCTTGCGGGCAGGCCGGGTGTGATTCCGCCTTTCCCGGCGGGCACCCCGTTGCTCGAGAGTAGGGCGTTGATAGGCTTGGAATCCGACAATCCCGTAAAGCAGTATTGCGGCGCGAGTGTGCCGGTGCATGAACTGGTCACCGCATTCGTGGTCTGCGGCGTCAGGAAGCCTAACTGGCCCTCGCGCATGTAGGTGAAACGGAACTCATTTACAACGGAGTTACTGATCGTCCAGGTGTGGCTCAGGTTGTATTGTTGAAAACGACCGTTATTATAGTTGCCGAAGCCGGGAACGTTTGCACCTGCCGCCTCAAATTGATCAAAGGGCTGAAGCTGCCGCCCGTCATTGAAGTAATAGTAGCCCGTAAAATTCTGGCTGTTGTTGATCTTGTGATCGAAGCGGATAGTGAACTGGTCCGAGTTATCAGTACTTACTGGCACAGATACATTTTGACCGGTTGCCGTTAGGTTCGCCGCCGGAACAAACCTGTTCAACAGGTTGGCGGCCACGGGATCCTGGCACGCCACCGGGATCACTCCGGTCGGAAAAATCGACGACCAGTCCAAGCCCGCTTTCGGCGCTTTGGCACCGGGCACCGCCAGAATCGCACTCGTACAACCGGCCCGGCCTTTCAAAGCATCGGCTACAAAAGAATCGCTGATCGAGCCGCCGTTGGCAAAACCTCCGACCCCCGAGAAATCTCCACTGAACTCGCCAGTGGGCGCGGTTAACGATGGCGTACCCGAGGGCACGCTCACTGCTTGACTCGTCAGTCCCTCCCGTATACGCCGCCCTTCATACGAAACAAAGAAAAACGTGCGGTCCTTCTTTATTGGACCGCCGAGAGTCCCGCCAAATTGATTCTGGTTCCACTGCGGTCTCCCAAGATCGAAGTAATTTCTTGCGTCCAGCACCGTGTTGCGGAAGTACTCGAAAATATCTCCGTGCAGGCTATTGGACCCGGATTTGGTGATCACGTTCACCACCGAGCCCGAGTTCCTGCCATACTCGGCGTCGAAGGTGTTCGTAATCACGCGGAATTCTTCGACGCTATCCGGACTGGGCTGTATGGTGGGCGAGTTTACAAACTGGTCGTTCGCGTCTCCGCCGTTAACACTGAAATTGTTGGCGCGAGTGCGGCCGCCGTTCACCGATACGGAACCAGTATCCTGCGATCCATAAAAAAGACTGCCGTTACCGTTTCCCAACTGGGCCTGCACACCCGGTTGCAGTTGCAGGAACTGGTAAGTGTCGCGGCTGTTTAAAGGCAGTTCATTGATCGAGCGATCATTGATCACGGCGCCAAGCTGAGTGCTGGTCGTATCAACTTGAGCAGCCTCCGAGGTTACCTCCACCACTTCCTGGGAGCCCCCGATCTGAAGCGTAGCGTTGACGGTCACCACCTGGTTGACATCAACGAGAATTCCCTTCTCGACATTCTTCTTGAAGCCCGTCAATTCATACGCAATGCTGTAGGTGGCGGGCTGAACTGAGACCAGAACGTATTCGCCACTATCGTTGGTTACTGCCTCGCGGCTGGCTCCGGTCGCCTCATTGGTGGCGGTGACTTTCACTCCTGACAGCACCGCGCCGCTGGGATCGGCCACGCGGCCAAGAATGCGTCCGCCCGTGCTCTGGGCAGTCAGGAGCGTGGAGCAGATCAGGAACAGACTGAGCGCCACACTTGAACAAATGAAACAGCAGGATTTGCTGAAACGTTTTGGCAGCGGCAGGGAAAAGAGCGGCACGGAAGATCCTCCGATCTCGGAAAGCAGTTGTTTAGATCCGAAACCAACTTGCGTGAAACACAAACCTTGCTATAATCGCGCAAGGTTAGAGACTCGACCGCTTTCTGTCAAGCGGAAAAGTGCATTCCACCGCTGCGACCAGCAGCCACATTCGAAATCGTCCAGAAATATGTCGAGTAACGGACAGGTTTATCTCAAAATCGGTGACGTGGCCCGCTTAGTCGGGATCTCTCCCTCGGCGATTCGCGGCTGGGAGACGCTGGGCTTGACCCGCCCGCATCGCACCGAGAGCCGCTATCGTCTTTACACTCACGACGACGTGCGCCTGCTGAAAAAAGCCCGTTACTTGCGCAAGGTTCGCGGACTAAATGCCGCCGCCATCGTGCAGATGCTGAAACGCGATGGCGCCGTCAAACCGGCCGCCAGCGGCACCGCCGCGCTCGGTCCTCGCCTGCGCCGCTTGCGCACCCAGCGCGGCCGCAGCCTCGCCGAGGTGGCATCAGCGGCGGGAATCTCGGTTGGCTTCCTCAGCGCCCTCGAACGCTCGCAAATGAGCGCCTCCGTCGGCACACTGCGCAGGCTAGCACGCTACTACCGCACCAACATCCTTGATTTTTTCGATGCCACGGAATTGAATACCCGATTGGTTCGCCCGCCCAAGCGCAAGGTGCTCGAAGCCGGCCCCGGCGTGCGCATGGAACTTCTTGCCTGGGGCAACAAAGTGATGGAGCCGCATCTTTTTCGCGTTAAGCCAAAAGCCGGCAGCGGCGAATCCTACGCTCACGAGGGCGAGGAGTTCCTCTTCGTGCTGCGCGGAGAATTGAAGATCGCGCTTGACGGCGAGGAGTACCATCTGAAACGCGGCGACAGCTTCTATTTTGAAAGCGCCACACCGCACAGATGGAACAATCCCGGCCGCCGCGAGACCTGGCTATTATGGGTCAACACGCCGCCGACATTTTGAGGACGGCAAGAGGGTGCGCAGCGCTGATGTTGGGTGGCGCAGCGGTCCACTGCTGCGATAGTGCTTGTTCTAAACACGGCCGGGTGCCCCATCCTTGCGTGTCCTTTGCGCAAGGGTGGGATTCCACCGTCATGTCCCCCATGGTGGTTTGACTTGAGAGGGTAACTGAATGCTGAGTAGAGTAACGCTCGCCCTGTTCGCCGTCTTGCTCGCCATCTTCTCTATTTCTTGCGCCAAAAAAACTCCCACCCTGAAC
>Ga0187847_10003979_pt1 | contig 11017 bp, 7 predicted proteins | sample June2016WEW_4_10_FD_132458 | JGI IMG/M metagenome (GOLD analysis project Ga0187847, IMG submission 132458) | Peatland microbial communities from SPRUCE experiment site at the Marcell Experimental Forest, Minnesota, USA - June2016WEW_4_10 | ecosystem: Environmental > Terrestrial > Soil > Wetlands...
GCGCTGCGCGAGATCTACATGCCGGCCTTCGAGGCGTCGATCAAGGAAGCACATTCGGCGTCCGTGATGTGCGCGTACCCCAAGGTGAATGGGGCGTTCGACTGCGAGAACGATCCGCTGCTGAACGGCGTATTGAAGGGTGAGTGGAAATTCGACGGCTTCGTGCTGTCCGACTGGGGCGCGACGCACTCGACCGTGGCCAGCGCGTTGAACGGGCTGGATCTCGAGATGCCGACGGGGGTTTATTTCGACACGGAGCTACGCAAGGCGGTGGATGCGGGCCAGGTCCCGATTAAGGTAATCGATGACAAACTGGTGCGGCGTTTCGCAAAGATGATCGAGTTCGGCGACTTCGGGCCGCAACCGAAACCGACGCCGATTCCGGCGCTTGAGCACGGCGCCGCGGCGCGCCAGATTGCGGCGCAGGGGATGGTGCTGCTGAAGAACAATGGCGGATTGCTGCCGCTGGATGCGAAGGCGGTGCGGTCGGTTCTGATCGTTGGTCCATACGCGATCCGGCCCAATACAGGCGGCGGGGGCAGCTCGCACGTGATCCCGCTTTACACGATTACGCCGTACGACGGACTAAATGCGGCGCTGGATTTGCAAGTTCGTTTGACCGTGTTGGACGGCAGCGACATCAATGCGGCTGCGGATGCGGCCAAACGCGCGCAGGTGGCGATCGTGATGGTGGGCGACGAGGATACCGAGGGGCGCGACCAGAGCCTGGAGCTTCCCGCGGCGCAGAACGAACTGATTAAGGCCGTTGCCAAAGCGAATGCGAAGACTGTCGTTGTGGTGAAGAGCGGATCGGCCTTGCTGATGCCGTGGATTGACAGCGTGCCCGCAGTGCTTGAGGCGTGGTATCCGGGTGAGGAAGATGGACACGCCGTGGCCGATGTCCTGACGGGCAAGGTGAATCCGAGCGGCAAGCTGCCGTTGAGTTTCCCGCGCAGCGCCGAAGATACGCTGGCCAGCAATCCCGAGCAGTATCCGGGCGTGAATGGCGAGGTGCACTATAGCGAGGGATTGGAAGTGGGCTACCGCGCCTACACCGCGCACAACATTGCGCCGCTGTTTCCGTTTGGATTCGGGCTCTCGTATACCGAGTTCAGCTTTGACGGGCTGAAGGTGAGCAAGCAGCCGGGCAGCGCCGATGCGACGGTCAGCTTCAAGGTGACGAATACCGGCAAACGCGCCGGAGCGGTGGTAGCGCAAGTGTACCTGGGATTCCCGCCGATCACAGAAGGTAACGAGCCGCCGCTCGAACTAAGGGGATTCCGCAAGGTGATGCTGAATCCGGGCGAAGCGAAGATTGTCGAGGTGAAGCTCGATGCGCGCGCGTTTTCCTACTGGTCAGAGAAAGCGCATGCGTGGCAGGTGGCGCAGGGCGAGTTTCAAGTAATGGTGGGAGATTCGTCGGCGAGTACGCCGCTACGAGCGAACCTGACGGTTCACTAGGTCTCAGGTGTCAGGTGTCAGCGCCCAATGCGCTGTCAATCGGGTTTCGTGCTATCCCGGGTCTCAGAATCGAGACCCGGGGCACCCATTCGCTCTCGGTTAGTCGGACGTGGGCTGCCCTCCCCGACTATTCAACCGCGACCGAAGCGTCACTCTGACTTGCGGAGCAGGATATGAGCGAATTCGAGCTTCCGATATTCAAATACCACCCAGACCCCATCGCATCGGGTTCAATTGTTACATCCGATGTGAAGTGCCGTGGATGCAATGAACATCGCGGTTTTGTCTATATTGGAGCCGTCTATTCGACATACGATCTCGATGATGCACTTTGCCCATGGTGCATCTTTGACGGCACTGCTCACAGACTTTTCGGGGCGGAGTTCATAGATCCCAAAGCTGTGGGCGATTATGGCCGGTGGGATGTAGTGCCAGACGCCGTTATCGAGGAGATCTGTTTCCGCACACCATCCTTCAGCGGCTGGCAAGAAGAACGATGGTACAGTCACTGCGGCGATGCTTCCGAATTCGTCGCACCTGTAGGCGCAGCGGAATTGCGGAACCTCGATCCGAACCTGTACAAGGCAATTGCGGAGGAGTCTGGCTTTACCGGCGAGGAAGCGGCATGTTACATGGAGAGTTTAGATAAAGAGGCGGGACCAACCGCATATGCCTTCCGTTGCCGTATTTGTGGCGCATGGGGCGGTTACTCCGATACGCATTGAACCTTTGAAAAACGCCGCTACTGCTCATAAGAGAGGCCTCAGGGAAGTGTTCCGAATTTTGGGCAGACAGCCTTCAGCCTTTTGCAGCAGGTTCCGCGTCCGGAGTTTTCATCGGTAGGTGGACAATGAAGCGGGTGTCTCCGGGTTGCGATTCTACGTCGATGGTGCCGCCAAATTTTTGCGTGACGATGCGGTGCACAATCTCAAGGCCGAGGCCGGTGCCGGAGCCTTGCGCCTTGGTGGTAAAGAACGGTTCGAAGATGTGCGGTAGAACGTCAGGCGCAATGCCGGAACCGTGATCGCCGATGCAGACCACAAGCGATCCGGGCTCGGACCATGTGGAGATTTCGATTTTCGCGCCCTCTGGCGATGCATCCGTGGCATTGTCGATTAGGTTGGTCCACACCTGGCTGAGGGCGTAGCCGCGGGTGTGAATGATGCTGGGCGAGGCCGCGAAACGCTTTTCGATTTGGATTTGTTTAAGCCGCAGCTTGTGGCCGAGGATGGTGAGCGTGCTCTGCAGGCTGTCGTGGACGTCGAGTTCTTTGCCCGGGCTGCGTTCGTCGTAGGCGAATTTCTTGACCGCCGTCACCAACTCGGTGATACGCGCAATGCTCTCCTCGATGGCGCAGACCAAGGTGACGCTCGAAACCAGGGCGCCAAACCAGTTGAGTGCGTCGGAGAACGAGGGCGCGTCGAAGTGCTCCTGAACGCAGGCGATCTCGTGACGGTCAAAGCCCATGGAAACCAGCACGGGGCCGATGGTCCAGGCGTTTTCGACGCCCGACTGCGCCAGCCACTCGCTCATCTGTTCCTCAGCGTCGGCCTGGTCGAGGCTGCTCATGGCCCGCAGATTGCAGCCGTGCAGCGCGTGATCGAGTAGGCCTTTCATACACCCGATCTGCTCGGGAGTTTTGGGCTTGGCGCTGCCACGAAGGCTGATCTCCTGCAGGCGGAGAAGGTTTTCGCGGAGCTGCGAGGCGGAGCGTTTAGCGGCCGCGCCGGGATTGTTGAGCTCGTGCATAAGGCCGGCGGCGAGCGTGCCCAGGGAGATGAGTTTTTCGCGGTGCAGCGCTTCCACCTGATAGGCCTGCACGCGTTGGGCGCTGTCGGCGAGGATGTTCTTGCGCACCGCGGGGCAGCAGGCAAGCAACGACCAGAAATCCTGTTCGCTGAAACGAAGCAGAACGGAATCCTGGGACGCGAAGACGCGGAAGATCGACGTGGGCTTTCCGTTGAGCAGTGGTGTTTCGCCAAAACCTTCGCCGGCGTGCACGATGCCCACCAGGGTCCACGTGCCATCGGGCTCCGAACGTTTGGCGAGAACTTCGCCTTCAAGCAGCAGCCAGTAGAAGTTCCAGGACTCGCCGGCATCGACGAGAACCATGCCGGACTTGGCGGAAACGCGTTCCACGCCGTCGACACTGCCAATTTCGTCGAAGGGTGTTCCGGAGAAGAGGCGTGTGTGCGAAAGCGCCTCGGCGACGTCGCGTAAGTGGATCGGCTCGACGCAGATGGATTGTGGACTCTCGTTCATTGTGCGTATCGCGGCAAACTTACCTTAGGGGCTAAAGCCCCGCTGTTTATGCGCCTTTCGTGGCACGGCTAAAGCCGTGCCCTTTCAAAACATCGAATTCTTCCTCGAGCTGTTCTTAAGGCCAGCCTCCGAATCGCGGCGCTAGAACCCGGCCAAATACTGGTGAACGAACTGCACTGCGATGGAGCCTTCGCCTACCGCAGAGGCCACACGTTTCACCGAACCGCAGCGCACGTCGCCGGCCACAAACACGCCAGGGACGCTCGTCTCCAGCAGGAACGGCTCGCGGGTTTCGCGCCATACATTCGGCAACCTGCCGTCTTTGCGCATGTCGGACCCAGCCAGAACAAATCCTTTTCCGTCGCGCAGAATCGACGGCGGAAGCCAGGCCGTGACGGGTACTGCGCCAATGAAAACAAACAGCGAGGTAGCCGGCACCTTTGATTCCCCGGCCGGGCCCTGCAATCGCAACGATTCCAGCCGCCCGTTCCCCATAGCCTCCAACACCTGGGTTCGCGCCTCGATCTCAATATTCGATGTGCGAGAAATCTCATCGATTAAATATTTCGACATGGTGGCCGAAAGTCCTTCGCCGCGCACCAGCATAGTTACCTTGGTGGCAAATTTGGCGAAGTGCAGGGCGGCCTGGCCGGCGGAGTTGGCGGCTCCAACGATATAAACCTCCTCGCCCTGGCAGGCGCGGGCCTCCACCAGGGCGGCGCCATAGTAGATGCCGCAACCGGTGAGCTGCTCGGCGCCCGGGACTTCGAGCTTGCGGTACTGGACGCCGGGCGATAGCAGCACACAGTGGGCGGAAATTTCGCGTCCATCGGCGAGCTGGACGAAGCGATACTGGCCGGCCATGCGCATGCCGGTGGCCCGTTGGGTAATGAATTCCGCGCCGAAGCGCGAGGCCTGGGCAAAAGCGCGGCGGCCCAGGTCTGCGCCCGTGACGCCGGAGGGGAAGCCGAGATAGTTTTCGATGCGGGAGCTGGAGCCCGCCTGACCGCCGGGCGCCAGGGGCTCGATGACGAGAGTGCGCAGGCCCTCGCTGGCGCCGTATACCGCGCCTGCCAGACCAGCCGGCCCGGCGCCGATCACGATCAGGTCGTAGAACTCCTGGGTGGCCTGAACACTGAGGCCGACGCGGCTGGCGAGCACTTCCAGGTCGGGGTCGACCAGCGCCGTGCCGTCGGCAAAAATCAACACCGGAAGCTTGGTGGGATCAAGCTTCCGGTCTTCGAGAAGTTTAAGGGCCTCAGGGCTGGCGGCGACGTCGAGCCAGCGATAGGGTACGTGATTGCGCGAGAGAAAATTGCGCACGCGAAAGTCGTTGAGCGACCAGCGATGGCCGACGATACGCAGGCCCTCGAAGACCGGCAGGTAGCCCGCCTGCCAATCCTCCAGGAGATCGGTAAGAACGGGATAGAGCTTTTCTTCCGGCGGATCCCAGGGCTTGTTGAGGTAGTAGTGGATGCGCGCGGTATTGATGGCGCGGATGGCGGCTTCCGTATCGGCGTAGGCGGTAAGAAGCACACGGCGCGCGTCGGGATAGATCTCGCGCGCCCGCTCCAGCAGCTCGACTCCGGTGATGCCCGGCATGCGCTGGTCGCTGACGATGAGCGCCACCGGTTCGTCGCGCGACTTCAATTGAGCCAGCGTGTCCAGTGCGGTCTGTCCGCCGGCGGCGCGCATTACACGGTAGGTATCGCCGTACTGCCGCCGCAGGTCCTGGACCACGGCCTCAAGGACACTCACATCGTCGTCAACTGCCAGGAGGATCGGCCTCGCCATAATCAGAGTTTAGAGCCTACCCGGATTCTGGCCAACCTGTCCCTTTTTAGTTAACGGCTTCCTCAGCTGCGTTAAAAGGATTTGGTGACTCGGAGGGCCAATAGGCTGTAAGCTCGGTCATAGCAGGCCCCCGTGAACCGCAGATTTTGCGATGATACCGAGGGCTGCCGAGTAAATTGATTCGTAAGGCAGTGTTCGAAGAACGGACACGGCCAAGAATTATTGTTTTCAGCCGATAAGAACGATGGGATGGCTCGTGGCTAAGTTCAATCAATGCAGTTTTTTGTGTAGCCGGGTTCGAATTTTCAGGTTGATCCCCGAAGGGTCAGGGCAGTCAGGACAAACACGATGAACAAGATCATCCTGGCGGATTCGCAAGCGATCTTTCGTGCCGGGACCGCGAAGGTCCTGGCCATGGACGAGGACATGCGCATTATTGCGCAATGCACAGACCTGGAGCGTATGTTCCACGCCATCACGACGTTTCCCGGGTCGATCGTGGTGGTAGCGGCCTCGCTGCAGCCGGATTATGCGCGGCTCTCCATATTGCTTGAAACCACGGGAAGCCGCGGCATCGTGGTGATAGAAAACAACGAAAACGCGGCCAGCTTCCTGCAGCAGGGATTTCGCGGGGTGGTGTTTCGCAACGTGACCGGAACAGCTCTGGTGGAGTGTGTGCGGCGCGTGGCCTCAGGAGACATCTGGCAGCCGACGCAGACCGCCCAACCGGAATCGCCCGAGGAAGACCTGGTGGGTACGCGCGTGCGCGACCGCCTAACGCCCAAGGAAATGCGCATCGTGGCCCTCATCGTGCAGGGGTGCAAGAACCGTGAGATTGCGCAGCGGCTCAAGACCACCGAGCAGGTGATCAAGAATTATCTGCGGTCGATTTACGACAAGACCGGCGTGGGCGACCGGCTGGAGCTGGCCTTGTTCACCATCCATCACCGGGTGCTGGCCAGGGCTGCGGCTGAAGCCGGCCACAAGATGGAAGCCGAAGCACGGAACACGCCGGGCGCGATGGTGTAGCGGCACTTAGAGCAACAGCAACAACCAACCTGGAAAAACTACCCCACAGAGCGCGTGGCATCAGGTGGCGCGCATCAGGCTGGATACAAGAATTAGCAGGACAATCAGGCTTACCATCGCATACAAGCGGTCGCGCTCGAGAAAGAATCCGACCAGCGCGATGGCGACACGCGCCACGGGCGTGAGAATCAGCAGCAGCAATCCAATCTGGATGATGGCGGCGCTCTGGCCTTGCGCCGCCGACTGCACGATGCCGGAATACGTGCGCATGTCCTCGACGCCAGCTACAAAGGTGCGATAGTCGACCCGGTCGGCGTGGTGGCTGGCGAGATAGAGCACGCCGCCGGCGAGGACCGTGGCCGCGGCCAGCAAAACTCCGGCGCGCAAAAGCTGGCCAATGATGGCTTCAAGACGGTGATCGTCCATGGCTAAACCTTCCCCGTAATGCCGTTCACGATCATTTCAATCGCGAGGGCGAGAATGACAACGCCGAATACCATGCGGAGGGTTTTGACGCGCATGTGCACAAGCAGCTTGGCTCCCAAGAGTGCGCCGGCAAGGACGCCGAGCATCACGGGCATGGCTACCTGCGGGTTGATGTATCCATGTTTGAGATAGAGGCCGGCGCTGGCCGCGGCGGTGACGCCGATCATGAAGTTGCTGGTGGTGGTGGAAACTTTGAAAGGAATGCGCATAATGCGGTCCATGGCAATCACCTTGACGGCGCCGGAGCCGATGCCGAGCAGACCCGAAAGCGCGCCGGCCCCGAACATCATGGCGAAGCCACCAGGAACATTGCGGACGCCGTAGTGCTCGCTTTGGCCGTCGACGGGGTATGTGCCGCCCAGGCGCAAACGATTGGCCAGCGCATCGGATTCGACTCGTTCCGCGTTTTCCGGCGTGCCTTTGAACGACATGTATGCGGCCTGCAGCAGAATCAGCCCGAAGACGATGGCGAGCGCATGAGTACTGACACGGCTGGCCAGGAACGCGCCCGCAATGGCCCCAATGGTAGTAGCGATTTCCAGAAACATGCCGATACGAATGTTCGAGAACCCTTCGCGCACGTAGGCGGCTGCCGCACCCGAAGAGGTGGCGATGACCGAAACCAGCGATGCACCGATGGCGTACTTCAAGTCGACGCCGAGCGCCAGCGTAAGAGCCGGGACAACGACTACACCGCCGCCAAGACCGGTGAGCGCGCCGAGCAAACCGGCGAGCACGGAAAGCGCACAGACCACGACTGTGAATTCGAGGGCTGTCATCGAGTCAGTTGGAGTCCTTTGGGCATTGCGCCGGCGGCTTGCGAGCGCAGTTCATGCTATAGCTTTTCTGCGATGCTCTTGGCCTGCGTGAACAGGTAGAGGTAGTCCGGTCCCCCGGCCTTGGAATCGGTCCCGCTCATATTAAATCCGCCGAAGGGATGTGCGCCCACCATGGCGCCCGTGCACTTGCGATTGAAGTAGAGATTGCCCACGTGGAAGGCACTACGTGCAGCAGCCTTTTGGGCTGGGTTGTTGGTATAGAGAGAGCCGGTGAGGCCGTACTCCGTGTTGTTGGCTACGCGCAGGCCTTCCTCGAAACTCTTCACCTTGATGACGGCCAGCACGGGACCGAAGATCTCTTCCTGGGCAATGACGGCGTCGGGCGGAACTTCGGAGAAGATTGTCGGTTCGAGGAAGTAGCCGCCAGCCTCGGTCTCCAGCGCATTGCCGCCGGCAATCAAGCTGGCTTCCTTTTTGCCGCTCTCGATATAGCCCAGCATGGACTGAAGCGCAGCCTGATTGACGACGGGGCCGAGATCGGGATTGGTTGCGGGGTCGCCCACGGTGAGTGTGGCCACGCGCTCGCGGAGGCGTTCGACAAAGACGTCGTAAAGAGGCGCCTCAATGATGGCGCGTGAGCAGGCCGAGCATTTCTGGCCGCTGAAGCCGAAGGCCGACGCCGTCACTCCTGCAACCGCGGAGTCGAGATCGGCGTCTTCAGACACGAGGATCGAATCCTTGCCGCCCATCTCGAGGACGGTGCGTTTGATCCAGATCTGGCCGGGATGATGTTGCGCGGCACGCAAGTGAATTTCGAGGCCCACTGACCGCGAGCCGGTGAAAGCGATGAAGCGGGTTTTGGGGTGCTCTACGACGGCGTTGCCGAATGTGGGGCCGGAGCCGGGGCAGAAGTTGACCACGCCGTCGGGAATGCCGGCCTCCTCGAGGACTTCGACGAAGCGGGCCGCAATAGTAGGCGCGTCGCTTGATGGTTTGAGAATCACCGAGTTGCCGGTAACGATGGAGGCGGCCGTCATGCCGGCCATGATAGCGAAGGGAAAGTTCCAGGGCGGAATGACCGCGCCCACGCCGAGCGGGATGTAGAGAAGCTCGTTGCGCTCGCCGGGATACTGAATGGGCGTGGTGGCGGCGGCCAGGCGCAGCGCCTCGCGGGCGTAGAACTCAAGGAAGTCAATGGTCTCGCCCACATCGGCGTCGGCTTCGGCCCAGTTCTTGCCCACTTCGTAAGTGAGCCAGGCCATGAACTCGAACTTGCGCTTGCGAATGGCGTCGGCGGCGCCGAGAATCAGCGAGACGCGCTCTTCGACCGGGGTCTTGCTCCAGGAATCGAAGGCGCGAAGCGCGGCCGTCATGGCGGTATCTACCTGCGCCGCGCCGGCCTTTTGATGCACGCCGACGATTTGTGCAGGTCGCGCCGGATTGATGGAGCGAATACGCTCGGCGGTTTTGGACCGCTTGCCGCCGATGATAAGCGGGTACTCGCTGCCGAGTTGCGCGGCCACCTGGTCGAGGGCGTGGCGCATGAAGCGCGCATTCTCGGGGTCGTTGAAGTCGGTAAAGGGCTCGTTCGCAAATACGCCCTTGGGTGTGCGCTGCTTAATGGCGGAAGGGACACCGGCAATGGCCATAATCACATAGTTTACGGCAATATGACAGGGATCCGGAACTGAAGACCGGATCCGCAATCAGCGAAGGCCGGTGCTGCGCTTGCGGAAGACGATCTTGAGCTCGCGGCGCCAGTGCTCGGTGAGGCCGAGAAGCTCCCACTCGATGTCGGGCGAGAAGTAGCGCAGGACCGGCTCGTTGGCCGGATGAATGCGCAAAGCGGGCGCGGCAAGAATGAGGCGCGGCGGGAGCGCAGAAACTTCAACCCCGGGAAAATAGCCGCTGCGCGTGAAGGCCGACTGAGGCTCGGCTGCCCCGGCAGCGGGTTTGCGGTCGGCGTTGAGGGCGCGCACGCGCATCCAGTAGTCGAGCGCCTGCAAGGGCAGATGCAGGTCTTCGTTGGCCTTCAATTCCAGAACCACAAGACGTGCGTTGCGGTCGAGCGTGAGCAGGTCCAGCAGGCCGCGGTCGCCGGTGGATAGCGCGGGGACCTGGTTGTAGACCAGGTCCCCGCGCAACTCGGGAAGCATTTCCGCAACGCGTGCGCGCAGACGCGATTCGAGCCAGTGCTCGGGCGCCATGCGAAAGAGCGGATCGGTGTGCGCACCGTCGGCGTGGCGGCTCAGAAAGAGGCGGCGCAGCAAATCGCGGCAGAGGGCCTCATTTTCGGGCGTGAGCGGGGTTTCGTTTGGGCCTGCGCCAAAAGTGATTGCGTCTTCGCGCGCGAAGGAATGAGCCGAGGCTCCGTGACGCACGCAGGAAAATTCCAGGCCGTGCAAGAGCAGGCCGACTTCCGTTGCGGAGCGAGGACGGATCTCGACGCGCTCGCGCGCGGCGTCGGGGACAAGTGCCAGAATGCAGTCCATACCGGCTTGGCAACGCTGCAGTGCGGCGGCAGGCGAAAAGGCGTGGACCAGGTGCGCGTCGAAGTTTCCGGTATCGCGAAAGTCAACGGGGGCGAGTTCTTCGCTGCGCTCGTCGAGAGTGAACAATTCAAAATTGGCAGCGGCGTGGTTGAGCCAAGCCATGCGCTCGGCCGTGGTGCGCCACGTGCCGGCGGGGACGACAACCTTGAGCCCGCCGAAGTGACGGCGCGCATCGGCGTGCTGGCGGCAGTAGTCGAGCCAGAGAATGCCGAGGGTGAGAACGCCGTCGACAACGGCGCCGGATTCGGCTGCGCCCACACCGATCACGGCGTCGGCCGCGGTTCCCTTGAGCAAACGGCCGCGCACGTAGGCGGGCCCGAAGCTGTGCTCGAGATCCATGGCGGTGCGCAGGCCGTCGACTTTCGACCCGATAAATTGCCGCGTGAGCACGCGCTCGAGCAGGCGCTGGTAGTTGTGGCGTGTATTGTCGCGGGTGGTGGGAGTGCGTCGGTCACACGAGGGAACGAGTTCGAGAAACTGCGGCCGTGTCACACCCATCTTGCGCGTGGCCAGGCGAAGAGAATGCGCGCGTTGTTTCACATCGGCGACGGTGCGGACGAGGTTGCGCTCGTCGCTCCAAAGCTGGAGCAGGCAGCGGCCGTGCGATTCCTCGACGGAACAGCGCGCGGTGCGCATGTCGAACAGGATGCGGCC
>Ga0187847_10003980_pt1 | contig 11016 bp, 7 predicted proteins | sample June2016WEW_4_10_FD_132458 | JGI IMG/M metagenome (GOLD analysis project Ga0187847, IMG submission 132458) | Peatland microbial communities from SPRUCE experiment site at the Marcell Experimental Forest, Minnesota, USA - June2016WEW_4_10 | ecosystem: Environmental > Terrestrial > Soil > Wetlands...
CCACATCTCGATTTTGAGATGTGGGAAAGCACAAACCCAACCTGAACTCGTTCACCCCGACCGAGTCACTTCTGAGACACTTGAAAAGAACCATGCGTCTCCTCCGCATTCTCGTTTTTCTCGCCCTCGCCGCCTCCGTCGCCCACGCTGACGACTCCTACCGCATCGTCCAAACCTATCCTCACGATCCCCGCGCCTACACCCAGGGCCTCGTCTTCGTCGACGGCCACCTCTACGAGAGCACCGGCCTCAACGGCCGCTCCTCGCTGCGCATGGACGATCTCGCCACCGGCCGCGTGCTGCAATCGGCGCCGGTCGCCGAACAATACTTCGCTGAAGGCCTCGCCGCCTGGGGCAGCACCCTCGTCCAGCTCACCTGGCAGTCGCACGTCGCCTTCGTCTACGACCGCTTCACCTTCCGCCTGCTGCGCACCTTGCACTACAACTGCGACGGCTGGGGCCTCACCGCCGACAGCAAAAATCTCATCCTCTCGGACGGCACCGCAGAGATTCGCTTCTTCGACCCCGCCACCTTCCGCGAGCTCCGCCACATCGACGTAAAAGATCGCGGCCAGCCCGTAACCCAGCTCAACGAGCTCGAGTACATCCACGGCCAGATCTACGCCAACGTCTGGCACACCGACCGCATCGCGCGCATCTCGCCCGCAACCGGCCAGGTGCTTGGCTGGATCGATCTCGCCGGCCTCCTGCCCGACAGCGACCGCTCCGACCCCGAAGCGGTCTTGAACGGCATAGCCTACGACCCCGCCCACGACCGCCTCTTCGTCACCGGCAAACTCTGGCCCAAACTCTTCGAAATCAAAATCGTCCCCGCCAAACCCAAGTCCGTTCCCGTCCATCACGCCAAGTAATGTACCGCCAGCCTCAGAAATGTAGCGCCGGCCTCCCGGCCGGCTGTGGTGCGGGCGTCCTCGCCCGCACACCTCGACGTGCCGCACAGATCCCCGCACTTGACGTCGCGTTGGCTTCCTTCCTGTCCATAGCCATTTTGAAACCACGCTCGCAAATCGGAACCACCCCTCCACGAACTCCCCGCCATCACCGCCCGCCCGCACTCCGCCCGCGTATACTTCTCCGCGAAGGATTGACCCCACGATGGACGATTTCATGCCGAGTTCCCTGCCGAACGTGGCTCTCCTCTGGACCATTGTTTTTGCCTTTGCCGGTTACCTGGTCACGTTCATGAGCAACCGCATGATGGCGCGCCGCGCCGATCGCCTGCGCCTCGTCAATCAACGCCTCAACGAGTTCTACGGCCCGCTCTACGTGGCTACCGTCGCCGGCAACATCGCCTACAAGGCACTGCTCGGCAAACAAGGCAAGACGCAATGCCATCCCATCCGCAACGAGGACCTCGCGGAGTGGGTCTTGTGGATGAAGACCATCTTTATGCCGCTGAACGACGTGCGCGAGAAGATTATCATCGAGAACGCGCACCTCATCGTCGAAGAAGAGATGCCGCAGTGCCTGCTCGATTTTGTCACCCACGTGGTGGGTTACAAGGCCATGCTATGTAAGTGGGCCGAGGGCGATTACACCGAGCGCCGCTCCATGATCGGCTGGCCGCCCGAGTTCGATGCCTACGTCGAGCGCTCCTACCGCGCCCTCAAAGCCGAACAGACCCGCCTGCTGCACAACGCTCTGTGGCGCGCCTGGCGCAGGATCGTCAAGTCAAAATCTTAAAACGAAATCGCACTCGGCGCAGGTTTCCGTGAAAGGGTACGACTTCAACAGTGCCATACGCGTGTCAAGACTGTGAGGGGCTGTAGCCCCTATTGGCGATTTCGCGCCAACCCTCCATCGCGCCCTGGACACCTTTTCAAGGAAGAATCAGAGTAACTGGGTGGCACTAACGCGCGAATTACCAAAAAGTTGCATTGCATCCCACTGGGGCGCCTGAAACAGTCCCCCTATTGACAGCCAGACCCTCACGCCGTCACCCCGCATGCAGCGACGTCACATGCGCCACGGCCTTGGGCACCCGCCAATCCATTCCCCGAGAAATCAAGCCTTCTTCTCCCGGAGGGAGAGCCGAAAATGGCCCGGAGCGTCAGCCCGGGGAACCCGCCGTCAAAATCGAGAAACAAAGCCCGCGGCAAAGCCGCGCTCCGAATCGCAAGCGCGCCCGCAGCCGCTCATCACCTGTAACTCTCACCCGAACAAAGATCGCCAGAAGTCGACCCAACAGGAGGAAGCTTCTTGAGAGAACAAAGAAGTCTCCGAAAAGAATTTACTTGGCACCCCGAAGAAATTTACTTGACAATGTAGCCTAACTCAGGTGTATATTTTCGTCCGCGAGGTAAATCGAATTAGTACCCGCATGTGTGCTGAAGCCGTCCGCTGATGGTTAGGCATAGGATCTTCCCTACCCCAGTACGCGAGTCAAGGAGCCCCGCCATGTCTCGTTCCGTCAGTAGCTACTTCGTAATCTCGTCTCTGAAACGGATCGCCTCTCTCTGCGCGATTCCGCTCCTAGTGCTGTTTTCTGCCGCCCATGCAAGCGCGCAGACAGTGGCGACTTACAACTTTGACGACGGTACCGCGGACGGCTGGGTCTCGTTTTTCGGCGCGACTACGCCCGTGGCGACGTCCGCTGCCGCCGACTCCGGCGCCGACAGCCTTCTTACCACCACCAGCGCTACCGGCACCGGCGGACCCTCCATACAACTCAACAGCGTGTTGCTAGCCGGGGCAAAATACACCATCACCGGATGGGTTCAATTGACCCCCGGCGAAAGCGCACAAAACGCAAACTTCACCATCGCGCGCAGCGACCCGAGTTGCTCGGGCGGCACATGCTACGACACTATTGGCGCTTACCAGACCCAGGTAACTTCGTCGGGATGGGTCGAGATCGGCGGCAGTTATACCGTCAGCGCTACCGAGACCGCGCTTCTACTCTACGCACAGCTCGTTGGCGCCACCAACGCACAGTCATTTTATCTGGACAATGTAGTAATCACAGAGACCGCTCCTCCGCCCGGCGGCGCGGCGGTTGCAACCTACACGTTCGCTGACGGCGGACTCGACGGCTGGTTCCCCTTCGGGTCGCCCACGCTCACCAATACGGCTCCTCCGATCGATGATCCCAACAGCGATGCGCGCAGCCTCCTGGTGACCAACCGCACCGCGGGCTACATGGGACCGGCTCTGAATCTGCTCAGCGTCAACGGCGTCGTAGCCGGCGCCACCTATCAGGTCACAGCATATGTATTGCTTGCCGCAGCAGACAGCAGCAATCCGACAGCCAGCATTTCTCTCAAGAACACGAACTGCGCCAACACCTCCGGCGCATTCACGACCATCGCCACCTCCAGCGCTCTTTCAAGCACGGCGTGGACCAAGATTACAGGTACATTCACCTTCAGTAATTTGCCTGGTCCGCCCAGTAGCCTCGACCTTTACTTCCAATCGAGCAGTGCCACGGACTCGTTCTATGTTGGCGACGTAGTTATAGGCGAGCTTTCGCCGGCTCCGCTCAACCCCAGCCAGCAGGACAATACGGGCATTACATCCACCTTTGAAGACGGTGGCCTGGACGGCTGGACTTCGCGCGCCGGCTCCACACTGACCAACTCAACCGCCGAAGCGCACAGCGGAACCCACAGCCTGCTCACCACCGGCCGCACTGCCAACTACGACGGGCCGAGCATCAGCGTGGCCAACAAGATGTATGTGGGAAGCGCCTATAACATCAGCGTATGGGTGATGCTGCAACCTACCGACGGCTCAAGCCACGTGATCAACATGAGCCTGCAGACTACGCTCAATGGCAACACCAGTTACCCAAGCGTCACTGGATACCCTGGAGTTACCGTGCCGGCAGACGGTGCATGGCACCAGATCAGCGTTCTGGGTTACACCATGTCGTCGGCTTACGACCCAGGTTCGGCTAGTCTCTATCTGCAGACCGTCCCCTCTTCCGGCAGCGATCTGGTGTCGTTCTACATCGATGACTTCCAGTTGTCCTACGTGAATCCGCAGACGATTCAGACCGACATCCCCTCGATCTACAAGACCTTCGCTTCGTATTTCCCGATCGGTGCGGCTGTCGATCCGACAGACCTGAGCGGCCCGCACGCTCAGTTGCTCACTACCCACTTCGACAGCATCACATCGGGCAACGACATGAAGTGGAGTTCCGTTGAAGCCACCAAGGGCACTTACACCTTTTCGACGGCGGACAGCGAAGTCGGTCTGGCGGTGTGCAACGATATGCGAGTCCGCGGCCATAACCTGGTGTGGGCAACCGGCGCGCAGACGCCCGCCTACGCGACCGGCGACGGAACTAACTCCGCAGCTAACCAGGCCGTTGTAACTGCCAACATTCAGGAGCACATTCAGAGCGAGGTGCAGCACTTTGGCAACAAGGTTTACGCGTGGGATGTAGTCAACGAGCCGCTCGACCCCACACAGCCCGATTGCCTTGCGCACGGCCCCTTCTATCAGGTGCTGGGCAAGAGCTACATCGACGTCGCGCTCCAGGCCGCGCGGCAATATGCGCCTGCGGGCACACAGCTCTTCATCAACGACTACAGCACCGCGGACCCGAACCGCCTGGCCTGCCTGGTGAGCGTGCTTCAGGATCTCACGTCCCGCGGTATTCCCATTGACGGCGTGGGCCACGAGACGCACAACAACATCAACTATCCGTCGATCGCGGCCATGGTCAACGCCATCGACACCGTCAACGCCGACTTTCCGAATCTCGTTCAGCAGATCACCGAGATGGATGTTAGCGTCTACAACGCAGGCGACAACACCTCTAACTACGGCACTAACATTCCGCCGACCGTGCTAGCTGAGCAGGGATGGCTCTACGCAACCTACTTCGATGCGCTGCGGCAGTTGAAAGGCAAATTGAGCGCAGTCACCATCTGGGGCATGGCCGACGACGATACATGGCTGGACAGCTTCCCCATCAATCGCACCGACTACCCACTCCCCTTCGACATGAGCCTGCAGGCCAAGCCCGCCTATTGGGGCATGGTCGATCCCACGCAGTTGCCGGGCTTTGGCCTCACCTTCTCGCTCTCGGGCAAGACGGGAGCCCAGAACGCTCGCGTGTGGACCCTGACGGCAACCAACGGGTCGGTCGGCCCAGCCTATCTAACTCAGATTACCGGTCTTACGCTCACCCAGACCTCGGGCGCGGCCTGCACACCAGTTATTACGCCCCCGTCCGCGTTCCCGATTCAGCTTGGCGATCTCGCAACCAGCGCCTCGGCCAGTGCCTCGTTCACCATCGACTTTACTGGTTGCTCCGCGCTTTCCCGATTCACCATGAGCGCTCCATGGACTTCGGCGACCTATGACACCGGCACGTATGTGTTGGGCAACCAGTTCCGGTAAATTAAAGCAGAGGAGACGAACCAATGAAACCATTCGCACTCGCACTCACACTCGCAGTGACGATAGGCGCCATCGGCGCGCACGCTTCGTCGCTCAGCCTGACGCTCACCCCTGCCAGCGGCGCGGTGGGCGGCGCACCCGGAACGGCCGTCGGCTGGGGTTTTACCCTTACGGATACGAGTAACTCAGACTGGATTATCCTCGATGACTCCTTTTTCACGGGCAGCCCGGTCTATGGAACATATACCGATTACATCGCCAACCAGTTCTACGTGGCCGGCCCGTCGCCGGAACCAGCAACCGTTGTTTCCCCATGGAACCAGTCGGCGCAAACAGGTACTGGAGAGTTTGACCTTTATGCCACGGACCCGAGCGTGAGCTTTTCAGGGACGATCAGCGTGGACTACTCCCTGTACTCCGAGGATCCAAATAGCCCGGACTTCGACCCCGACTCGCTCATAAGTAGCGGGACTTTCACCGATCCGGTCAGCATATCGGTTACTCCCGAACCACCAACGTGGGCACTGATGATTTTGCCTTTCGCAGCCCTTCTCGCAGCCTTCGCCAAACGGAGCAGTCCAAAACACGCGAGCTAGTGCCCGTCTCTAAACATAAATATAGCTGTCATCCTGAGCGACGCTTGGCCCGAATCCGGGCCAAGTAGAATCGAAGGACCCGCATTTTGGGGCATCGATTTATAGTTCGAACTTCTGGGGCACCAACCTGGGTCGTATCGCGGCCTCTCCCATACGGAGGGAACGAAAATAGCCCAGGCCGGGGTTCCACGGACGGGTGATTCGCAGAGCCGGGGTTCGTAGGGTGGAGCATGAAACCCCGGGGAACCAGGCCGTCATCATCGAAAAATCAAGTCCGCGGCCAAGCCGCCCCCCAATCGCAAGCGCGCCCGCAATCGCTCCTCCCCCGGAACCATCGCCCCAAACAATGATCACCACATGCGACATTTCGGGAGTAATCTGCCAGACTGGATTTCAGTCCGTCATCTCGACGATCGGTAGGGAACCACGCGCCTGTTCCTCCGGAGACGCCTTCGCTCAAAAAACGCCGGTATGAGGTCCCACGCGACGGAGCCATCGAGCGGGCGAACAGGAAGGAGGTTAGACACGGCGATACAAAGACTAGCGGCTCCCAGAATTGCCACAGCGATGTTGAGCGTCTCCCAGGGAGTGTAGCCAAATACCGCGATGCACAGCACGATAGGAACGGAAACGATGGTCTGGGCAAGCACTCCGGCCCAGAGCCGCATCGTCTTCACCTTCAATCGGACTGTAGCCAAAATAGCGCCAACCATCGATCACCTGCTCAGGCGAACCACGGCTGATTCCCAGCTGCAGTCGGCCGCCGGAGATTAGATCCGCAGCCCCAGCGTCCTCCACCATGTAGTGAGGATTCTCATACCGCATGTCGGTCACTGCCGTGCCAATCTCAATCTTTCGCGTTTTGGCGCCAACTGCCGCCAGAAGTGGAAACGGTGATGCCAGTTGTTGCGCGAAGTGATGAACACGGAAGTAGGCTCCGTCCATTCCCAGACGCTCTGCTTCCACGGCAAGGTCGATGGACTGCAGGAGCGCGTCAGCCGCCGAATGCGTTCCAGACTGCCGTGAAGGAGTCCAATGACCAAACGAGAGGAACCCAATCTTCTTCATACAATCCAGTTTCCCATCCAAGCTAGGAGAAATGGCCATCTTTCGACAACGCCGCACATTCCGATACGAGTGCACCTGAGGTGATCTCAGAGTCAGGCCGCCATCTACGTCGCTTTGGGCTCCCGTCGGATCACCGACCGATAGTTCCCTTTGTCGACGGTCCGTCTGTCTGAATGAATAGACTGCTTGCCACGAGGAGCAACGCAAGGCGTGGTCGGAGCCTCGCGTTGCTTTAGGCCGCATCTCTCATCCATGCCTCGAGCACAGGACGGTAAAACCGTCGCAATGACCCAACCCGCTTTCCCGGAATTTTCTTTTCCGAAGTTTGAATCCGCAGGGTTTTTGGGCAGCATTTGAGTAAGGCCGCAGCCTCGACGAGCGTAAGCACGTCGGTTGAGATCATCTGAGGGTACTCCGCCTCAAACGAACGGGTGGATTCGATGCTCCGGCAGACGAGCAGCGGTTTTAGTTTGCTGGTGGACGAGTGTTTTCACTTCGCTGGCGCATCGCGGATGCTTTCACGATGGTCTTGGCATTAACGAAGGGACGAACTCAACTTCGTTATCGACAGATGGTTGGCCGCTTTCAATTACCAAAGTAGAAGAATCGGTACAGCCTTGATTGCTAGCCTTTAGTGCCGTGGCTTTGCCGTTTTTAATACCTGTGAAATCCGATTCGCGGTTCACTCTCCCGTTCCCTTCCCACACATCGCTCCTCATCAGCGGTTCCATGAGATCCTGTCGCGCCTCGCTTCAGTTTCTGATCCGCGAAGCGGGCCGGATGCCTCAGCGCACACCGGAACAGGCCCAATCCATACGCACAGACTTGTCCGTCCGCCCGGTCTGGGTCTGTATGAAGCAGTAGCCATGCGAGGAATTTCGCTGCTTGCAGGGTGAAGTCTACCGGAAGTGCGCCGAGGCTTAAGATTAGCTGGATCAGGGTGCTGTCGGTTCCAATTCCATCGCCGTAGTTCCAGGGCTCCCGTGTGGCCCGTAATAGAGCTGCACAGGAAAAGGCCCTCACACAATGTCCAAATTCGCCGGTCCGGCCTGGCTTCCAATTCGGGGCTTCCGGTTCTGACCATCGGATCAGTTCTATGACCTCGGCAGGAAACCAATGCATCGGTTTTGGAAAGGTCCCAGTATCGCGAACCTGACGGAGGGCGGCCAGGTGCCCATCCGCCTCACTTCCGTAATCTGCCGTTGAAATTCACTCCAGGACATCATCACCGATATGTTCAGAAATCTGGCGCAGTAAACTGTCTGGCTCAGGTTCGAAAAGATTCAAGAGGTCGACGATCATGTTTACGCAATTGTAAGCTTCCATGTGACATCTAAGGTCACTAGAACCGAGAGATCACGTGTCCATGTAGGATGACAAATGGACACTTGAGATCAGGCGAGATCGTTCTGAGCTGCGGCGAGATTCCAGGGCAGCGGCTCGTGGATGCGGTTGATGGGGTGATTGGCGATCAGTTCAAGCACGCGGCGAAGATAGAGCTCCGGATCAAACCCGTTGAGCTTGGCCGTTCCCAGCAGCGAATAGATCGCGGCTGCGCGGTCGCCGCCTGCATCTGATCCACAGAATAGAAAGTTCTTCCTGCCTAAAGCTACGGCTCGCAACGCCCGCTCGGTGGCAGAATTATCGATCTCGATCCGGCCATCGTCGAGATAGCGTGTGAGCGCACGCCAGCGCGACAGGGCATAGCGGATCGCCGCAGCCGTATCGGACTTGCGTGAGAGCTTCGTCAGGGTTGTGTTTAGCCAGTTGTGGAGTTCTTCGAGTAGGGGTCGGGCACGTGCTTGACGGATCTGACATCGTAGATCTTCAGGCTTGCCGCGGATCTCGCGTTCGATGTTGTAGAGTGCGCCGATGCGCTGAACAGCTTCCGTAGCAATCGCTGAACCGTTGGCAACCTGGATGTCGTACAACTTGTGGAACGTGGGCCCCACACGCCGCTTCGACGAACCCGCTGCCCTCGTAGAGATGATGAAAGCCCGCATAACCGTCTGCTTGCAGAATACCGGCGAAGCTGCTCAGATGCTGCCGGGGATGTTCACCCTTGCGATCCGCCGTGTCGGCGAACCAAACCGCTGGAGACACCGGCTCGCCGGACGGGCGATCATCGCGCACATACGTCCACAGTCTTGCCGTCTTGGTCTTGCCCATCCCCGGGCGCCAGAACTGGGACCGGCGTGTCGTCGGCATGAATCTTGTTGGCGGCCAAGACATGCTTGCGAATCTGATCGACTAGCGGAGTCAGAAGGTGGCTAGCAGCACCGACCCAATCGGCCGGTGTGGAGCGATCCAGATCGATGCCCTCCCGGGCAAAGATCTCCGACTGGCGATACAACGGAAGGTGGTCAGCATACTTCGAGACCAGCACATGCGCCAACAGATTCGGTCCGGCAAGTCCGCGTTCGATGGGTCGTGACGGCGCCGGCGCTTCGACAATCACATCGCACTTGGCGCAGGCCATCTTCACCCGCACATAGCGGATCACCTTGTAGGTGGCAGGCACGCGCTCCAGCATCGCGGAAATCGGGTAATCTGCTTCTCCGCAACCGGGCAGCCGAGGAATCGTCATTCGCGCACCGCCGCAGTGGGCCCGCAGATGGTTGAAAAGATGGCCAAGTGTAGGTTTCGGGCATGCGGCGACTCGTCCAGAACCGTGAAAATCCAGGATTACAGTCGCAAAGCCCACTTTAGAGGCTACACAAGCAATGATAGAGGGAGTGAAACTCAAAAAGTAAGATTCCGGCGCGTATGCCACCTTCATCCGGGTCCCCTTGGCCAAGACCAACACAAGGGTGCACGCGACAGAGCCGTTTCCCTTTTTCCCTTAACTTGAAGACACCTCAAGGAGGAAGTAATCCATAAGCTAACAGTTTGTCCGCTCAAAATAGGTGGACATCTCTACTGCACAGTGAGCCGTACGGTCGTGGTTTGCTGCTGTGTACTGCTGCTGGCGGTCACCGTAATGCTGTAGCTATTTACAGTAGACCCAGAGCCGGCCGCACCGCCACAGGCGCTCATCGATGCCAGCCCAGCAAGGGAGCAGAGCACCAGAAGCGTGGTCGAGATCCGGCGCCGGTAACGCCGTCCCGGAACGAACAGAACCCCCAACAATGCAAGCAAGGCTAACGGCCACCTCGTGCTCAACCCAAACGCCGCGGCCGACGTCGAGGGGGTCTGAATCGTCAGCATCGAGGTTACCGCAGAACTACCGGGAGCGATCGGGTTCACTGAAAAGCTGGCTGTCGCTCCTGCCGGCAGACCGCTCGCAGCGAGCGTGATCGGGTTGGCATATGAACCGTTTTGAGGAGTAACGGTGATGGTATAAGTCGCCGATTCTCCGGGTTGAACGCTTTGCGTGCCGCTTGAAGAAGCCACGGTGAATGTGGGAGTAACTACGACCGCTTCGTTCAGCGCCGTCGAGCTGCTCGTCGCGAAGTTGCTGTCGCCGCCATAGTTCGCCGTGATGGAGTGGCTGCCCAGCGCCAGCGATGAAATAGTGAACGTCGCAGTCCCCGAGATAAGGCTCGGCGCGCCCAGTGTCGTTGTTCCATCCTTGAAAGTCACCGCGCCCGTCGGAGTCCCGCCCGCGCCGCTGACCACTGCAGTGAAAGTCACCACCTGGCCAACCGGGCTCGGATTCGCCGAGGAGATGAGGATCGTCGTACTGGGCGTGACGCCGATGGCCTGGTTCAGCGCCGCCGATGCGCTCGTCGCGAAGTTGCTGTCGCCGCCGTAGTTCGCGGTGATGGGGTGGCTGCCCAGCGCCAGCGACGAAGTAGTGAACGTGGCCGTGCCCGAGATCAGGCTCGGCGCAGCCAGTGTCGTTGTTCCGTCAGTGAAGATTACCGTGCCCGTCGGGGTCCCGCCCGCGCCGCTGACCACTGCAGTGAAGGTCACTGTCTGGCCGACCGGGCTTGGATTCGCCGAGGAGATGAGGGTCGTCGTACTGGGCGTGACGCCG
>Ga0187847_10003981_pt1 | contig 11015 bp, 4 predicted proteins | sample June2016WEW_4_10_FD_132458 | JGI IMG/M metagenome (GOLD analysis project Ga0187847, IMG submission 132458) | Peatland microbial communities from SPRUCE experiment site at the Marcell Experimental Forest, Minnesota, USA - June2016WEW_4_10 | ecosystem: Environmental > Terrestrial > Soil > Wetlands...
CCGAAGAGTCCGGCCTGGTCTTGCCGGTAATCTACGGAGATGCGGAACACAAGGACTACATACTAGAGACGGTGGGTTGCGGCTGCGCCTTCTTCGACTACGACAACGACGGGTGGATGGATATTTTCATTCTCGGTGGCCGTCGCCTCGATGGCGTTCCGCCGGGCTCCGGAAACCGCCTCTATCGCAATAATCGCGATGGCACATTCACCGACGTCACCGTCAAGGCCGGCCTGAGCGATCCCGGTTGGGCAAACGGCGTCTGCGTCGGCGACTATAACAACGACGGCTTCGAGGATTTATTTCTTACCTACTACGGTCACAACCGCCTCTATCGCAATAATGGCGACGGCACATTTACCGATGTCACCGCGCAGGCTGGATTGCTTAATCCCGGCAATCGCTTTGGAACAGGTTGCACATTTTTCGACTACAACCGCGACGGTCACCTCGACCTTTTTGTTGCCAACTACGTGGACTTTGACCTGACAACTGCGCCCAAGCCCGATATCCACGTAGCCACGTGCTCCTATCAGGGAGTAGCCGTCTACTGCGGTCCACGAGGATTGCCTCTGCCCACGCAGTCTCTCTATCGCAACAATGGCGACGGCACTTTCACCGATGTCTCCAAGGCATCAGGCATCGAGTCCGTCCAAACCTCCTACGGGCTTACCGCCGTTGCCCTCGATGTGGACGAGGATGGCTGGCCCGACATCTATATGGCCGCCGATTCCACACCCAGCCTGCTCTTTATGAACAACCACGATGGAACATTTCGCGAGGAAGGTCTGATGCGCGGCCTTGCGGTCAGCGGCAATGGCCAGGAAATGGCGGGTATGGGCATTGCCGCCGGCGATTACGATCTCGACGGACGAATCGATATCTTCAAGACGCATTACCAATTACAATCCAACGGCCTTTACCACGACTCCGGCCAAGGCCAATTCGACGACATAACAGACCAATCCGGCATCGGCATCGAACGCCGCTTTGTCAGTTGGGGCGATTGCATCCTGGATCTGGATAATGACGGCTGGCCCGACATTTTTTATGTTACGGGCAACGTTTATCCCGAGCTTGAGCGAACCTTCGCCAGGTTTCCCGCAAAGAGTCAGCCTATCCTATTTCGTAACCTGGGAAATGGCAAGTTCATCGAGATCGGCGAGGAAGCCGGCCCTGCAATGGCCGCCCGTCATTGTAGCCGCGGTTGTGCATTCGGCGACTTCGATAACGACGGCGATATCGACATACTGGTGATGAACCAGAATGAGCCGCCCTCCCTGCTGCGCAATGACGCGCCACCAGGAAATAATTGGATTAAAGTGCGCCTGGAAGGGACTAAAAGCAATCGCAGCGCTATCGGCGCACGCGTTTTAGTCCGCTATGGGGCCCACGTCCAGGCTCAAAGTGTGATGAGTCAGAGCAGCTATCTTTCCAGCAACGATCCCCGCCTGCACTTCGGCCTCGGCAAGGAAGTCAGCGCCAGCGTGGAAGTGCACTGGCCCTCGGGCGCGGTCGAACAATTCAAATCGCTGCCGGCCAATCAGCTCGTTACTCTGCGTGAGGGCGCTGGCCCCGTAAAGAGTCGGCCGTTCGGTTCGCGGACGTAGACCCGCGCATTCTATCTTGTGTTGAATGTCCGCCGCCCAGCCACGCTGTCTGGTGGTCTCTGTTGTCCTATCGAGATGCTCCCGGGCTCATTGGCTAACCTGAGCCTTCCGCATGGCATTGTTCCAAACCTTCGGCAAAATATTCGCTACGGCTCGCGAAGCACACTCACCATAAATCGCCTCAGTTGCGATGGTTTGCCTGATTCGCCGTTCAGGACCGGCCGCTTGAGAGATGTTCATCGCCGTCGGACTATATCCAGCAACAAGCGATCTGGCTCATTGCTTCGCCTCGACGGTCGTCGCCTCAACATTCCAGCCGCGAACCCCGATTGCTGGCTTCAACTGACCGGCGGGAAACTCGATCGTCACGGTGCGTTTTTCGCCTGGCAACAACGAGATATAGTTTTCGCTGTAGTAGGCAGGCAGAATGCGGCGGCCGGTGACGGCATCTTTCAGCGTGAGCTTAACAAGAAGTGCCGGCGCGGCACCGGAATTCTCGAGTTCCACAGTCGTTTTGCGCTCGTCGCCCGATGGGCCTGCCGCGGCGGAAGCTGCTACTTTGACCTTCGGCAGAGAGTCGAGTTCTCGCAAGGTAGAATCCTGCTGGGCCCACCAATAGAAGTTATCGCTGACCGGCGCGCCGCTGGCGTCGCTCACATTCAGCACAACAAAAATCGCGTGCCCGGCGGCCAGCCTTTCAAGATCGGGCTTGGTGACGGAAGTGCGCGCATCAGCGGCAGCTTCAACCTGATTGGTTTGGTCAGATAAAATCTCGCTGTTTAAGCCCACTACGCGAGTTTCCACCTTGAAGGGTCGCGCCGCACCCAGATTTATCAAGTCCACCGCACCGTCAGTGAGGTCAAGCTGAGCGTGGACCGATTCGCAAGCCTTTTGCACGCCATAGAAGCTTGACTGTGTGTCGTAGTCCCAGCTCAAGAAGTTCCATTCCGTGCTCGGCCAGGCCGGCTGCGTCATCCAGATCATGCGACCCGAATTCGGCTGCCAGAGATGGGCTGCGAAGCCCTCGAAGATGGCGCGATGGCCGGCGTAATCGAGCATTTGTGCTTTGCGCACAAAGTCCTCGAAGCCAGTGGGCGCGCCGAACTCCGTCTCTATTTCTTTCATGAACGGCTCTACGTTGCCGTTTCCCGATTGGTGCCAGTCGTGATATGCCCAGGTGTCGCTGATCGGCCATCGATCCGGCTCGGGGATAAATGACTCCAGGCTCTCGAGTGTAGGAACACTTGGAATGCCCAGTTCCACGCTAAAACCACGATTGATCCGGTAATACGTTGCCAGAGACTGATATTGGTAAGGCCCGGAGTTGCGCAGATTCACGCGGTTTGAACTGCCGGTGTAGTACCGCGAATGATCGAGAGTGCGCACCAAATCCGCCAAGCCCTGGTTGACGATGGGTTGAGGCACGCCCTCGTTGCGACCGCACCACACAACGATCGAGGCATGATGGCGGAAACGGAGAATCGTATCGGCGGCATTCTTCAGAAACAGCTGAGGATCTTCGGCCTCAAGGTTATAATTCTGCGTGGATTCCCAGAAGTCGTTCCACACCATTAGGCCATACTTGTCGGCCAGCGCGTAAAAGCTCTCCTCTGTGTTTTGGCCCATCCAGTTGCGAATCATGTTCACATGCGCGTCGCGATGAAGGCGGAAGAAGGGCTCCAGGTGCGCAATGCCGACGCGCTTGAGACTGTCATCCATGCCCCAATTGCCGCCGCGCGCGGCGATCCGCACGCCATTCACCTTGATCACCAGGTCCGTCCCCGGCCAGCCTCCGTCCACAGGGAGAATCGAGGCTGATGTCTCAGCGCCCGGCTCCAACGTCTGAACCCAGGTGTGCCGCATCTCTTCGAGAACCCATGGGGGGATTGGTTTGTCTGAAGGAAAACCGGGCAGAACGAGGTTTGGGGTCTTGTCGCCGATCTCGCGGATGCCTTCATGAGTGCCGTCGATAAGCGGCATGTCTGAGTCGTTTGTGCGGCTGGGCAGCACTTCGACGCGGCGGAGGCGGCCCGATTGGTCGAGCAGAGAGAGTTCATAACTGAGCTCCCTCATCCCGAACTCGATTTGCGTTTGTGCGCTTACCTTGCCGCCGACGGCAAAACTCACATGCAGCAAGTGCAATGCAGGCTCGCCGTAGCCGTTGGGCCACCAGAGACGCGGGTGCGGAACTTTGAGCTGCGGATAATCGGACGGTTCGAGCCGGACTTTGGTCTCGCCCGGCGCCAGCGTCACGCGCCGGACGACCTTCACATTGTCGAAGACGGCTATCAGTTCGCCTTCGACCGGTGCACTGGAAGGGTTCGTTAGTGGCGATTCGATCTCGATGTCTGCCTCGCTGCGGTCGGGCTTAGGCAGCACAGTGCCCACTTGCAAGTCGCCTATCTCGACCGAGTCCGTGGCCGTCAATGTCACGTCCTGCCAGATGCCGGTCTCGCGATCGCGAATGCCGGGAATCCAGTCCCAGCCTTCAGCGGCTGAAAATGTCGGGCCGTCGAGCACTTCCAAACCGCCGTTCTCGCCAGGCCCGCCTTTGATCGATTGCTCATTCGGAACGCCAGGATGCGGCGGCGGGCTTACGCGCACTGCCAGCGCATTGTCGCCGGCGAAGGAGAGAAGCGATGTGACGTCGAATCTGCCGCGCAGGAATGCACCCGTAAATCCACCGAGCTCTTTGCCGTTCAGCCAGATGTCGGCCTTGTAGTTGACTCCTTCAAAAGTCAGAATAAGGCGCCGCCCGCGCGAGTCTTGCGGAGCTTTGAACTCCACACGGTACCAATAGTCCTGGCGAGCCAGACTCTCGGGGATTGCGAGATTGTTCAGGCCGTAGTCGGGGTCTGGATAGACGCCGCGATCAATCATGGTGGTCAGCACCGTTCCGGGCACCGTGGCTACGAGCCAGTCCTTTGTATCGAAGCCGGGTCGAGAGATCTCCGAGCCTGTCGCCTCTAACGTGGGCGCAGCGGCAAGACGCCATCCGCCACGAATACACCAGGGGTTGTCCCCTTCGAGATGCGTCTGACGGTCGCCGGGAGCAAGCGGCTTGGCAACGGGCTGTTGGTTTCCGCCCTTGCCGCGAGGCAGCGTGGAAGGGTCCTGCGGTGCGCTATAGCCGGCCTGGGATCGCGTCTGGACAGGCCAGTGCGGCGAGGCCTCCTCGTAGGTGGGCAGGGAGAAATCAGGTGGCGTGGCTGCCATCGCCCCGATCTGCGCGGCCGTCAGCGCCTCACTATAGATCCTGAGTCCTGCGATCTTGCCCCCAAAGTGGCCGTTCGCAACGTCCTCAACGGGCTCGGGAGCCATCGCGAGCCGCTCGGCCACTTCGCCCTGATCAATGGCGCTCGTGAGCACTACATTTTCCCCCGCATAGAGTGTCACGTGCTCACCATCGCTCACCGCCGAAGCCATATGCCAATCCTCAGCGTCGAGAGTGTCCTGGTTCACGAGCAAGCCCAACTTCTGCTGTCCGTGGCCCAGCCACAGGCCCAGATGGTTGTCTTCAAATCCGATGAAACGCGCGTCCTGAGCAGAAGGATCGCCGATCCCCGCCAGCAGCACCGTGCCCTTGATGGGGCCGTCGGATCGAAACCATAAGACCAGCGTCCACGTTGCACGGCCCTCGAACACCACTTCGCGCGGGTCCGGCAGGTCGGTCAAATCTTCCATCAGGGCGAGGGTGCGGCTCTCCGCGGCTGAATGCGCGGTAAGCTCCTTTGTCAGTCCCAGACCGTCGGTCAGGAATGCTGCATTGTAGGGGCCGTAGACCTCGGTGGGCTTGTCTTGGGCGGCAGCATTTACCCCAGACATTGCCGTTGCACAAAGTGCAAACACCAATGCGAAGATAGCGATATCATTTCCTTTCGAGAACATCCGCTTTTCCCTTCTCCACCTGCAATTTTCAGGAATCGATTCGCTTGGAGCGCGCTACCAGGGCCATCATTGAAATACCTCCGCATTTTGAGCGTCTGGGGCGTTGCAGTCAAGCGCAATCCTGTAGTCGTCTTTCGGTGAGCTTGCGGCCCACAGGCTATAGCGGATTAGGAAATGGTGTAGCCGAAGAGCACGGACCCAAAGTCAACGCGACCACCCTGGGGCCCCAACGATAGGTTTTCGCCGTTGGGGTGGGAGCACCAGCGAGCGGTGACCTTGCTCAACTTTGGACGGACATAGTATTTCCTAATCCGCTCTAGCGGACGGCACGGGATCGGCAACAAAAGATGTCCGCGGGCCGCTGCTTCACGAATCTTCACTCCAATCGGGATCGAATAGGCGATGGACCTGAGCCAAGACCGTGATCACATCGACTTGCTTGTTATACTTTGCTGACCATTGCTTGGTTGCCAACTAAGGCCCTAGGTGATAAAGTGCCGGTCTGATCGAAATCCACGTTGTGGATATAGAGCGCCGCCGAAGCTGCCCACTTTTCTTGCTCATCTAGGCCCACACAAGGCGCCGCCAGACCGCTCAGATTATCGATGCAAGCCTTTGGCGCGGCTTGCCCCAAACGAACCAAAGACGGAGAAAGCGCATTGTCCAAAGCTTCTGGAAGTCAGCCCGTGATTAAAACTAAACCTCGGGACCGGTCAGCACTACTCCATCGAAAACCCACTATGAGCGATGTGGCACGGCTGGCGGGCGTAGGCGCGATGACAGTTTCGCGTGTTCTGAGCGGAACAGTCAGGGTGTCGGAGGAGACGCGTGAACGGGTAGAAACCGCAATCGCACAACTGGATTACCGTCCCAATGAGTTAGCGCGCGCCTTTCGCGGCCAGCGGAGCCACTCGATCGGCCTCATTCTCCCATACCTTTACGATCCGTTTTTCGCCACTTGCGCAAATGCGGTAGCGACCGTGGCCGGGGAGCGTGGCTACTCGGTACTTCTCACGATCTCGAACGAAGATCCAGATACCGAGTTTGCCGAGGCAGAGCGGATGCTGCAGCGCCACGTGGAGGGCCTGGTCGTGATTCCGACTAACTTCCGGCAAACACGTCTTACGCGTGCCCTGTTTAGCAGAACCGCGGTGGTGACCTTCGACCGCCCAGTTCCGGACCGGGCAATCGATACGGTGCTGGTGCAGAACACGGCCGGGGCGCAACGTATGGTTGAGCATCTGATCGAGCATGGTCACAAACGCATTGCGTTCCTCGGGCTCAGCCGCAGCCTATTTACGATCAATGCGCGTTTTCAAGGCTACCGGCGCGCGCTACAGGATGCCGGCTTGAAGGAGAACTCTTTCTTCGGATGCGAGTCAGAGGTAGACACACTTCGGGTATTGAACGAGAAGCTCAAGAGCAGCAATGCGCCAACAGCGGTCCTGACGTCGAACACCCTGGCGACGCGTTATGTGCTCAGTGCCATCTCGCACCTTGGGGTGCGCGTTCCGAATGACTTGGCGTTTGCCGGCTTCGACGACTTCGATATGGCTGAATTCACATCGCCGCCGCTGACGGTGGTTCGCCAGCCGGCGCAGGAGATGGGCCGTGTGGCCACGAGCCTGCTATTCGACCGCATCACTCGGGGTGAAGTGCCGCAGATCGGGAACCGGATCGTTCTGCCGGTCGAAATCGTGCTGCGCCGCTCCTGCGGCTGCAAACACCGCACACCGGTCTTGATCAAGTAGGGCGCCGTGCTTTGTCCGGGCGGGCGGAAAAGTCTCGCTTACGGGATCGCAATCACACTTCTCGCACCAAGTCGGCGCCCGCGCGCCGCCAGCGTGCGGGCACGCAAAGAAGCCGGAAAACCCCTGCGAATTCGAGCCGTTCCCGACTTCAATTTAGAACGAACTTCTTCGGTGAATTCGAATGCCGACGAGGTTAGCTGTGATACAAATGGTAACGTTCTCATTTAAATGAGAACAATCTCAACAATGGAATATTCGACGTGAATATGTCACGCGTTATGGAAGACCCTTTCCTTGTGTTCGATGTTGGCGGCAGCCACGTCTCCGCCGCCGCTTGCTGGGGGCACGATTTCCGGCTTGGGCATGTGGCCGTCGCGCCGAATCCGAAGGTGCAGACTAGCGTGGCCTTCACCGACTTTCTCCATGAACTTGGATCCGAGGCGGAAGCGGGTTGCGGCTCAGCCGTAGGAGCGATGCTCGCCGTGCCAGGCCCCTTCGACCTAGAGGCGGGAATAAGCCTGATGCGCCACAAGCTCTCTTTTCTTTATGGGGTGAGCCTACGCGACGCTATGGCCGGCAGCTTTGGCTGGCAGCCCGGACAGGTTCATTTTCTGAACGATGCAGCTGCCTTCCTCTTAGGCGAGGTGGGTGCCGGAGCGGCCCGGGGCTTCGACCGCGCCGTGGGCATCACTCTGGGCACCGGGGTGGGGTCGGCGTTTGTAGTCAACGGACGTCTGATCGCCCAAGGCTCCGGTATACCTCCGAGCGGTGAGATCTGGAACCTGCCCTACGAAGGTGGAATTGTCGAGGATTACGTATCGTCAAGGGCGATCGGTCGCCGCTATGAGGAACTCACAGGCTGTACGCGTGATGTAGCCGGATTGGCGGCCGCGGCGCAGCATGATGCTGTCGCGGAACAAGTCTTCGTCGAGTTTGGTGCACATCTCGGGCGGGTTTTGGACACGAGGCTCGCCGGATTCTCGTCGGAGGTGATAGTGGTTGGGGGAGGAATCTCGAAGTCTGCACACCTGTTTCTTTCGGCCGCCAGGAGCCAGATGAGGAAGCCCGCTCGCGAGTTGCGGGTCTCCGAACTCCTGGACCGCGCACCGCTAGTCGGTTGCGGTGTGGCGTGGCTGGCTGGCGATGATAGCTCGGACATCTCCGCCAATACAGCGTCGGCCCACCCCGATGCCACATAGTGTTTCGAATTGGAGATCCGGGGCCTGAGATCAGAGTTGAGGGCCTCACGGCGGGGATCGATTCTATTGCAGACGCGGGCCCGAGCAACGATCGAGACCAACCGAAAACCCCGTGTTGTTCGGTATCTCGGCGAGCACTTTGGCGATTTGCCGTCGTCACACTCAGTTTGTCACTCAGTAGCGGCGTTTTCTCGGCGAGCCATTCAGCACATGCATGGACCGCGGACAAGGGCCCTAACCGATCGGCATCGACCCGTCTATGCGGAGTGTGTACGGAAGCACTGGGGTATCTGGAGGCAAGCCCACAACAAGCGCGGAGTCGGTCTGCCGGAACGACAATGGCGAGGGCTTTGCGCCGAGGAGTATGACGCGCTCCACTTTGGCTTTCCCGCCGGCAAGAGACGCGAGATGTGCTTCGCCGATTGGGTATTTGAAGCCGAATGCATAGAGCGCACCTCCGGCAGTTGTGAACCGGAAATCGGCTTCCGTTAGCGCCAGAGAAGGGTTACGTCTCACGCGTGGTCCCTGCTGTGCAGTCGACCCGCCCTTCCAATCTCCCGGCGGTTCCGTTGGTACGCTGGGTCCTTCGCCCATTCGGATCCAGGGACGGCTCCCGTAGATACCCTCGCCATTGGCTTTCAACCATTCGCCAACTTCCAGAAGAATCCTCTGCTGTTCCTCCGGGATGCTTCCATCGCCCATTGGCGAGATATTCAGCAGGAGATTGCCGCCGATGCTGGCCAATTCGATCAGTTCCCGAATGATCCCATCCGCGGGGCGGTACGTCATTCCCTCGGTGTATCCCCAGGTGCTGCCCAGCGAATCGTCGCATTGCCACGCCGCTGCCGGATAGATCCATCGCGGGGCGCGCAATTGCTTCTCGAAATCCTGGACCGATCCAAACAGATAGGCCACATCCTTGGTGGCAAGAGTGCATTCCTTGTTCCACTGAACGGCGCGATTGTAGTAATAAGCGGCGGCGCGAAGCTTGACATCGTCATACTCGCGCGGGTTGACGCCGTTGTCGAAATAGACGAGCTGCGGTTCGTATTTGTCGACCAGTTCCTGCACGCGCGCCAGCCAATCTTCCTGGAAGGCCTTGGACGCGTTCCCGTCGTTCATATTGCCTGGGATCGGAGGACCATAGAACCCCGCGTACTTTGGATCGAATTCATCATTCGGGACCCCCGCAGCCGGATATGCGAAGTCATGATGCTCCATGCGGTGACTGGAAAGTCCGAAGATGAGACCCTCCTTCTTAAGCGCCGCGGCAAGTTCGCCCGTAAGGTCGCGCTTGGGACCCATTTGGCCGGCGCACCATGGGGTAATGTCGCTATCCCACATGGCAAAGCCGTCATGATGTTCCGCGACAGGGACAACGTACTTCGCGCCCGCCTTTCTGAATAGCTGTGCCCACGCACTCGGGTCATATTTCGGAACCGTGAACAGCGGAATGAAATCCTTGTATCCAAATTTGTCCGGTGAACCGTAATGTTCGGTGTGCCACTGGACATCCGTTGTATACATGTGACGGATATACCACTCGTTGATATGAGCGGGGATAGAGTATAGACCCCAATGGATAAAAATACCGAACTTGGCTGGGTTAAGCCACGCTGGGGTTCGGTAATTGTCGCGGATGGATTCCCAAGTCGCCTGGAACGGGCCTGCAATGGCCTGTCTGGGCGTGGCGTAAGCGTCTGGCGCACCTGCTGGAGCGCCCTCTTGCAGAGCTTGCATCGGACGGGGAAACAGCGAGGCCGCTGTTAGTAGAGAGGACTGCGCAAGAAAACGTCGGCGCGATAGAGAGAGATGAAGATTACCCACCATGAATTGCAAATTCCTCCTGACGGTCAATGTTATGAGGTTATCTCTTCTATGACGAATCCGATCTTCGAGTAACGTCGGATCGCAATCGGCTCAAAAGGACTTGAATGAATTCTGCAAAAAGAACCGGGATTCTACTCCAAGAGAGTGGAAGGAATCCCCGGAGCGTCACTTTAGAAAGCTACCGGTCTAGAAATCGATTCGGCCCGCGAATTGCGCTCTTCTTGAACTGTTAGACTGACCGGTTATGGTCCCGAACGCATTCGATCCTCCGCTGGTGCTATTGGGGACGGCACTGGAGAAGGTCACGCCCGGCGAACTGAAGTCCACGTGGTTGTCCACGTTGAACAATCCTGCCTCGAATGTGAATTTCATCCTTTCCCAGATACCGAAAGACCGGCGCAAACTGAGATCTTCGTCATAGGTTCCTGCAGCACGAAGCCCGTAAGCGTAGGTTCTAGGAGCGTTGCCAAAAGTGTAGGCAGCGGGAATCGAGAAGGCGGTCGGATCGATGTACTGGATCGTTGTGGTTCCCGTCGCCCGGCTCAACGATCCCCAGCCGCCATTGATGTGAACGCTACACTAACAATCTCGCCGGTACAAATTACCGGGCAGGCCAAAGGACAGAGTGCTGCAGATTCGGACCTATATGCGAGCGATCTTTGGCGAGGCGGCCGATCAGGACTTCGTCGCAAAAGACCCCGCGCGTTCGGTGAGGATTCCAGCGCACCTTCGGGAGA
>Ga0187847_10003982_pt1 | contig 11013 bp, 5 predicted proteins | sample June2016WEW_4_10_FD_132458 | JGI IMG/M metagenome (GOLD analysis project Ga0187847, IMG submission 132458) | Peatland microbial communities from SPRUCE experiment site at the Marcell Experimental Forest, Minnesota, USA - June2016WEW_4_10 | ecosystem: Environmental > Terrestrial > Soil > Wetlands...
CGCAGCGAGTCGATAGATTCCGCCATCCTGATTGAATAGGAAATACGAGCCATCGCGGGCCCAGTTCGGCGCCTCAAAGTGCGCCCGCGCCACGTAAGCCACGCGCCTGTCTCCTGATGCAACCGGCACCGTCTCCAGCGTGCTGTAGAGGACAACCTTTGCCTTGTCCAGCGGGACAAGGGGCTCCACTTTTACATCGGAGAAAATCGCTGTCTGCAGATCGTCCTTATCGTGCGCGGAAACGCCAATGCCCACATAGAAGTCTCCGCCGAGCGCGAGTTTCGTTGACGCTCCGGCAGGATGGAGCTGTCCGTCCTTCCCCGCCACAAAGGCATAAAAGCAATTCCCTCGCTTCTCCAGGCGCACCCGCTGTGGCGCGACGACATTCGTCTGCACCTCGCGCGTATCTGCGCCAGCGGTGTCGCGAAATTGCAATGAAGTCAGTCCATCCCCGTGACGCGCAATGTCCACCGATGGCGAGTTGCCATTGAGACTCTGCCGAATCATAAGGACCGCTTTGCGGTGGTTATTGCCTTTATCGCCCACAAACGCGATATTTGCCGAGATCGCAACGTCGCCAGACATCTTCTTCCATGCGAAGTGAAAGTCGTCGACGCTAAACCACATATTCTCGCCACTCCCGGTCACGGTGTATTCACTCTTTGCGGGATCAAAGTGCGCAGATCCCACATGGAGCACCGTGCCAACGTCGCCGTGATCCTCGAACGCGCCGAGCGGTTCCGGTTTCGATTCCGCCAGCGCACCTGCAAAACAAACCCATGCCAGTACTCCAATGAGAATCCTCGTCCGGTATTTGCTACTTATTGAATCGTTCTTGAGTGTTCTCCTCGTTCCTTCGCAATCGACCATCATTCCACCCCGAAATCAGAATTCCTCTCAATTCGATGGGAACGATATCATCCCATTTACGCCCCCGTCAATGAATGAGATTTCAATGAATTAGGAATACATCCGGGGTGCCGGGACGCCGCCCGCACAACCGCTCCAACGGGCGTATGGTTGAAGTAGCATCTAAAGTTCTGCTTCTCGCCTTCAGCAATCCAAGCTTCGCTCCAGACGAGCATCGTTCAAGCACGCAACCGAACGTCTGGAGCACCAATGGCCCTCATCAAAAAGCGCGACGTAAAGAACTATTTCGCTTCCCGGCGCCAAAATGGTATCCACCTGCACCGGCCAGCGAGCCAACCCGATGCAACCGGTTTTTCGGGAGAGCAGGCGGGGCGCGGAGATTCAAGCAAATTGGCGAATAGGACCCCAAAGCAGCCGTCTTCAACAGAACTCGAAACTCCGCCGGCTTACAGTCAGGTTGATTCCAGCCACGTCGCTCCGATCGCGAAGATCAAAAGTTCGCAAGCGTGAATCTTCACTCCGTTTTTCTGCGCAATGAGTGCCCTCTGCCGAAACGCCTGGATCCGCTCCGAGCACCAATTGGCGATCAGTGGATGCGCGTGGAGGAAATTCCTGCGTCGGTGTTCGATACTATGATTCGCCAGGCGGGCTGGCACTTCATGTGGGTTGTACGTCCATGCGTCCGAAAAGGTTTTGGGCTAAGCCGGGAAGCAGCGACAACCCGGGCGTTAGTTCGCGCACTTAGAAGTGTGGCAAGTCGATTCAACGCCGCGGAGCTTGATTCCGTTACTGTCGCAAAGTATCCAGGTTTCTACATAGCGAACGTCATATTGCAGTCGCGCCAGATCCAGGAACACACTTCGCTGGACCATGTCGAGGGGCGGCATCCTCAGGCGGCTACGGCTGGAGAGGACAACGGATGCCTGGACGTTGAGGGGAAGTTCGGATGAACGTCGATACGATGATCTGGCCGAATTGGCTACCAAAAGTGTTGTGGTTTCGACACAGATGCCCCCGCTGCACCTCCGTCAAATTCAAACCGGGCGAGTCGCATTCGTTCGACGGTCTTCTCAGCTTGTTCGCGCTTCGCCCGGTGCGTTGTATGTTCTGCTGGCGGCGATACTATTGGTTCTCTCTGCGAGACGCGGAATGAGTGTTCTCTACTACGATTCTGGTCCCACGTCGAATGATCTTCTGCACCGCCTCATGGCGAATCATTCCCTGTCCGAACCGCGTTATCAAATCGTTGCGCAGAGCGCCGAAGAAGTGCAGAACGTCGAAAACGCTCCCGCTGTCAGCATGGGACCCTATCTTTCGAATTCTGGACAATCGCGGCTATTGACGAATATCAGCATCTATAGTCTCCGCGGGGACAGCCGTGAGCAAGTCCGGCTGCTTTACATGAATGCGACGGCGATTCGTGTTTGGGAAGAAATGGGGAAAGCGCCTCAGATCATTGGTACGCAGGCTCGCCCGCCGCGTTCAGCTTTGCTGACTTATGGCGTTCCGTTCAGTCAATAACTGGTCGACAGCTTCGTACTTCCTTCACGGGCATAGGGGATCCCCGCTTACAAAGTCGAAACACGCCGAAGCCGACCTATTATATGAGCCCATTCCCCATGAAGTGCCAAATCTCCAAGACCTCTCTCACTGCAAAGGCGATTTTAGAAGACTAGAGTATAGAAGACGCGCCCGATGAACCCTGTAATGAATCGTGGTTCAGCGCTCTGTGTGTCTCGGGTAGCGACTGGCAATCCGGCAAAGACACGGGCCAGGTGGAGATGAACATGCACGAATGGATTGATTGGCCGAAACGACCACTGCCGCCGCGGCGTCGCAATCGCAAATTCCTCGTTCTTCTTGCGATCATTGCATTCATCTTCCTTGGAAGCCGGACCATGCTCTCGTATTGGGTGGAATTGCTTTGGTTCCGGTCGCTCGGGTACGGCGGAGTATTCGTTCGGCAGTTAGCGTTGCAATGGGGAATCTTTGCGGCTTTCGCAGCAGTCACCTTCTGCGTCCTTCTTGCAGTCTTTTCCCTTCTCAAGCGGGCACATCGCGACGAGTTGCCGCTCGACCATACCATCGCCTTCGGCGGACGGGAAGTAAACCTGTCAGTCAGGCCATTCCTGAACATCCTCGCAATGGGCGGTTCCCTTTTAATTGCTCTCATTACCGGTGGCGCGATGGCGTCAGAATGGCCAACGCTGGCTTTATTCTGGTTCGCCCCCGCCGCAGCCGGAACCGTAACTGACCCGATCTTCGGCAAGCCGCTAAACTTTTTTCTATTCACGCTCCCGGCATGGAACCTCATCGGTGGATGGCTGCTCACCATTGCCGTAATCTCGTGCTTACTGGCTGGTTTGTTTATTCTCATCACCAGCGGAGCGCGCACATTCGGCGAACGCCGTGCCAACTATATTCCATTGCCTTGGCGCGGACTTTCCATCGCATGCGCATTTCTGCTGTTCGTCGTCGCTCTTCGCACGTATCTCGGCCGGTTCGCCCAACTCTATGAACATCACACGATCTTCGATGGAGTAACCTACACCGGCGCGCATGTCACGCTTGCCGGCATGCTGGTTTCCTGCTTTGCATTGCTTCTGGGAGGCCTCATCGCCGTGGTGAGCGCGATATGGGCTCCGCGCGGCCGCTGGCTCATCGCAGCTATCGTTCCAGTCGTAGTCACTTATGTCGGGTTTGCCCTGATCGGCTGGTATGTGAACAGCTTTCTCGTCAAACCCAATGAGCTGGTTCGCGAACGTCCCTATATTGCCGATAACATCGAGATGACGCGACAAGGCTTCGGTCTGGACAAATTCGTGCAGCGCGAGTTTCCGGCAGAGACCACCGTCGAGGCGGCTGATCCAGCCAACAATCAAGCCACCTTGCAGAACATCCGCCTTTGGGATTGGCGCGCGCTGCAGGATACGCTTCGTCAGATTCAGGAAATCCGCACTTATTATGACTTCCCGGACATCGACATCGATCGCTACCAGATAGATGGCAAGATGCGAGAGGTGATGCTCGCCGCCCGCGAACTGAATGTCGACAAGCTCCCCGAAAGCAGCCGTAACTGGATCAATGAAAAACTAATCTACACCCATGGCTACGGCATCACCATGAACCCCGTCAATGGATTCACACAGGAAGGACTGCCCACTCTATTGCTGAGTAACATGCCAGTCCAGAGTACGGTGCCGGACATCAATGTCACGCGGCCAGAAATTTACTTTGGCGAACTGACGGACACCGATGTCTATGTAAAAACCCGGCAGCAGGAGTTCAATTACCCGCAAGGGGACACGAACAACCTCACGTCGTACCAGGGCAACGGTGGAATAGTCCTCGGCAGTTTCCTGCGACGCGTCTTGCTAGCTTTTGACCGAGGAGACTTGGCAAAATTGCCTTTCAGCGATGACGTGAATTCACAAAGCCGTCTTCTAATGCGGCGCAATGTTCGCGACCGGGCGGCGGCTCTCGCTCCATTTCTTACTTTTGAACAAGATCCCTACATCGTGATTGGTCACGATGGCCGCCTTTCGTGGACCATGGATGCGTTTACGACATCTGACAACTATCCGTATGCATCCCATTACGGCCTTGACAGCCGCTCCATCAATTACATGCGCAACAGCGTCAAGGTGGTGATCGACGCTTACGACGGCACGACGACTTTTTATGTATTCGACCCGGTCGATCCCATTCTCGGTGCCTATCGAAGAGTCTTTCCGGACCTATTCAAGGACGCCGCAACGATGCCGGCCGACCTGCGCAATCATCTGCGTTACCCCGAGTCCTTGCTCAAGCTCCAAGCAGAAGTCTACGGTCTATATCACATGACTGACCCGGAGGTTTTCTATAACCGAGAGGATTTGTGGACCGTTGCCAGCGAAGTCGGAATGGCAGATGGCGGAGAACAAACCACGCAGGCAATGCAACCGAACTTCGTTCTCATGAAACTACCCGGTGAAGTTAGCGAAGAGTTCGTTGAGATACTTCCCTTCACGCCCGCGAACCGGAACAATCTCATTGGATGGATCGCCGGACGCAGCGACGGTGCGCATTACGGCACGTCAGTTGTCTACGACTTCCCAAAGACAAAACTCGTTGATGGCCCATTGCAAATTGAGGCGCGCATCGATCAAAATGCTCAGCTCTCGGGCCAGCTCACACTGTGGAATCAACAAGGCTCGCACGTCCGGCGCGGAAGCCTGTTAGTCATTCCGTCCGGTCGCGCACTCCTCTACGCGGAGCCAATCTACCTGCAGGCCGAGCGCAGTCCAATGCCGGAGTTACGACTGGTTGTGCTGGCACTCCAGGATCGGCTTGCCTATGGCCCAACATTTGAAGCTGCACTGACTTCCCTCTTTGGCGGAGGTATCTCCTCACTCAGCGCGAGTGAACCGGCCCGGTCAGCGCCTGAATCTGCCGCAGCGACCCTGCCTGCTGACAATCTTCATGGACTCATTGCAGAGGCTGCCAAAGACCTCGAGGACTATCAGGGGCTCACCGCGCAAGGCAAACTGGGTGAGGCAGGAAAGAAACTCGATGAGTTAAAATATACGATCAACCGGCTGAACACCCTGCAACGATAGCAGTTTTTTTGAAGGGAAAGAACTAACCCAGGCCTTTCCTATATCTGACAACCCAGCATGCACTGAGTTATCCGCGATCCTTGAAATTTGCTTCTGAATTCTGTTGCGCAGCTAACAGATTATCCACGTGCCGCTTGGTTTGCTTTGCGACATACATCGCAGCATCCGCCGAGTTCAAGAGGGTGTCCTTTGTTGTGCCGTCCTCGGGGTACAGGGCAACCCCCACGCTCGCGGAACCATGCAGGACGTAGCCCTCCAAGGGACACGGTTCGTCGAAGCTCCTCTCCAGACGCTCAGCGATCTCTTCGGCCTCTCTGCGGCTGTGGATATTCGGGAGCACTGCCGCAAATTCGTCGCCGCCGATGCGCGCCAGCATGTCGACGGCGCGGAGCTGGCGTTTCATTCGAATTGTGACTTCTTGTAAGTACAGATCTCCGATCTGGTGACTGTAAAGGTCGTTGACCTGCTTGAACTCATTGAGGTCGATGTAGATCAACCCGAATACACCCCCGGTTTGACGTGCATGCACTATTTGCTGCTCAAGGTTGATTTCCAGCGAGAACCGGTTGTGAATATCGGTAAGCAAGTCGAATTCAGAGCGGCGGCGAAGGTCGGAATAAAGGCGCCGCGTTTCAATGGCCAGCGTGGCCAGCCCCGCCGCCATCGAGAGAATCGCAGGTTCATCCGAGCGTGGCTTGGCGAGCGGATCGAATGCGGCATGCATCGTTCCGAGCGGCGGCCCCGAGCGGGCTGGAATCGGTTCACTCACAATGCGGAACGGAGTGAGATTGGACGGGCAATTTCCGAGCTGCGCTCCTTCGGCGATCTGGCACCAGCACGGCGCGCCACGAAGCTTGAAAGAAATCAGCTCCGTAATTTGCTCGATAATCTCTGCAAGAGGACGAGAACCGTTAATGTCTTCAAGAATCCGTCCGCGCCGCCTCTCTGCGTAAGCCACCTCAGCATTTTGATGACGTACTTTGCGCTCCATTACCCAAGCCCTGACGCCTGCGGCCAACAGCAACACGAGCAGTACGCCGACGATCAGAACCAGGTTGCGAACGTTCAACATGGACGGCTTGGCGATGACGGAAATATCGTCGAAGGACCGGAGCAGAATATTGAACGGCGCCTCTTCACCGGGATTGATTGCATTGCTGTCGATAACTGTGCAAATGCCGGTGACATGAACACGCGAACCCTGTGCGATCCACCCCATAGGTGGAAGAGCATCGGAACCTCGCGGGTGACGGTAGATTGCAGTGAATAGTCGACCATCGGAAGCGACTACATATTCATCCTGAGTGGCCTGGCGAACCGCAGTCACGATTTGACCGTCGATGGAGACCAGATCGTTCTGATGCCCGTCGGGTTCGTTACTGCTCCAGAAACCCAGTTGCCGCCAGGTCGTCGGCTGAGGCTTGATTGGGGCAAGAATGTGGCTATCCTGAATTTCGCCGTCGGTAAGGGTCAGCAGACGATCGTGCGCATCTGGAAAGCCGGTTCCGTCCGCGAGATCGCCGATCTGCAGCGGCTCACGAGTGTGGGTTGAGATCCACAGACTCTTAGCTCCGTCCTGAAGCACAACTGCGGAGCCAGGCTGGTAGTACGTGATAGTTCCGTGAACCTGCACCCGGCGGGTGGAATCGCGCACATGGTAGCCCGAAAGAATCTGATCCATGGGCGTAATTGGAAGCGACCAAAATCCGGCGTCGGCGTGCTTGAGAACTTTAATATTCGCAAGTGAGGAAACGTAGAGCACGATTCCGGTTTCTTGCATCTTGTCGTCGAATTTTCCGGCAGCGACTCCGGTGATCTCCACATCGGCATCCAGCAGGCTCTTAAGAGCAGTCTCATGCGCGTCATCTAAGTACGCCTCGATGTGGCCGCCTTCCATCAGTAATTGCACACAGGCCGACCGTATTGGTGCAGCCGGGCTCACAATAAGGTCAGCGGCGCGGACCGTGGCTTGTACAGTAACAAGCCGGGAATCGTACTGAGCGCGAATGAGCTGATCGAAGGTCACCGGCTCAGGCTTGGGCAGCGGACCGTGATGAAGCAGAGTGATAACACTCGCGACGACAAGCGGTCGAAAGCTCCCTTGTGTTTTGCCCTTGAGAAAGACACGGTCGCCCGGAAGGAATGTCGTCGTCGCGGGGGGCCGAACGAAGAGCGCAGCATCACCGTCCTGTACAAACAGCAGGCTCTCATACCCGCGCGAATAAACAACCGTAGCCTCGGCAGCGACGGGAATCGCCTGACGGGCTTCTGCATTGCTGAGAAGGTGCACAGCTTGAATCGACGTAAGGACTCTGGGCTCAGAAGCTCCAGCTACAAATACGAATAATGTGGCTAACACAAAAGCCGCCACCAGACTTCGAGCAGGAATAATCTCAGACGCGCGCACTAAGCACCTATTAGCTACATCGGCGGCTCTGATCCCTTGAATCTTCCGGGATCGCGTCTGCCCGAGTACCTTCGTAATGCTGAATTCGACAACTTCACATATCATCGAACTTCTCCAACGAATGCGCCTTATTTTGCATGCTCGAATTCTGTGGATCCTAAGCAAGGAGTGGCCGCTCAGCTAAAGGTACGGTTCCGACTACCTTTCTCACGCAATCCTATATGAATACTTGGTTTAGGGGTTCCCCGCCATCCCTCTTTTGAGGGAGCATGGACAGCGGGCCAGGCTCACCGTCGCGCCGGTAGCAATGCGACGATCTACGTTACCTTGCTCGTGCAACTTGAGTGGAATTCTAATGTTCGGTTATTTGGACTTAACTGGAATGGCATCTTCGTTAATACGGAGAAAGCTCTCAATCCATAGCGCCTTTCCGGGCTGACATCGAACGCATAAGATTTGCCCGGATCAAGACTTCATCGACTTAGGCTGGCATCAATGGCTGGGTGGCACATACTACTGAGGGCATCCCTCGTCCTGGGTTCTACAGGAACGATCTCTCGTGGACAGACACTCGTATTCGACACCTCGGTCAGCGCCTTTCTGAAATCGGTTGGTGCATTTGCTTTCCTGCCTTCGCACGCCTCTCTCGCATCCTCAAAGGGAATGGCAATTCCCTATTTGACGGTTGCCGGAACGATGGCTTTTGCAGTTCTCCTGATCGGAATTACGACCGTACATTTGATGCAACGTTCCATCGCGAACGAGACCGGCGCAATCGGAAAGCTCCCATCCGACGTTCGAGTACTCGCGCTACGAGCCGCTGCGATCGCCGCCGGCATCATGAGCTTCTTTGAGTTATCGAAGATGGTCTTTTTCCCCAACATCACAATATGGGCTTCTCATCTCGTCACAATCCTCGCGGTCGCACTGCTCGTCTCCATTGCCAGCTTCTCTGTACTCAAGAAGCAAGAGCGACTTCGTCTGGAGATGGCCATGAGTGAGGACCGCTATAAACTACTGTTCGAAAGCAGTCTGGCGGGCGCATACAGAACCACTCTCGACGGAACGATCTTGGATTGCAATGCCTCATTTTGTCGGATGTTCGGTTACACGTCACGCGAGGAGTTGATTGGGCGTCCGACCAACGACGGCTACTTCAGTATTTCCGACCGAGTCCGGTTCATCGAGAAGCTTTCCACAGAAAAGAGCTTAACCAACTTCGAGCAGCGCCTACGCCGACAAGATGGCACTGCGGTGTGGGTTCTGAATAGCGCAATTCTATCCATCCGTGAGGACGGAACAGAACCGGTCATCAAGGGGACAGTGACCGACATCAGCGATCTGAGAAAAGCGGAACAGGAACATCGCCGATTGGCAGCCATTGTGCGCTGCTCAGACGACGCCATCATTTCCTGCACCACCCAGGGCGAAATTGAAACTTGGAATGCCGGCGCAGCACGCATCTTTGGATACAGCGCCGAGGAGGTGATAGGAAAACGCCTCGACGTCCTGGCTCCAGGAGACCGCCCGGACGAGTACATGCAAATCCTCGAAAGGATTAAGTCCGGACAAGAAGCAGGAGACATCGAGACGATCCGCATAAGGAAAAATGGCCAGCCGATTATGATTGCTCTCTCCGTCTCACCCATCACGGACGCGGCAGGAGAGGTCGTCGGAGCGGCTGCTATCGCCAGAGATATCACCGAACGAAAACAAGCGGAAGAGAGACTGTTACTTAAGACCGCGTTGCTCGAGGCGCAATCCGAAACGACGATAGAGGGTATCCTGGTCGTCGACGAGTCAGATCGTATCATCCTCGCAAATCGGCAATTCGCGCTTCACTTTGGAGTGCCCGACGATCTGCTCCTGGCAAAAGACGATCACCTCGTACTTGAGCACGTTACGGACAAAGTCGAAGAACCCGATGCGTTCCATGAAAGAATCAAATATCTGAACAGTCATCCGGATGAAAAGAGCAGCGATGAGTTCAGACTCAAGAACGGAAAGACCTTCGAGCGCTATTCCGCGCCCCTTGTAGACGCGAATGGACGCCGCCGAGGACGAATTTGGTACTTTCGCGACATCACAGACCGCAAAGCTGCCGAAGAGCGTATCCAGTTCCTCGCCTATTTCGATGCTTTGACAGGATTACCGAATCGCTCTCTTCTGAAGGATCGGGTATTGAGGGCATTGGCCGGCGCTCGCCGCAGAGGCGATAAGGTGGCTCTCCTGTCTTTGGATCTGGACCGTTTCAAACTCGTCAACGATTCTCTAGGCCATGCGATAGGCGATCTTCTCCTGAAAGATGTCGCCGAGCGCCTCAAGCGATGCACCAGGGAACAGGATACCGTCGCAAAGGTAAACGGTGATGAATTCGTGATCGTCCTGAGCGGCGTGAAAGACGAAGCTGAGGCAGCGGTTGCGGCTGCGCGGATCACCGAGGCCGTGGCCGGCAAATTCTCCGTTCAGGGGCACTCACTCAGCACCAGTTGCAGTGTCGGCATAAGCATGTTCCCTGAACATAGCGCCGACTACGATACGCTCATCCGCTATGCAGACCAGGCCATGTACCGCGCCAAGGAGAATGGACGGAACAGATTTCAATTCTTCAGCGAAGACATGAACGTCCGGGTCATGGAGCGTTTGGGTCTGGAGAATGACTTGCGTTTGGCGCTGGAAAGAGATGAATTCTTCCTTGTATATCAACCGCAGATGGGAATTGCTAGCGGAGAAGTCACGGGAATTGAGGCACTCATTCGATGGCAGCACCCGACGTTAGGCCTCGTTCCTCCTGATGAATTCATAGCAATCGCCGAAAACAGCGGCTTGATCCTGGCCATCGGCGAATGGGTACTTAGAACCGCTTGTGCCCAGGCACAAAAATGGCACCGCGAGGGATTCCTGACTTTTCCAATTGCAGTCAACGTCTCCGCGGTCCAGTTCCGCCAGGAAGGTTTCTGCCAACTGGTCCGGAGGGTTCTCCTCGAAACCGGTTTGCTTCCTCAATTCCTGGAACTGGAGCTAACGGAGACTCTTCTGCTGTCCAACGCGGACGTAATGTTCTCGGTTTTGCAGGAATTGAGGGAATTGGGAGTGCTGCTGGCGATTGACGACTTCGGCACGGGCTATTCGAGTCTC
>Ga0187847_10003986_pt1 | contig 11003 bp, 8 predicted proteins | sample June2016WEW_4_10_FD_132458 | JGI IMG/M metagenome (GOLD analysis project Ga0187847, IMG submission 132458) | Peatland microbial communities from SPRUCE experiment site at the Marcell Experimental Forest, Minnesota, USA - June2016WEW_4_10 | ecosystem: Environmental > Terrestrial > Soil > Wetlands...
ATGGGTTTGCGGTAGAGCTTGGCGAGAAGGATGTGCGCGATGGAGTGATGGACGGATTCCGGCGCGCCTTCAAGCAGGTCGGAGAGACTGGCGAAGATTTTGCCTTCGCGCAGGCGAATGGTGGTGTTAAGCGAGGTAAAACGCCGGAAGCGCACCTGAATCGGCGGCATGGGAGCGCGCGGACGAAGGGCGCGATACTCTTCCTGAAAGATGGGAACGACGTCGAGAGGCACCGAAAGCAGAATAGCAGGGAGCGAGGGAGTAGGGCGCAAGGGCGCGCGCGGGCAGAATCAATTGCTTCCGCTGACCACTGGTTCTACCCAGAAAAAACAATGCTGATCCGAAAACAGCAACACCTGTGTGTTCTGGCTATGGAGATTCAGCGTGCTGAAACCCTCGCAGCTTGCTTTGCACCGCGAAAGAAACTGCGGCGGAAAATCTCAAGCAAACACAGGACGCCTGCACCGAAGAGAGCCAGATAGGGGGGCTCGGGGGCGTGCGTCAGTTGCCCATCAGTGTAGGGCATAAGTTGGGTGATGCCATATTGAAAGCCGCTTTCGACGCCGCCGTTGCAAGGATCATCCGTTGAGCAGATAAGACCACCGTTATAGCCGACCAGCGTGTTGACGGGCAGGGTAATCAAGATGCCAAAGTAGTCATCGTTCGCTGCATCGTCCCATCCCTCGGCGATCTCGACAAACGCGTTCGGTCCACTGCCATACACGTCCCACTCAGTACCGAGTGGATACACCGAGGCCGGCACTCCAATACTCAGGTCAATCGCGTCAATGGTTCCAGTTGTAATGTCAATTATGACGGTCCCGGAAGCCGTTCCGTCCGGCCCGAAGTTGGCGGAATAATTGGTGGTGAGGTCAAATGTTTCGATTGTGTCAGCACATGCGATTGGAGCCGTCAGCAAAAGAACCAGCGCAACGGCCATCGTAAAGCCACAAAGACGCGCCCGGCTAGTTATGGCCGAACCAAGATTTGAGAAGTTGAGGTTGCCCGCTAGGCGGGCAGCTAGCACGATAGACATGACACACCTCTTCGCGGATTAGTTATGGAAAAGGGGAAACAGGCCAGCTTGCGATTGGATGCGCTAGGGTAATTGGGCCTGAGAGACGCGTCACCTAGGAGACGCGCTTGCTTCACTTAGTGCCGAAATTATAGCGCCGAAAGATGCTACGCGAAACAATATTTGAATTCCTAAACACATTTATTCACATTCATATTACTTCGGCTCGTACCGGTCCTGCCCTTTTTCGTCGGGATGGGCCTTGAAGTAGGCTTCCTGATCGGCGGTGAGTTCCTTGGCCTGGCCGGTGAGATCGTTGGCGCTGGCGTTCGCATCTTTGAGCGACAGTTCAAAGCCGGGCTCACTCGGCAGATCGTGCAGCAGCTTCTGCCAGCGCTCAATGGACTCGTTGAGGCCTTTGAGCGACTTGCGCAAATCGGCTTTACGCTGCGAGTAGAGATCGAGGTTATCGCCGAGTTCGTCCATGAGGGCGGTGAAGTCCTGCAACTCGTCATCAATGCGGCGGGCGCGGGCCGATGATTTGGCGCGTGGGATGAGTCCCTTGATGGTGTCGCAGTAGTCGTTGACGAACTTGACGTACAAGTCGACACGGGCGACAGGATCGATGCCGGCTTCGGCGATTTGGTCCTGCTGCTTTTCCGTCAGGGGTTCGCGCTTCTCTTTTTGCGCGCCGAGAGGGGCGACGAGCAGAAGGCAGGTGAGAGCAGTCAGATACCTACGCATGGCGACTCTATTAAAGCATGAACCGTGAACCGTGGACCGTGAACAGGGGTGGCGAACCGTAAACCGCACGAATGACCGCGGAGGCTATTTTTGCAGGACCCTCATCAATGCGGCATCTTTGGCCTGGGTCACCTGGGCAAGGGTCTCCTCCACGAGTGGGCGGTCTTCCAGACTGGTCGCGTGGACCATCTCGCTAAGGCGGAAGGCGCTGTGGCTCAAAAGAATCTCCGCATTCTTGAGGCGCTTGTCGTTCTCAGACACCGACAAATGAATTTTCTGCGTGATGCTCTGCACTCGCTTGAGCAGGTTAGTGGCTTTGGCGATGTCACCGGCCGCGTATTGGCGGATGCTGAGCTCGGTCATCTGATGGACAAGCTGTGCGTAGAGGAAGCATTGTTCGCGCGGTTGGGCCTGGTTGGCGCGCGCTTCGAGGGCGGCGATGGCATCGGGATCGGGAAGATTGTTGTCGCCTGATGAGGCGCATAGAGGGATGGAGGCCAAACTGATTACGACTAACGCGGCGATTCGAGCTAGGGTCCGCATCGGGAACCTCCTGTTGCGCGGTGATGCCCCCGAAATTGTGATCATAGTAGTCCCATTCCACAACACCTGCAACAGCTAAGATGCGGGATCTCACCAGAAAGGACAAGATGACATAGAAATGACAATACATGGATCGAAATGGAACTTCGGAGTAGGAACTCGGACTTGCAGGGGTTGACTTTCGCTGTGGCAGATTTCTATTTCTCGATTCTTATTTCTCAAGGATCTGCAGGCGCTGGCGGGCCTGCCACTCCTGATCGGGCATTTTGCCGCGCGCGACCTCGAGGAAGCGGTGATAGTAGGCGGCGGCTTGTTGCTTTTGATGAAGTGAATCGTAGGAAGTTGCCCACAGGAAAAGGGTTGAAGCGTTTTCCGGCAGCAAGCGGGAGCGCATGGTGAGCGCGTGCAAAGCGATATCGGGATGCGCGGTGCGCGAAGCCGCAAAGGCCAGGCCGCTCCAGGCGTCGGCATTGGTGGTGTCAAGCTGTGTGGCTTTGTCGAAGGCATTCATCGCCGCTTCCATCTGGGCTTGGCGGACGAGGTTCTGGCCGTGAGCGGTGAGCAGACCAGCGTCCTGGGGCTCGGAGGCGAGGAGGTGAAGGTAAAGCTGGTCGGAGCCCGCATAGTCTCCAGCGACGGACAGGGTCTGGGCCAGCATACGCGTGATGGCCGGGTCGGCGGGGTGCGCAGCGTGCAGCTTCTTAAGGAGCGGCAGGGCGTCGGCATCGTCCTGGGCAACCAACACCATGGCCAGTTGCGCGTTCAGCGTGGGATCGTCCGGAGCGCTCGTGAGCGCGGTGTGGAGCAGGGTTTCAGCATCGGAATACTGCTTGCGCAGGATGAGGAGATGCGCGAGACCGGCACTGGCGGGGATGGAATGAGAATCTGTCGTGAGGATGCGTCGATACGCGGCTTCTGCGGCCCCGGTCTGGCCGGTTTGTTCGGCCAACTCGGCGGCAAGCAGGGTGTCTTCCGGAGTCTCCGGAGAAAGCTTAAGGGCTTCAAGAAGATCGTTTGAGGCTGCGGCCGGATCTGTAGCGCGATCGATGCGCGCCAGTGCGCGCCAGGCGCGTGCCTTGAGTGCGGGGCCGGCCTCGCCAGGATCGAGCGTGGTAGCTGCGACAAGTTCCGGACGGGCCTCGTCGAGCTTGTTCTGACGGGCAAGGAGCAGGCCCAGCGAGAGGTGCGCTTCAAACGATGTTGCTTCGGCTGCGATGGCGCGGCGATAGAGTGCGGCTGCGTCATCAAGACGATTCTGAGCGTCGGCAACGTAGCCGGCATCGAAGAGAGCGCGTGCATCACGGGGATGAACAGTGAGATACGCGTCGAGCTTGGTGGCAGCGGTCTTCCAGTCGGAGCTGGCGATGGCGGATTCTGCAGATGCAACTTCGGCAGAAATGGGTGGCCGCGTGGTTGTAGCGGCTGAGCTCGGCGACGATGAAGAATTCTGCGCGGGTGTTGCAACTGACGCAAAAAAGATTAGGGCGAAAAAGCAAGCGAAATCGCTACAACGAGACACGAATAACCTCAATCAACAGTTTAACGTGCCTGTTTGACGGAGTGATTGTGGGATTGAAAGCATCTAGCGATGGCCTGCCTAACGTGTGGAAAAAGCAACTTCCGGGCGGACAGTCGCATCCCTTTCTATAGAGGTCGGCATAAGTCTGACGGGGGCAACGTAGCAATTAATCTTACTGTTGGTCGTCAGGTTGAGTGTGCGCCAATGAATACAGAAATTAAAGGGGGCCTGTGAATGCTGCATGAAACGCTGCATGTTCGAGGTGAGCAGGAGACACTTTTCTTGATGCAACATATGCCGTTGATGCGGGCTTATCTTTGCGAAGATTGCAACTGCATTGGAAACTGCGCGGAACAGTGTCCGGCATGTGCATCGCGCGCATTGATCGGTTTGGCGGGTGTGCTCAATCGCGAACCGAAAGAGGAAGCGGAGCAGGAACTGGCGCAAATGACTGCTCTGGTGGCCTGAGGAGCCTGCGGATTCCAGCGGCTGTTTAAGCGCGGAGCCATTGCTTCGTTCATCTTTTTATTTCCTGCAGCAACCGAATTGGAAATGTGTAAGAACGTGTGCGCCGGTGAGATTGCGGCGCACTCCGTTTACTCACAGAACTTGCGAGTTCGCGCCAAATCGCAATTACGCGCGAACCCGCGAGACCGGCTTAGAGCATTTTCGAATCTGCGGCGGCGAGCACCGTGTCGGCGGCGGCGCGACTCCAGCCGATGCGTAGATCCTTCACATCGTGGAGCGCGAAGTTGCCATCTGTGGCGTGCGGCGCGGTGATCGAGAAGAAGTCGGCGCGGGAGACGTCTTGTAAGTAAAAGGCGGGGCGCGCGTCGGGCGCAACGGTGGCGAGCTCGACGTGACTCATTTCGACGTTGCGCATGTGGCGCAGAAAAAATCCTAAAGACGGCATCTGGCCGAACATACCGGGCTCGGGATAGGAGTCCTCTTTCTCGGGCGGCTGAATCTGCGCGGCGTCGGGCGTGGCTCCTCCCAAATTCTCAATGTAGATGTTCGAGAGCTTGACATCTTCGATAGCGTAGCCGGGAATGCCGCTGAGGATAGACGTGACGCGCATGGGCGCGTTGTGGCAGACGAGGTTGCTCACAAGAATGCGCTTGAGAGTGCCGACCTTGGTCGTGTCTTTGGGTCCGCGCAAGCGCGCGCCCAGACGCATAAAGAGCGGCGGAGAGATGAGATCGCGCATGGTGGTGTTGGTGATGGCGATGTCTTCGATGAGAGCGCCGTCGACGGATTCCAGCGCGTAGCCCTGGCAGCCTTCAAAGACACACCCAGTGATGGTGATGTTGATGAAGCCGCCGTTCGATTCGGTGCCGCACTTGATGCGGCCCGTGCCGTAGGCGTGCGCGCCCTCAGGGAACTTCTTCCACGTGCCATCCAGAACCGTTCCGAGCTGGTAGCAGCCGGTGACAAAACAATTTGCAATAGTGACGTTGCGCGTGGCCCGCGCGTAGCCCAGGGCGAAGCTGGATTTGGGACAGATGCCGTCGTCCCAGGGTGAATTCACCGTGCAATTCGACACGCGCACATTCTGGCAGCAGTCGATGTCCATGCCATCGCGGTCGGTGTCGATGGTGAGGTTGTCGATGGTGAGGTTGTCGACGCCGGTGAGGAGCAGACCGAAGTGGCCGCCCTTGAGGATGGAGAAGTCACGGAATTGAACGTTGTGGCAGTTCTTGAGGGCGATGGCCTTGTTGCCAACGCCGGGTTGCTCGGCTTGAAACATGGGATAGTCGCCGCGGGGCCTGCGGGCAGGATTGGGCGCGGGGCGGTTGGGGTCGGGTGTTCCGGCGGGACGTTCGGGACCGAAACCGCGGAGTTCGGCCCCAGGTGGACGACCGGGACCGGCACCGAAGCTGAGGCCTTTTCCCCAGATAAGACCCGGGCCGGTGATGGAGAGATCGTGAATCTCCTCGCCCCAGAGGAGTGAGTTGTGCCAATGGTTGTGCCCGTAGTCCTGGTAGGCGTCCCAGTCGGTTTTGGGCTCGGCTGCGTCGTATGTGCCGCCGTTATAACCGGTGGTTTCGCCGGGCTTGGGTGAGTCGGCGGCGAGGATGGTTGCGCCCTGATCGAGATAGAGATGGACGTAGCTTTTGAGACGGATGGAGAAACAGAGATAGGTTCCGGCAGGAAAGTGGACTGTGCCACCGCCGGCGGCCGCGGCTGCCTCGATGGCGCTGTTGACGGCGGGGGTGTCGAGGGTTTTGCCGTCGCCGGTGGCGCCGAACTGGCGGACGTCGAAGCGCGCGGGCGAAGAGATGCTCGCTGGGGCTTTGGATGCGGCGGAGGCGAGGGCGGGCAGGGCCGCTCCGGCCATGCCAAGACTGCCGACCCGGAGAAGATCGCGGCGGGCGGAATTGAATGGGTTCATTTTGTTCTTTAGCTCCTGGCTGCTAGCTTCCAGCTGCTAGTTGGGTCATGCGGTACGTGCGGATTCGCGTGTGCGAAACCCGGATTTCACGGAGAAACAGCATTATCCGATTTAGAGCGCGGGGGCAGCAAGGGGAATTAGTCGAGGTGAAAGACCTCTTCGAGAGGGAACATAAGATCGTCGGGGCCGTGGCCGTTGGTGGACTCGAAGAAGGGCACCATTTCCGCCTGCCAGCGCGCGTTCACAGGATGGTCTTTCATGGCAGCGCGGCATTGTTCGAAGTCGTCGGCCTCAACGTAACCCACGACCACGCCGTCGGGCTGCAAGAAGAGGGAATAATTATGCCAGCCGGTCTGACGGAGGGCGTCGAGCATCTCAGGCCACACGCGGGCGTGGCGAGCTTTGTACTCTTTTAGCTTTTCCGGGCGGACTTTAAGCAGGAAACAGGCGCGCATGTCTTCCTTTTCGCATAAGAAACAATTTCAAATCCGTTGACCAACCATCGTAGCACCACCTATGAGTGGGGGTGCAAGAAAAAAATTCCATAGTAATACTGGGGCAGATTGTGGCCCCAAAAAGACCTGCGGAGTGCTGTTGCGGGAAGGGATTTGGAAGCGCTGCAACGCGGACAGAGGCGGGCGCTACAGCGATTTCTAATGGCCTTACTGCAGGGTCCTTCGAGATAGGTCTTTAGTCTGTGGGGTAGGAGGAGACGACACCGTTAGTCGGTCTACGCATCGGTCTGCGCGGGCATGGGAATTGTGGCGGCTCTGAGCAAATCCTGAGAAGCTGTGTCCTATTAGGGGTACAGTTATTTATCTGCCGAAGGGCCTGATTCGTTGAGCTCTTCTTCAAAGCCGCGAACCATATCCGGGTCGGCATCGTTGCGGTGGGCGGCCAGAAACGTTTGAAGCGCCTTGCGATACTCGTCGATAAAAGCGGGATTGTCTGGGCTGACTTTGAGTTGCGCGGCAGCTTTTTCGACCGGCTCAAGGTCGCGCTCGATCAGGCGCTGTCTGCCGTACTCCGACTCGTCGCTCATGATGACAAAATTGCGCTCGAAGCCGGGCACGTACTTAACAACGAACGGCTCTCCTTGGGGCGGAATCAGGATTTGGTTGCGGAGGGGGTAGATACACGCAGTCCACGTATTGAATTTGGCCGGTACGTCGCGCCCATCCTGCGTCTTGAGCACAACATCGTATGCCCAGACATACTGGTTGTTGAGCATGTCGTTGGTTTGCCTTGCTTGAACAATATAGCCGGTCCCTTCCACGCCTACGGCATTCAGAAATAGAGAATTCATGAAGTGGCCGAAAAAGGCATTCACCGGAGCCAAAAGCAGACCGGCGATCGCCAGCAAATACCACAGTGGCTGCTTCCGCCATTGCGCAATCGCAGCGGCGATAAATAAAAATAGCAGAATGATCACCGGAAACGATAGGAACGGGTAACGAGAAAAAAAGTACAAGATGGCGGAAAGAATTCGCATCAGGCATCAGCATCGCACATCAGCGTTTTGGTTTGGTATATAGATGAATTCCCGAGGCAGGTAAAGCAATGACTAAAATACCGTTATGGCGCTGATTACTATGCAGGACTTTCGTCGGAATCAGCTTTGGCAGGGTCTAGACCCCATCAGATCCGAGCCAGGCGTCTGATCGCTTGACGACGAACTCGTCCGTGCCCCGCCCTATGCCGAGCCTTTGGGTGAAAGGGTGGCACGGCACATAGCCAAGGGTGCGAAACCGCACGTCCATACCTAGCGCGCCACCAAACCGGCAAGGAGGGGCGCGTACGCGAGCAGGGAGACGCAGATTCCGGCCAGAGCGGCGAGGGCGAGACTGTGGAGGAAGACGAAACGGAGAATGATGCCCTCCTGTCCGTAGGTCTGGGTGGCGGTGCTGGCCACGACGACACTGGGGGCGGCGATCATCTTGCCCATGACGCCGCCGGCGGAGTTGGCCGAGGCCATGAGGATGGGGGAGACGCCGATCTGGCGGGCGGTCATGGTTTGCAGGCTGCCAAAAAGAACATTGGACGAGGTGTCGGAGCCGGTTGAGGCGGTGCCGAGCCAGCCGATGAGCGTGCCGAAGAAGGGATAGAGCGGGCCGGTACGGGCAAACGCCAAACCAAGCGTGGCATCAAGGCCGCAGTAGCGCGTGACGTATCCGAGGGCCACCATGGCGGCAATCGTGACCAGCGTGTAACGGATTTTGTAGACCGTGCGGACCAAGGCGCGGGCGAGTTCGACGGGGCTGAGGCCCATGAGGAGGCCGGCGAGCAGAGCTGCTAGAAAAATGCCGGTGCCTGTGGCGGAGAGCCAGTTGAGATTGAAGACTGCGGGCTCGGGGGCCGGTGCGGCAACGACGGGCGGAACGCGGAGGACGACGTTGTGCAGGCCGGCCACGGGGATCTTGATGGTAGTGGGGGCGTCGATCGAGGCGGAGAAGCGCGGCAGGCCCCAGAAGAAGACCACGAGGCTCAACACCAACCAGGGAAGCCAGGCTTTGAAGATGGTGGCGGCGGTGTGTGCGCGGGACTCAGGCGCGCGGCCGGTGATGTCTTGCCTATTTACGTTGAGTGTGCGCCTGGGCTGCCAGAAGCGGAGAAATATGACGAGCACGACGATGGTGGAGGCGGCGGCGGCGATGGCGACCAGCCAAGGGCCGCTCCAGAAGGACATGAAGAGTTGAGCGAAGGCAAAGGTGACGCCGGCGGCGAGGATCGCGGGCCATACTTCGATCATGCCGGTGAAGCCTGCGTAGGCCCAGATGAGCCAGAAGGGAATGAGGAGATCGAATGGCAGGAGAATCATGGCGATGGTGCGTGTGAGGGCGAAGAGATCGAGGCCAGTGACGCCTTGGAGGGCAACGACGGGAATGCCCATACCTCCAAAGGCGACCGGCGCAGTATTGGCGAGCAGGGAGAGCCCTGCGGCTTGCAATGGGCGGAAGCCGAGACTAATAAGGATGGCGGAGCAGACGGCGACCGGCGTGCCGAAGCCGGATGTTCCCTCAAAGAACGCACCGAGACCGAAGGCAATCAGGAGCAGTTGCAGACGACTGTCGGCAGTGATGCCGGTGAGGCTCTGTTGAAGAGTGACGAAGCGGCCGGTCTGGACGGTGAGGTCGTAGAGGAAGATGACGGGAAGAATGATCCAGCAGATAGGGAAGAGGCCGTAGCCCGCGCCGTAGGCACCGGCGGTGAAGACCAGTCGCGCGGGCATGTGAAAGACGGCGATAGCGGCCAGGAGCGCAGTGACAAGACCCGCGATGGCGGCAACGTGAGCCTTGAGACGCAGGACGGCCATGGCGCCGAGCAGCACTGCGATGGGAAGCGCCGCGATGAGCGTAGATAGCGGCCAGAAGCCGGCGGGGTTGTAGCCTTGCGACCAGTGCGCAGTGGCGGAGTTGGTGGCGAGGAGGTAGACGATACCGAGGAGAAGCGCGAGGAAGGCCGCGGCTTCGAGGGTGAGTGTGGCGAATGGGGAGGGGTTGGCGGCGGGAGCTGGCAAATTCGTGCTCATGGGACCTCGCGAAAGAATCTTACTGCACGAAATGCAAATTGGGTGAACGAGCGGGCTCTTTTGGGATGCGCAAAGGGATGATTCTCAAGAGGGAAACTTGCCAAGTTCCTGGAGAAAGCCGGGATCGTTGAGCGTTGGATGCGGAATTCCGGCTTTCCATTGTTGCCAAAAGAGCAGATACTGGCGTCTAAGAGAGTGAGCGAAGCGGGGTCGTGCGCGGGTACCGCCGCGGCGGAGGTCAGGTGATGAAGGCAACGGATCGCATCGGTTTAAGGTTAGCGGTTCTGTCAGGATTGGCGCTGGCATTGGCTGTGAGCGCCTGGGCCCAGTCGAGCGGATCGGCATCGAGCACTACGCCGGCCAACACGCCTGCGGCGCAGGCTCCGTCGAGCACGGATTCCGGCAGTGCGACGCAAGCTCCGAGTCAGACGAATCAGGGAGCGGCGACGGGCAGCGGGACGCAGACCACTCCGCAAACCACATCGGCTGCGCAGCCGGCTCCGGGAAGCCCCGTGGGCGGAGATGCGCCGTTGCCGGCAAAACCAGCCGGTGGCACCACCACGGCCTCGGGCGACAGCAGCATGCAGACGGCTCCCTGCTCGGCTCCGGCAGATGACTCCAAGGACAAGAAGAAGAAGGATAAGGACAAGAACCCAGAGCCGGGAACGCCTGTGGGGGGCGACTGCAATGTGAAGGTCGATCCCGACAAGGTGGTCGATCCCGGCAGCGAGATGCAGAAGGTGAAGCCAGGCACTATTGAGGATGTGGGCGCGGTGGGGAACCGCAATATCGGCGGCCGCGGCATGGGCAACTGGTACTCGACCGACTCCGAGATCAAGATGGGTAAGCAGTACGCCGACGAGATAGAGAAGAGCACAAAGTTTATCACCGATCCGGTGGTGGTGGAGTATGTGAACCGCATCGGCCAGAACATCGTAAAGAACTCCGATTGCAAGGTGCCGTTCACCATCAAGGTGATCGACTCCGACGAGATCAACGCCATGGCGCTGCCTGGCGGGTTCTTCTACGTGAACTCGGGACTGATTTTGGCGGCGGACGAGGAAGCGGAACTGGCCGGCGTAATGGCGCACGAGACGGCGCACGTGTGCGCGCACCACGCCGCGCGCGAGATGACGCGGCTGAATTACGCGCAGATCGGCATGGTGCCGCTGATGATCATGCTGCCCTACGACTGGACGGGGTACGGCATCTACGAGGCAGCGCAGCTGGCGATTCCCATCACGTTCCTGCAGTTCTCGCG
>Ga0187847_10003989_pt1 | contig 10994 bp, 10 predicted proteins | sample June2016WEW_4_10_FD_132458 | JGI IMG/M metagenome (GOLD analysis project Ga0187847, IMG submission 132458) | Peatland microbial communities from SPRUCE experiment site at the Marcell Experimental Forest, Minnesota, USA - June2016WEW_4_10 | ecosystem: Environmental > Terrestrial > Soil >...
CTGATCAAGATGATGTCGGGCAATTGGACGGTCACGGAGAAGTCCGAACGTAGCCCCATGTTCCCCAACGGTGGCAGCGGCAAGGGCACGGCCAGAATGTGGGCGGGTCCAGGCGGGCTGTCGTTGCTGGAGACCTATCACTCCAGCGGCATGATGGGCAGCAACTTTAGTGGATTCGGAACGTTTTGGTGGGATCCCAAAGCGCAGGTTTATCGCGGCCTGTGGTGCGACAGCATGACGCCGAATGGCTGTGATGCCAGCGGCACAACCAAATGGGACGGCGAGACTCTGGTGGGAATGATGGAAGGTGAAATGAATGGGCAGAAGACCGTCTCCAGGTTCACCTATTCCAACTGGCAGCCCGATTCTTTCGTCATGACTATGGCGACGGGCCCCGATGCCAACTCTTTGAAGGAGGTGGTGACCATCACCTATACCAGGTCGGTTTCCACAGGCAAGGCGGGGCAGTAGACGTAAGCGAGAGTGCGCGACGGAAGAGGCCCTGCGCGATCGCCGTTCGAGTGAAGTGCCAGTTCATCCTTCCCACACGAAGGCGTCGAACACACTTCTCTCCGCAAAGCCCAGCCGTTTATAGAGGCCGACGGCGCGATCGTTCATCTCAGTCACAGTGAGGGTCAGGCGATTGCAGTGCCGGTTGGCCAGAGAGTTGGCAGTGCAGGCGATGAGGTTCTCGCCGATCCCCTGGCGCCGGTATTCGGGCAGCAGACAAACTTGGGTGACGTGGCCGACGTCATCCTTCACGCGCGAGCACAGGATCAATCCGACCAGCACATTGGTTGGACGGTGAATCGCCGCGAACGAAGACTCCGCATCGAAGACGCCACAGCCGGGGAAACGCACAATGTTGTTCAGGAAACGTATTGAGCCGGCATGGGTGCGGTACTGGTCGTTGATCTCGGAATCGATGTGGGTGCGGTACGAGGCAGTAATGACGCTGGCCGCGGGTTGGTAATCCTGCTCCAGCCACGGACGAATCACGATGTCATGTGTCAGGCCCATTGGCGGAATCCGGCGCGCCTCGCCATGGCGCATTTGCAGCTCGAGAAACAACCGCCGATATCGCTGGAAGCCCGCCGAGGAGAACACGCCCGCCAGGTCGTCGGTGGGGTGAGTTAGCAGCTGCGCCTCCACGCGATGGATCCCGGGCGATTGTTGCAGGGTCTCGATTACGTGTTCGGCCATTTGCGCCTCAACCTGGCGAGCGTCGCCGCGGCGCGGTGAGACAAACAGGTCTCCAACGACGCCCTTGCTGCCTTCATACACGAAGAAGGAATAACCTATGATGCTGCCGCGCTCCACTGCCGCGTAGCCGGGCAGGATCTTGGCGTCGACATAACGCAGGATCATGTCCGCCGAACTGCGATAGTCCCAGAACAGCAGATTGCGCCATGTCTCGACTTCTTCCTCGAGCAGGGAGCGCAGGTCGGCCGACGAAAAGTGCCTGAGGTCGAGAATCTCCACGGTAGTCAGATGCGGCCGGCGGAAAACGGTGGCAGCCATAGGCGCGTCGTGCAAGGGCGCTGAGTCAGTCTAGTGCGGGTTGACGGATCAGGCAAACTGGCAACGGAAGCGGGATTGCCGGTCCCAATAGAATGGGGCGCTTTCGCGCCCCGTATCTCGCAAAACTACTTCCCTTAGGGCAACCGCTGCGCCAGTCCAGGCAACGCCTTCATCAAGTCGTTGTAGATGACTACCACAAACACCAGCACGATGAAGACGAATGCGGTCTGGTAGATGCGTTCCTTGATGCGCAAGCTGATATCGCGCCGCATAATCGACTCGATGATCAGCAGCAGAATGACGCCACCATCCATGATCGGAATCGGAAGCAGGTTGAGGACACCGAGATTCAGGCTGATCATCGCCATCAGGTTCAGCAATGGAGTCCAGCCTGGTTGGCGCGCCGCATCGCCTGAAGCCCTTGCGATTCCAATAGGACCGTCGAGTTGCCTGATGGAAGCTTTATGCTCCACCAACTTCTGGATGAGGTCAATCATCAGCAGCGAGAACCGCTTGTTTTCCTGAAGCGAAAGACTAAACGCCTTAGTGAAGGGCAGCTTCTCGACGGTGGTGGCGGGCGCTGCCATCAGGAAGCCCAGCCAAAACCCTTTCTGCCCGTCCTCTACCTTTTCCATCGGAGTCATGGTGACGTGCAGCTCTTTTCCGTCGCGGCCAATGGTGACATCCACGGGCTTAGCGCCGTTCTGCTGCAAATAGTGCCTGATGGAAAGCCTGGAACGGATTGAGATGCCGTTGATGGCAACAATCTGATCATTCACCTGAACACCGGCCTTGACCGCGGGCATATCCGGGGTCAGTCCTGCCACGATCACAGGTTGCTCGGGCTCCACGCCAATGCTGCCGTACTCGTCAAAGCCCGAGCCTTCAAGGTCGGGCCTGACCTGCTTCTCCAGAATGTCGTTTCCACGCTGGATCGCAATGTCGACCGGCTGCTTGGGGCTGATCATTACTTTGAGGACAACGTCTTCCCAATTGGGATTGTGGACGCCATCGATACGCACGATGCGGTCGCCCTGCTCAATTCCGGCCCGTGCGGCCGGCGAATTGTCCACCACCCATCCCACAACCGCAGGCTGGTCGAAGAACTGCGGACGTTCGTAATGCACCATGAAAACGCCGGTCAGCAGAGCGATAGCTAACAGGATGTTCATGGCTGGACCGGCGAGGGCAATCACGAAGCGCTGCCAGCGCGGATGCGACATGAATTCATCGGGCGCGCCGCTGCGAGTTTCCAAAGGACTCTCGCCTGCCATTTTGACGTAACCGCCTAGCGGCAGGGCGCTGATGCGGTAGTCGGTTTCGCCGCGGCGAAAGCCAGCGAGCCGCTTACCAAAGCCGATAGAGAACACGTCCACGCGGACGCCAAACCATTTGGCAGCGGCATAGTGGCCGAACTCATGCACCAGGATCATGATCCCGAGCACAACGGCCATCGAAACCACCGCAATCAAAAACGAATACATAAACCCCGCTTGCTTTTGTTGGGAAATCCCCTAGTGCCGGACTTGAGCCACGGTCTTTCCTTGACCAAGGCGCCCGATTTGGCCGTGCGCACGGCGGCGCGCGTCCGTATCCATTTCCAGCACTTCTTTTATAGATTCTGGAACACGAGTTGGCGTTTCGCCCACAACCATCTTTATTGTAGCCGGAATATCCAGGAAACCGATACCACCTTCGAGGAATGCCGCCACCGCGACCTCGTCCGCTGCGTTCAGCGCGATGGTCTTTGCGCCTCCGGCTTCGACTGCTTCATAAGCCAAACGTAAGCAAGGAAATCTGTCGAAATCGGGCGGAGCGAAGTCGAGCTGCCGCAACTCCTGTACAGGGAAGCGTAGATCCGACTCGATGCGCTCCGGATAGGTGAGCGCGTACAGGATGGGGAGACGCATATCAGTCACAGACAGCTGAGCAAGCAAGCTGCCGTCTACGAATTCGACCATGGAATGGATGGTGCTTTGGGGATGAATCAGCACGCTGATCTGGCTGGGCGGCATATCGAAGAGACGACAGGCTTCGATGACCTCGAAGCCCTTGTTCATCAGTGTGGCCGAATCGATGGTGATGCGCCTACCCATCTTCCAGGTCGGATGATTGAGCGCCTGCTCCACGGTTATTTTGGCAAATTCACTCGCCGGGGTATGAAAAAATGGACCGCCTGATGCAGTAAGCCATATGCGATGGACTTCGCTGCGCCGTCCGCCGCGCATGGCTTGATGGATCGCGTTGTGCTCACTGTCGATGGGCAGCAGCGGCTTGCCTTGACGGCGGGCTTCGGCGGTGATCAGATCGCCGGCGGTGACCAGGCATTCCTTGTTGGCGAGGCCGACGGTCTTGCCGGCTTTCACGGCTTCATAGGTAGCTTCGAGGCCGGCAACTCCGACGATGGCGCTGACCACGAAGTCGGCGTCAGGATGCGTGGAGACTTGGACCGTGCCCACCGAGCCATGAGCCACTTCAATTTCGCTGCTAAGCCCAGACTGCTTCAGTTTGTCCTGGAGTCGGTCAGCGGCCTCGGCAGTCGCCATCGAGAGAAGCTGCGGATGCCAGCGGCGCGCTTGCTCGAAGGCAAGATCGACGTTATGGCCCGCCGCCATGCTGACGATAGAGAAGCGGTCCGGAAAGCTCTTGATGATGCTCAGCGTGCTTTGGCCGATGGAGCCAGTGGAACCGAGGATGGCGATGCGTTTCATGCGTACCTGATGTAGTATCCCACGAAGCTGTTGAAGACGATGGATTGGCTCTCGCGAGGGCCCGTGCACTCTTGTATTCTTAAGGAGCGCAAGGAAGTCACGCGTTACATCCGCCGCGCGAAGGAGTTTCGCAATGGGGCTTACATATATTGAGGGCCTGCTCACCGGCCCAACCGGGATGCAAGCCAAGGTAAGGTTCCTTGTCGACAGCGGCGCGACCTACACGTTGGTTCCGGCTGAAGAATCGCGCTTGCTGGAATTAAAGCCGAAGCGGACGGTTGTCTTTAGCCTCGCTGACGGAACGCCGATCAAGCGGGGTGTTTCCGAATGCCACATCTCGCTCCCCGAAGGCGAGGGACATACGCCGGTCATTCTCGGCGAACCCGGCGATGAGGCGCTGCTCGGGGCCATCACCCTCGAAGAGCTTGGCCTGGTGCTGAATCCGTTCACGCGAAAGTTGCAACCCATGCGCATGATACTCGCCTAAGGTGCTATCGCACTCCAACAAGTTCGAAGTAGCGTCCCATGCCAAGTGCGTAAAACAGCATTCCCACCGGTAGCGCAAACAGCAGTGCATCGATGCGGTCGAGGACGCCACCGTGTCCCGGCAACAATGTTCCCGAGTCCTTCGTCCCCGCCCCGCGTTTGAGGGCAGATTCGACGAGATCGCCGAGTTGGGCACTGACGTTGACACTTAGCCCGAAGAGAATCGCGAGCCAGAAGGGAGCGACCTCGAACTGTGGTATTGCCAGGGGAATTGAACGAACATGCCCAGGCAGATCGAACCCAACAGCGGCCTCGGGCATGAAACGGGCACGCACCAGTCCGGTGGCGATCGGATTGATCCAGTTGAAAAGAACGACCGCCAGAAGCATGGCGAATACGGCTGACGCAATCGTTCCCTCCCAACTCTTGCCCGGACTCACTCGCGGCGCCAATTTGTGTTTTCCGAGAGCGCGCCCTACATACAGCGCAGCAATGTCGCCGCACCAAACCAGCAACATGGTAAAGAGCAAGAACAGCGAGCCAAACTCCGGTGTCCGAAGAGGTAACAAAAGAACGAGCGTCAGACCGACGTAAAACAGCATTAGAACGGAGATTCCGGCATCTCCTAGGGATTGGGACAACGGCTCGCGCCGCATCGAGGCTGTGAGGATTACGTAGGGGGCTAACACAAGCAAGACTGTCGCCACGATGCACGCCGTCCAAGTCCCGCTGCTTGGCCGGTAGACAGGGTGTCCGCCTAGGCTCGTATTCGCCATCGCGACTCCGACCACAACAAAAAGGAGGAACAAGAACAAATATCCCCAACCGCGCATCGGTCGGAAGCCTGTCGCCTCCGCGATATCGAAGTACTCCTTCGCCGCCAGCAGTGCCACGCCCAGCACCAGCAGCGTGAACAGCCACAGCGGCGCCCGGAAGAGTGCCAGTACAACAATAGGAATGAGGATGACCGCGGTGAGGACGCGCTTCACGAAAGGTGTCCGTTGTCGCCGACCAGGCCGCCGAAGCGGCGCTCGCGCTTCTGGAAGGCTTCGATGGCTTCCAGCAACTGGGTGCCGCGGAAGTCGGGCCACAGCGTCTCGGTGACGTAGATCTCGGCGTACGCCACCTGCCATAGCAAAAAGTTGCTGAGGCGCATTTCGCCGCTGGTGCGGATGACGAGATCAAGCTCAGGTAGACCGTTGGTGTAAAGATGCCGCGCGATGGAGCGCTCGTCGATCTTGAGGTGCTCGACGCCGCCGTTGCGCGAGGCTTCGGTCACCAGCGCGTTGAAGCAGTCGACCAGTTCGGTGCGCGAGCCGTAATTGAGCGCCAGGGTCAGGACCATGCCGGTGTTGCGCTCGGTCATCTCGCGCGCCCACGTCATGCGCTCCTGCACCTCCTGCGGAAGCTCCTGCTGGCGGCCGATATACTGCAGCCGAATGTTGTTCTCCATCAGCGTGGGCAGCTCCATCTTCAGGTAGCGCCGCAGCAGATTCATTAGGAACTGGACTTCGCCTTTGGGCCGCTTCCAGTTTTCCGCCGAGAAGGAATAAAGCGTGAGAGCAGGGATGCCGATGCGCGCAGCGGTCTCCACCGTGGAGCGCACGGCAGCAACACCGGAGCGGTGTCCCGCGATGCGGGGCAGGTGGCGGCGTTTGGCCCAACGGCCGTTCCCGTCCATGATGATGGCGATGTGGTGGGGCAGCCGCTCGGACTCGAGGCGGGCGAAAATCTCGGCCTCTTTGCGGTTTAGCCCAGCGGGCACTTGTGCGCGCAAAGCGTACCTCTAACTATTCTTGAAAGTAGCATACGCCACAATGGGTTGCAATGTAATCGCGGCCGCAGGTGATGGCCAGATTGAATAGCAGGCGCTTGCCTGGAGTCGCATTGAGAAGCAAAGTCTCAGGTGGAGGGAAAAAATGCCGAGGGCAAGCGCCCTCGGCGTCTTTGCGTTGTAGCGGTCAAGAATTCAGCTCAGCAATCAGTTACGCCCCGCGGTGGGGATGCATAACCATGTCTCGCACCTGGGCCAGGACACTCGAAAGTTGCATCGCATTCAGCTTAGAGGTGAACTCCACCAGTTCGGCGACGAAGGGATCGGTGAGCAGGTCAGCGATCTCGTGTTCGCGTGAGGAGCTACAGTCACGCAGCAGGTCGGGCACGGTCACTTCCAGCGCCGCGGCCAGCCGTGCCAGCGACGATAATGTCGGCGTGGCTTTCTCATTCTCGATTTTCGACACGTAGGTGCGCGGAACACCCATACGCATGGCCAGTTGACGTTGGCTGAGACCGCTGCGGTGGCGAAGGTCGCGGATCGCCTTGGCCACATGGACCGCGGGCTCGCCGGACTCTTCCGGCTCCGGCGGCGGCGTGACAGCGGTGAGGATGGGCTCCGGTTCGTCCTCATCGAGTGACGTCCGGCAGCGTCGGCAAAGGTTGTTATTGGTTCTGAATTGGACGAGATGGCAATCGTCGCATCTCACCACTTCCCGGGAATCCACGGGCGCGAGAGTCGTAGCCATTCAGGTTTTGGGAGTGCCAGAGCAGGCACCAACTACTTATGCGTACTGTGCAGGATTTACTCTGGTAGAGTCAAGTAAATTACGAATCACAATCGACAATACCGAAAAGTCGTATGAGGCATTGACACTCTGAGGGGAAGGAAATACCGCGAAAATTCAGGAGAAACGTGGATATGGACCGTGCGGAGGCCTGGTGTTTACTAACTGAGTTCACGCAGTCAGAAAGTTTACGCAAGCATGCTCTGGCGGTGGAGGCGTGCATGCGCGCCTATGCCCGCAAGCTCGGCGCCGATGAGGAGTTGTGGGGCATGGTTGGGCTGATCCACGACTTTGACTACGAGAAATATCCCAGTGCGGAGGAACATCCGTTCAAGGGCAACGAGATCCTGAAGGAGCGCGGTTATAGCGACGAGGTTCGCCGGGCCATCATGTCTCATGCCGACTACACGGGAGTGACTAGGGAGACAAACATGGAGAAAGCGCTGTTCGCTTGCGACGAGTTGGCCGGCTTCATCACCGCAACCGCCCTGATCAAGCCGGGCAAGTCGCTGGCAGAGGTCGACGCCAAGTCGGTGCGGAAGCGGATGAAGGACAAAGCCTTTGCCCGCTCAGTCAGCCGCGAGGACATCGTCAACGGCGCGGCCGGGCTAGGCGTGGAGCTGGACGAGCACATCACGTCTTGCATTGAGGCGATGAAGAGCGTGGCTGGCGAGTTGGGGCTTGCAGGGAAGTAGATACGAGCCCATTTCGCTATTCGCCAGGCTGCCCGCCCTAGCCAAAAGCAGGCTAGAACGGGGCACCCGCACCGCTATTGGGCCGAAACGTACTCGCAAGACAAAAGCGGCCCGTTACGGCGGGCCGCTTGATGCTGAGGTTTGGACTTCCCCCTGCTTTCCAAACTCGGCTTGTGCAACTACTCGGCTGGCGTCTCCGTTCCCGGCTGTGACTGGTTCTGCAAGCGCTCGTTGATCTGAGTGATCTCGTTCTGCCGCAATGTCTCGGCCGTTGCCTTCTGCTGCGAGGTCAGGACCTGGTCGTAGATCTGGGCCTTAAGAGATTCACGCTGCACGGCCAGTTGCGCCATGATCTGCGCTTCCTGGGTGGCGATCGACTGAATCGTTGTCTGATTGAATGCCCCATTGGCGGTCGCATTCAACATCTGCACATGGAGTTGTTCCAGCTGCTGAAATAGAGGCTTAACGGTAGCCCGCTGCGCCTGCCGCAGAGTTTTGATCTGCTGCTTCTGTGCACTAGTAAGGTTCAGCAAGGCCGCCATGTGCTCGTCACCACCATGTCCGCCGAATCCACCCGGACCTTGCGCATACGATAGCGCTCCCGTGCCGCAAAGCATCAACGCCAGCAAGGCAACGCCGCAAAACTTGGTCTTCATTTGTTGTTTCTCCTTCTCGACAGTTTGTCTGTCAATTGTGTGAACCCCGGCAGCCGGAATTCCACGGTAAAGTCTGGTTACGCGAACGTTAAGTTTTGTGAGCGTCATGCGGCCGATCGTGCCATACCACCGATACCGCTCATCCCTTCATCTATCGATTACTATTACCGTCCGGGTGACCAAGAGTTCCGAAAATACAGGTCGCGAACTCTTGCGCCGTGCTCATTGCGCAATCCTGCTTTCATAATCTGCCGCAAGTAAAGAAACGCCACGGCGAGGACCGTGGCGTTGGACAAATGTACTTCAGGGAGATATCTAGCGGACGAGCAATGCCTCGGCGGCAGCTACCTTTGCCCGGTCGGATGCTCTTTCCTTCTCGCCCACTTCGTCCAGTTGGAGTTGCTTGGTCTCCGGAGAATAGAGCAAGCTACAGAAGGTCATGATCGCGCCAATGGTTAAGATGACCGCTGGAGACAACCACGTGTCCTGGCCTTCGATGGCATGAACGAACGGAATTCTATGCGCCCAGAGCACGTAGATGGGGAACCAGGCTCCGAGAATCGCGCCCGCGGAATACCCGAAACCTACTCCCGCAGCACGACGCTTGGTTGGGAACCGCTCACAGAGATAGGCGGGGACGATGCCCCAGGCGAGCTTCAACATGCCGGCCATACAGCAGCCCAGAATGGCCATCCCAATATTGCGGGCGAGAGCGGCATGGTACAGGACGTAATAAACGGGAACGCCGAACACTATCAGAAACACGCAGTACCATTGGGTCAGGATCTTGCGGCCCGTCCGGTCTGAGATCCAACCGTAGAAGTTGTATCCCAGGAAAGACAGGAAGAGCGCAAATCCGTAAATCAAACTGTAGGTTGTGGTATCGAAACCGCGACCATCGAGGGTAAGAATCTTCGGCAGAAATCCGTAAACCGAGTAGTCCGTCAGGAACAGGCCGGTCATGAAGAAAAAGACTTGCATGAAGTCCCACACCTGGGGACGCCGGAACAGACTTAAGAAAGGCGCCTTCTCAATTTTCCCCAGGGCTTTGGTCTTCTCGAATTCGGGCGACTCATGCAGATTGCCTCGAATCCAGAGTGCCAGGAACACGGGAACAACACCGGTCATGAAGGCTATACGCCAACCGTACTGAGCCAGGATGGCTTTGCCGCACAAGTAGGAAATCGAGGCAAAGACCAGGGACGCGAGAACGTAGCCCATGGGGAAGCCAGATTGAATGAACCCGCTTACGGCTCCGCGACGAGGCTGAGGGGCATATTCGATGGCGAAGGTGTGGCCCACTGCGTACTCGCCTCCAAAGAAGCAGCCCATGAAGAAACGCAGCACGCAATACAAAACGTAGGCGGTGACGCCAACCTGGGCATAAGTGGGAAGGAAGCCGGACAGCAGCGACATGACGCCGACGCCCGCGATGGTGAAGATCAGCAGATAACGGCGGCCGATTTTATCGGCGTACGCTCCGAAGAATGCGGAGCCGACCGGCCGAGCGGCCATGGTGATCGAATATCCCAGCACTACCGCAATGTATTGCCATAGCACACTGCCCTTGGGGGAGATGAAAATCTTGCCCAAGATCGGAGCCATGACGATGACCATCGCCATGTCATAAGCATCCAGCATGAATCCCAAGAATTGGGAGCTCATGGCCATCTTTGTATCTTTAGAAAGGTGCTGCTGCGCCGGCATAGGGAACTCCTGGAAGAAGAAGATAAGCCCGTAATGGAACTAAGATTAAACAGATACTGTAGAAACCTTGGCGACGCGCGTCACGGAAGGTTGTGATGCATAACCATTATTATCCGCCTGTATCCGCTCCCGATGCAGTCCCACCAAAGTTGCACACGCCCGGACCCAAGGCTTCACTCCGGCCCTGGCGCGCAATTGCTGTTCCTGCCGGCTTTAATAGCGACTGGATACGGCGCCGGCCGATAGCTTTCCTTCGATTGTGCCCGACATCACAATCGCTTGTGACTAACTTCCGCCTCTGGCGCCCACCGCTGTTCTAGATTCAGGTCAAGGGCAGTTTCGGACCTTCTGCCGCGTCCGTGCTCTTTGAATCGAACAGCCTGGCCCTCCAGGCGAAGGAAAGATAATGGCTGCAACTCTTCTCGCTCCAGTGCAAATCTCCTCGGAAGACATCCAGTTAGCCTTGCAGGGATTCGTCGCCAAAGACCGCGTCCTGGTCCGGCCGATCGATCTCATCGCCTATGCCTCTGATGCCAGCTTCTATCGCCTGATACCCAAAGCCGTGGTGCTGGCGAAGGATCTTGAGGAGATTCGTGCGCTGTTCGCACTGAGTCAACAGACGAGGACCCCACTTACCTTCCGGGCTGCCGGAACCAG
>Ga0187847_10003990_pt1 | contig 10992 bp, 10 predicted proteins | sample June2016WEW_4_10_FD_132458 | JGI IMG/M metagenome (GOLD analysis project Ga0187847, IMG submission 132458) | Peatland microbial communities from SPRUCE experiment site at the Marcell Experimental Forest, Minnesota, USA - June2016WEW_4_10 | ecosystem: Environmental > Terrestrial > Soil >...
CGCGCATGAGATTCGGAACCATTTTCATCTTGGACTGAACTGCATCAAGCAAAGTCTTCGCTTTACCTGTGGCGCTTTGAGGATCAATTGTTGCGATGCGTGCCATTATTCTTCTCCGTAAGTTGTGTCGACTTATTAACAACTATGACGTCAGATGTGTTTCGGCGAGCAAAGTTACACGCCGTTTGCTTCATCTCTGGAGCATAATTAGGACCGCGAAGCCGCTTTGTCCACAAGCTTACGGGACAACCTACATTTAGAAGCCGAAGTCCGGGCCTCGCCGTCTCGCGTTAGCCTCTGGCCTTCGTGAGTTCCTCCAGCGCGCTGATGGTTTCACTGGGTTCGGGACGTCTGGTGTAATCCGGGCTCACATTGGCGCTACGAATCACGTTCTGTTGGTCAACGACGTATCGTGCGGGCATGGGCAAGCGGAAAGCGTTCTCGTCGTGGAACTCATTCAACTTGTTTCCGAACTGCAGATAAACCGTCTTGAGGTAATCGGGAAGTACGAATACTAAGCCAAAGTGAGCTGCTAGTCGCAACCCGAGGTCGGTGAGTACATCAAAACCCAAGTTGAGGCGACGATGGACCGAGCGCCCGTACCTCTCCAATTGCGGCGAGATCGCAACCAGATTAGCTCCTAGCTGCCGTATACCAGGCAAAGCTGTTTGTAGAGCCTCCAGCTCCATAACGCATTGGGTCACCAGTGACCACGGAAGAAAGTGATTACCAGTGGGCCTTTTGCCAGGAGTTCAGCCGAAGAAATCGAGTTTCCGTCCTGATTGTTCAGGATGAATGCCGGCGCCCGATCGCCATTCTTCAGCGCGCGTTCGGCCAATCCGGACTGGCGCAGCTCTTCCGTGGCCCGATGGAAGACTTCGATTATGGACTTGGGAGCATTGCGAGGCGGACCTCCGGATTCGAATTGTGCTTTAAAGTCGTCCAGCTTTTGCTGAAGAGTCATCGAAGGCCTTCGGTAGCGTTGCTCGTTGTAAGTTCGAAATCCGATGTAATTTCAAACGCAGGCCGCAGCGTCTTGTAGACTGGGCACTTATCCGCATACACGCGGTGGACGCGCTCAACGGTCTCCCTGACGAGTTCGGTTTCATCAAGGAAGAAATGAACGTGAACTCTGCGAATTACCAGAACCCCCTGATCGGATTCGATCTCCCCCCTCACTTCGGCACGCAACCGGCCGTTGCTTGCATCTATTTTGCGCGCATCCAGCGCGCCCCCGAAGGTTCCGATCATTCAACCACCCAGGGCGGCCACAACATAATCGAGCGTCGCTGCGTGCGACTCGGGTAGTTTTGCTGGATCCAGTCCATAGTGCTCGGCTATGGCTCCATGAACGCTGAAGAAGACTGGCTGCGACTCGCCTGGCAAGTGCGCTATTCGAAGAGGCCCTGAGATCCGTTCAATTTGAACCTTGGACACATACACGGGATTAGACATTTTGTTCCTTTCATTCCTTCACGAAGCCACCGGATCAAGAGATGCATCTCACATCGCCTAAGCCACATTCCTTTGTCGAATTTGTCTCCGCTTTATCGCTTTATCCCGGCATTTCACACCATCAGACCGGCAAAGCCTCCAGAACGGACGAGGTTCGCGCTTCTGGGCGGACACCATAAACATCTTCCACCGTGGCACGCAGTAGTTCTGCCACGCTCCATGCCTGCGCAATGCAGCCGACCGGACGATGGGGCTCATCGCCTTCGAAGATCTCAGAGACCTGGCCAAGTCCAGAGTCTGCTAGGTGATCCTTGAAAGCGGAGAGCCAGGATTCCGCCTGCCGCCGCGCTGTTTCACTTCTACCGTGGACCTTTATGTAAGCAGTGAGGAATGGACCCATCAACCACGGCCAAACCGTGCCTTGATGATAGGCACCAGCCCGGCTGGCCAGGTCCCCCGTGTAGCGACCGCGATATTGCGGATCGGTTGGGGCGAGGGTTCGCAGGCCGAAGGGTGTGAGCAGATGCTCTTGGACGACGTCTAACACGCGATTCGCCTGCGCCGCATTGAGCATGGTGTAAGGAAGACTCACGGCAAAGATCTGGTTAGGCCGGATGCTGGCATCCGGCGGGCCGTCATGCACAACATCGAAGAGACACCTAGTCTTTTCGTTCCAGAAAAGTCGATTGAAGCTCTCGCTGGTTAGCGCCGCCATGGCCCTATAACGGTGATTGCTGACTTCGTCTCCAAGCCGCCGCGCTATCTCCTCCATGACGCACAGCGCGTTGTACCAAAGGGACTGAATTTCGACAGGCTTCCCGCGGCGCGGCGTAACGACCCAATCACCCACCTTCGCATCCATCCACGTCAGTTGAACGCCAAGCTCACCTGAGCTGAGCAGTCCGTTTGCATCAACCTTGATTCCGAAACGCGTGCCTCCTACATGCCACGACACAATCTCGGTCAAAACGCCATAAAGCTCGTTGTCCACGAAGTCCAGGTCGTCGGTGTAGGCCAGATAGGAGCGAACGGCCTCGATGAACCACAGCGTCGCATCGACAGTGTTGTACTCGGGTGCTTCGTCCGCATCAGGGAACCGGTTTGGCAGCATGCCTCGATCCACATAGCGGGCAAAGGTGCGCAGAATGCTGCGCGCGACGTCGTAACGCCCCGTCGTCAGGGCCAGGCCGGGTAGAGCAATCATGGTGTCTCGGCCCCAATCGCTAAACCAGTGATAACCCGCGATGACCGTCTTCTGCTTACCTCGCGCGACGATGAACTGGTCGGCGGCGATAGTGAGCGACTCAACGAAAGCGTCTTTCATCGGAGCGTGCCTGACGATCGAAACTCGACGGGAGATTTCTGCTTGGCGATACTCGTCCACACTCGCGGCATCGCGCGGGTGCGTCGAAGCGATGATCATCGCACCTGCTCCGGGACGCAGATTGAAGCGCAGGAGGCAAGGGTTAAAAAGGTCTTCTGTGAAATCGAGCCCACGTTCGCGCTCGGCCTCATATTCGAGGTTGCGGTACCAACTTGCATGGCCGCTTTCAAGTTGCTCTGCATTGTGTGCCAGGTGCAGAGATGGCAGGCCGGTATAGGGAGTGATACTCGCCAGCCCAGGCAAAGACGCAACGGCGGCATTCAGAGCAGCGTTCTCGTGGGTTGTACTGTGGTAATCGCGAAAGGCGATGAGGGGCCTAAGTTCGAGCGCGATCTTCTCGGGAAGGGATCTGGAACCGCCCACGTTCCCGAGTTGATATTGAATTATCGTCGAGTTCTCGCCGTGCACCATGAAGACCACCTTCTCGATCTCGATGCCTTCGATCTCGTAGGTAAATACAGGGAATGGATCAAGGCGAAATTCCTTGAGATAGTGAAACCCCAGGGGATGCACAACCGATGGGTAGCGATTCGTGGAGAGATCGAATGCACGTCCGTCTAACAGGAGAGTCTCTTCCAGCTTGGACAGAAGTAGGTAGCGGCCGACGGGAGGTTTGGTGGCTGCCACAAGCAAGCCGTGGTACCGTCGCGTATTCAGGCCAATAATAGTAGAGGAAGCGAATCCGCCTAGGCCATTCGTTTCCAGCCATTCGCGATGCATGGCCTCATTCAAATTGTCGCAAACGTCTCGTCCAAAACGGATCATACTTCTCTCTATGTTTTCCGTGCGCGCATTTCCAATCTTTATTTGGTGAACGCAACGGGCGCCAACTTTGAACGCCTTGTGTTTTTGGGAGACTCGCCGCTCTGCTGCAGCAGTTTGGTGACGAGACCGGTCCAACCTGTTTGATGACAGGCTCCAAGTCCCGCGCCAGTGTCCCCATGGAAGTATTCGTGGAAAAGCAACAGGTCGCGCCAGTTGGGGTCATGTTGAAAGCTCTTATGGTCACCATACAATGGCCGTCGGCCCTGTTCGTCGCGTAAGAAAATTGTCGTCAGCCGCCGGGACAATTCCGCAGCCACTTCCCAGAGCGTGAGCATGTTGCCCGAACCCGACGGTAACTCGACCTTGAAGTCATCGCCGAAGTAGTGATGGAGCCTTTGCAGCGATTCGATCAGCAGGTAGTTCACCGGGAACCAGATCGGCCCGCGCCAGTTCGAGTTTCCCCCGAATAGGCCAGTTGTCGACTCCGCCGGTTGATAGTCAACGCGATATTCCATCCCGTTCACGGACAGCGTGTAGGGATGATCGCGGTGATATTGCGACATCGCGCGGATCCCATGCGGAGACAGGAATTCCCGATCGTTTAGCATGGTTTGCAACACCCGCCTCAACTGTTCAGGAGAGACTGTAGAGAGCAACCGTCTTTCTCTCATTCCGGGAGTGCGCATGCAGGCTACGTTTTTCACCAAGTCTGGCCTGTTGTCAATGAACCACTCGAGCCGTCGCTTGAAACCGGGCAACCGGTCCAGCATTTCCGGTTCAAGCGTCTCGACGGCGAAAAGCGGGATCAAGCCCACCATGGAGCGAACCCGCATCGGGTACTTGCTACCGTCGGGGAACCTCAGCACGTCATAGAAGAAACCATCCGTCTCATCCCACAGCCCTATACCGTCATCGCCACGATGATTCATCGCATTGGCAATGTAGATGAAGTGCTCCCAGAACTTACTTGCGACATCCTCGTAGGCCGGATCTTCGATGGCCAGTTCCAGCGCGATGGCGAGCAGGTTTAGGGTGTACATTGCCATCCAACTCGTACCGTCGGACTGTTCGATAACTCCGCCGGTTGGCAGTGGTGCGCCACGGTCAAAAATGCCGATGTTGTCGAGTCCGAGGAACCCGCCCTGAAAGATATTCATGCCGTCCGCGTCTTTGCGATTTACCCACCAGGTGAAATTCAGGAGCAGCTTGTGGAAAATGCGCTCTAGAAAAGCGCGATCGCCTTTCCCGGTTCGCTTTTTGTCGATCTTGTAAACACGCCAAGCGGCCCAGGCGTGAACCGGAGGATTCACGTCCCCTAGCCCCCACTCATACGCAGGCAGTTGTCCACTCGGGTGCATGTACCATTCGCGCAATAAGAGAACGAGTTGTTCCTTGGCGAATTCAGAGTCAACCAGGGCCAGGGCCACGCAGTGGAACGCCAAGTCCCACGCCGCGTACCAGGGATACTCCCATTTGTCGGGCATCGAAATTACATCGGCGTTGTACAAGTGTGGCCACTCTTTGTTGCGGCCGCCCAGGCGCTCGGCAGGAGGGGGAGGATTGCCCGGATCGCCTTCGAGCCACTCCCTAATCACGTAGTGATAGAACTGTTTGGACCACAGCATGCCGGCAAATCCCTGGCGCATGACATTTTGCGCGTCGGAGGAGAGATCCTGAGGAATCACTGTTGCGTAGAACTCATCGGCTTCGGTCTTGCGGGTCGATGAGAGATCATCAAAGCCCTCGAACGCAGCTTCGGCCAAACCCGAGAAGTCGATGTCGCTGAGGCGAAGTCGCACAATCGCCGTTTCACCGGCGCCGATTTCGAGTTGATAATGCGCGGCGGCCTTGGTGCCGCTCGATTCGGCGGCGACCGCTTCTTTGACGCCGTGAACGATGTAGTCGTTGATGCCGTCCTTCACACATTTGGAGCGGTTCCCCACTCCGAATAGCCGCTTGAAATTGGTTTCGTTTTCCGTAAACAGCAGTTCGGGCGAGCCCTCGCAATAGAGCCACCGTTTGCCCGAACTCGGATGGTTCAGTTCAATTGCCCCGGCAACCTGGCGCATCACGGGTCGAGTCGAGTCCCCACCCCAGGTGTTGCGAAACCAGATGGTTGGCAACACGCGCAAACGCGCGGCTTCAGGCCCACGATTAGAAACACTGATCTTTATGAAGATGTCTTCTACGTCGCCTTTCGCGTATTCGACGAATATGTCGAAATAGCGACCTTCGTCGAACACGCCTGTATCGAGCAGTTCGAATTCTGGCTGGTCCTTACCGCGGTGGCGATTCTCGTCCAATAATCGCGAATACGGAAACGGGGCATGCGGATATTTGTACAAATATTTCATGTAGGAGTGCGTAGGTGTGCTATCGAGATAGAAGTAGTATTCCTTGACGTCCTCGCCGTGATTCCCCTCATTACCCGTCAGCCCGAACAGACGCTCCTTGAGGATGGGATCATGTTCGTTCCAGAAAGATAATGCAAAGCACATCAACTGGTGGCGGTCGCAGATGCCCGCCAAGCCATCCTCATTCCAGCGGTAAGCGCGCGACCGAGCATGGTCGTGCGGCAGATACTCCCAAGCATTGCCGTGTGGACTGTAGTCCTCACGAACCGTGCCCCAGGCACGCTCGCTCAAGTAGGGACCCCAGCGTTTCCAGTGCTTCTCGCGTGTCCCAGATTCCGACAGTCGAATCTCTTCTTGCGTCATAAACGTTCCGCGGTTGTCTCAAGTCGTTTCCCGGATAGGGCCTGATGGTAGGCGAGTTTCCCGCCGCCAGCAGCGATTACCTTCAGGACGCGAATCCCTCATTTAATCCACAAAAAATGCAACGCTTATCATTATCATGTTGCAGCTTGCAGCATTTCACGGCCGTCCGTCCGCTCCGCCAGAGGTACAACTCCGCCGCGGCGAACATGCCAAGTGGCGGGGCCGTCAGGTAAATCCAAAGGCGATCCCAGATCATGGGAGGGAGCGCGGAACCAACCGTCCTAGCGGGATTCATGCTCATTCCGGAGAACGGCGCCTCCACGGTAACGTAGATCGCGATCAGAAGACCAACAAAGAGGCCAGTGTAGCGGTCGAGACGGTGATGATTGGAGAAGTAGAGGATCACCGACATGAGACCGAAAGCGATCGTGAACTCGGATAGAAGTGCCACCCACGTTCCAGTGGGTCCAGGCACAGTAACAACGTAACGAACCGCAGGATCGGCAAGCGCTCGTCCCAAGAAAAACGCTGCGAGGATCACCCCCAACGCCGAACCCGTGAACTGCGACGCGATGTAGAAGAGAGCGTCCCATCCCCTGATCTTCCCTAGACGGAAGAAGGTAAGTGTCACAGAAGGATTAATGTGTGCCCCCGACTGCTTGCCCCAAGGTGAATAAATGATGGCAATTGCAGTTAGTCCCATGGACGTTCCCCTTAGAAGGCGCCGCAGGAAACCAGACATAATCGCTTGATGCGCGGGGGAATTCGGGAATTCATAAAGTACGCCGAAAATGCAAGCTAAAACCATGAAGGCGGCGAGCAATCCGGCCTCCATCAAATATTCCGGCCAATGACTACTCAAAGATGCCAAAGGCCCCCTGTTGGGGGGCAGGGGACGATCGATTTGAGTCGGTCTTTGCTCGATCGCCAGGATCGGAGTCTCGACCACTGAGTTTTGCTCGTTGTCGTCCACGGGCACGGGCGATGTGATTCCGGAACGGGATGGAAGTGACACGAAACGTTCCTTCCGCAATGCGACGTAGTGAGTCTCATCGAACCACGCCTCCTCTGTGCCGGGACCCAACCAACGGCAACAGTAATGATGCTGGTTTGGCGGCTCAATATACTCGTTGACTAGATGCCGCAACGTCCTGAAAGTGACATAGGTCGATCCTCCCTTGTTTGCAGCTGATCTGAAACCTTCTTCACGCTTCTGAATCCCACAGCCATGTGATCACCTTTTGACAACACGCCAACACTGGCGACCTAGACTGCGCGCACCGGTACGGTTTCAATCGAATCAGAAGCCACTTTTTCAACACCCACCGCTCCAAGTGGACACCAACCCGAAGTGCCCACTTCGCGAGAATGGCTCTTACCTACACGCCTGTCCAGACGGCCATCGGCGTCCGCAGAAGAGCAATCACTTAGACCTTGCACTCTACAAACAGGGTGTTCTTTGAAGATTGAAACCTTATGGTTGTGACACCGCGGCGCCCCGACGATTCGTCGCTTGCCTACGCACTGCTGCGTATTACCTTGGGACTCAACATTTTCATGCACGGCACAAGCCGTCTGCTGGTTGGCATTGGCAATTTCGTCAGCGGGATGATCAAAATGTTTCAAAACACTGTGCTTCCGACGGCCGTTGTTGTGCCATTCGGATACGCTTTGCCTTGGCTGGAAGCGGGGCTCGGCCTTCTCATCATCGTTGGTTTTCGTACCCGAGAAGCTCTGGTCGCCGGTGCCCTTCTAATGTTGGCATTGACCTTCGGTACTGCGCTTCGTCAGGACTGGGATGTTGCCGGGGTTCAACTCCTCTACTCGGCGGTGTATGCAGCGCTAATCGCCGCCCTTCGCTACAATAGCCTGTCCGTGGATCAGAAGGCGTTTGCCGCGGTGAACCGCGAATAAAATAAGTGTCGCCTCGACAATTGAGAAGTCGGGATAACGGATTCCATTTGAGGGGACAAGAGCCTACGCAACAGACTCCCGCTTACCACCCACCTAACCGGACGCTTACCGTGAATCTGGACCGGCGGTAATAGACTTGCGCACCGAAGCCAGTGGGGCATCATCGACGAAAGAAACGTCGCCGTCCGGAGATCGTTGAATTCCCAACTCTCTCCACAGATTTGGCAGATCAACTGTTACAGGTTTGTCTGCCATCCCCTTGTAGAGGTCCTCCAGCACACGCGTTCCACTAGCTTCGTCTCCGGCTTTGAGCGCACGCTCCAGTGGCCAGTCCTCGGAAATGCTGCCGCCGGCAGCGAGAATTCCTCGCAAAGCACTCTCGAAACCTTCTCGATTCTGAGTCGTCTGGTGGATCTGCACGTCTGCAAGAAAGCAAAATAAGGCTCCTCCCCAGTATGTGCGTCCCCACGTGTGGGTGCGATCCAGTCCTTGATCTCCTGAGCCAGGCAGTCCTTGAGGGAGATCGCGGATCAGGTCGCTCCACATCTTCGAAGGTGCCAGAATCCCCGCCTGTACCCGAGCTATCGGTTCCACGTATGTGGCAGTTCCTTCCTCAATCCAGTGATGTCTCTCAGGCACCGATGGGAACGCCAAGTGGACCATTTCGTGTGTCATAATCCAATCCCGCTTGAGATCAGCCACCGTCGTGTCGCGGCCGATTGAAACCGTGATTTGAGTTGGCGAACCAAGGGTTCTACCATGGCGAACGCCTCTGCCCTCGGTTGTAGTAATTCGTACCTCCACGTGAGGTACCGGGTAACGACCAAAATAGGTGGAGACGGACTTGGAGGCAGCGCTGACCCAGCCAATCAAGTCTTCTCGGGTAACAGCGCTTCCCTCGCCGGAGACAAACACATCGATGCGACCACCAGGGGCCATGATCGTTGTGGGTTTGCTGCCGGTACCTCCAGAAAATGCGAGCGCATAGCTCAGGAGCGCAACTCTCGAAAGCGCGTTGATCTTTATCAGAGACGAACCTGTACTTCCCCTCATTCCCAACTCCACGTTCCTGTTTCATGAAAACATGCGGCAACGTGCGGTCAGGAAGGACAATAGAGCGTCCGACCTAACCGCTACGCCGAAAGTTTGGTCTCATTTCACTTTTCGAGTGAGCCGCTTGCAGCGGCGGGGCTTGACTCATGTGCTACAACGAGTTCTCGTATTTTGTCCAGTAAGATTTCCAGGGTCGCGCCTTTACCTACATGAGCGTCTACGTGGCTCAATTCCTGCGGCGGCAAAAGAGCATAACCAGAAATTAGGACGATAGGAGTACCAGGACTGAAGCGCTTAATGGCCAGTATCGGGTCGGATCCAATCATTTTGAGCATTCGATAGTTCACGAGGACCAGGTCACACCCGCTTTGCTGCGTCCGTTCCAACGCCTCACCTGCGTCACGGGCGGCTACAACCTTATAATCCGCTCCCTTCAATCACGAACTTCAGCATTCTTACGGCCTTTGGGTTGTCGTCTACATAGAGAACGGTTCGTTGATTCCCGGTCTTCCAGCACCTCCTTCCGGTATGGAACTTCCGAATGCCTGAGTCTTCATCACGATCCATCCTGGTTGGAGGTTGGTCAGCCGATCGGGCGTACGGGAGATCAATGTCTCCGGCGTTGGTGGTTTTCCCACTTTCCGCCATGGCCTTCTCAGGCACGCAAAATTCATTCATGGGACGTTCATTCTTTCTTCCACGATTCGGAGGCGCCCGTGCAGAGCGGTTCTTGCCAGCCTGAGAAATAGGCAGAGCATTGCATTGGTGAACGTGTGCTCCGAACTCAACGGTTCGATGTTCACAGATCGTCAGAAGTTACATCCGCACAAACCGGTCACGAAAGATGCTTCAGAGCAGTCATTTTTCTGGGTAAATCGCCCAATCAACTGAAGTCCGGTGTAAACCCGCATTAGGTTTTGTCGCCGCTCTGTCGAGTTGAGAGTGCAGGCCGAAATCAAGGTCAAGTCCGGCAGCTCACATTTTTCCCCCGGTTGTAACTTTCTTGTGCAATCCCACATCGTATGGCCAGAAAGCGACATTCATCGGGAGCAAAACAGCGAGATTTCTTCCAACCTGGGGATGACTTGCGACAATTCGCTTTAATCCTCCCAAGCAGGGGATGTGGGCCCCTCCCGAGAACGAGTGTTGCTGTACCAGGATGCAAAATCAATTCGCAAAAGGAGCAAAAAGATGAGTAATTCGATGAAGGCGATGTTGGCTGGAGCGGCGCTGGCGGGCTTGTTAACAGGCACCAGTGCGAAGCTTCAGGCACAGACGACGAACCAAAACCAGAACAATGCCGGCATCCGAGCTGTGAGCATGCAAGATAATGGCGGCACGGACACGAAGACGGACAAAGACAAACTTCCAAAGCATGCTTGTAAGGGGCAGAACGACTGTAAGGGGCAGGGCGGCGGCGACAAGAAGCATGCTGGCAAGAACGATTGCAAGGGCAAGGGCGGCTGCGCAACCGATGGTTCGAAACCACCAAAGGATGATAAACCCAAGCCGCAGCAGAACTAACGCACTTCAGCCCCAATGGGTCGGGGTTGAGTGTCCCGGCCCTCTTTATTTCTTGGAAAAAATGACATGCCAGCAAATCCTTTCAACGGATTCACCGATTTTGGAGTTGGGATAGGTCTTCGCGTGCCTCACTATCGGCATATTCTCGCTGAGAAACCGGTTGTGAGTTGGTTCGAGATC
>Ga0187847_10003993_pt1 | contig 10976 bp, 10 predicted proteins | sample June2016WEW_4_10_FD_132458 | JGI IMG/M metagenome (GOLD analysis project Ga0187847, IMG submission 132458) | Peatland microbial communities from SPRUCE experiment site at the Marcell Experimental Forest, Minnesota, USA - June2016WEW_4_10 | ecosystem: Environmental > Terrestrial > Soil >...
CCCAGCAGGAATTGGACAGTCTGCGCTCGCAGTTGGCTAAACTGGGCGGCAACGGCGATGTTTCGGACGGAATCATCGTCCCCAAGGGTCAGATGACCGAGGCCGGCGTAGAGTACGTGCGCAAATTGCGCGACGTGAAATATTCCGAGACCATCTTCGATATTCTGGCCCGCCAGTTCGAACTCGCCAAGCTCGATGAAGCCAAGGAGGGCGCCATCGTTCAGGTGGTCGATCCGGCGGTTGTTCCCGACAAGCGTTCGTTCCCAAAGCGGAGCCTGATCGTGATCGGAGCCACCGCTTTGGGATTCTTTATCGGAATTTTCATAGCTCTCTTCCAGGCCGGCTTCCGGCGCCTGAAGGACGATCCGGAAGCTACCGTCAAGCTCCATCTACTGCAGAGGGCTATTTCGCAAAGAGGGCGATGCAAATCATGATAAGAATCTTCTTTGCGAACTGGGATCGTACCGTTGGAACACCTCGCAATTCAGCCGTGCAGGCAGGGACCTGCGGACATTTTGGCTGCTCCTCCGTCACATTTTCTGTAAATACGGGCCATAACTCTCCAGCCCAATGACCAACCCAACCGCCCCTGTTTACAAGCCGCTAAAACACTACGCTGCTTGGATGCTAATAGGGCGGGTGAGTGGGTCTGTTCTGCAAGCGGTGTATTATGTCTTGCTTGCCCGCCTACTTGGCGTGTCGGAGTATGGCATTTTTGCAGGTGCCTTTGCGCTGGTTAGCACATTGACCCCGTACAGTGCGCTTGGCGCTGCGATGCTCTTTATGCGCTATCTTGCAGTCGACCGGACAGAGGCAGCAAAATACTGGGGTAACAGCCTCATCACCGCTTCGGGCTTTACTCTGGTGGCAGTGCTTGGCGTGTGGATGATCAGCTTCTGGCATGGGAAGATGGTCCATCTGAGCATGATCGTCGTGCTTCTGATAGCCAACTGCCTTTTCTTGCAGATCACCACATTGGGAAGCACGCTGAGCTTTGCACTCGGTAACCCACGCTCTTCCGCCTGGATGAGTCTCTTGGCCAACCTATGCCGTCTCCTGGTGCTCATCGTGATGAAGTTCATGATGACGCATGCCGATGCTTTTCAATGGTCGCTTGGCGTGCTTGCGGGATCCGGTGTAGCCGCTGTAGTTGTCCTTTATCAAGTGCATCTGACTATCGGTCCAGTGCGCTATGACCTACGACTGCTCCGGCAGCGGGCATTGGAGGGTTTTGGGTTTTCATTCGCCGGCACTACGGACGCGGTCTATAACGACCTCGACAAAATCATGCTATCCCACTATGGGATGAACGTCGAGAATGGGTTTTATACCCTTGCTTATCGGATAATCGACTTTGCAACCAGTCCGATCGTCGCATTGAACGCTGCTGTGATGCAGCGTCACTTTGTTCAGAGCGGGTCCGGTGTTCGACCCATGCTGCGCCTTACATTCAAGTCGCTTGCTGTATCCACGTTGCTTGGCGTCGCAATAGCTCTCGGAATACAAACACTTTCGTTCTTGCTGCCGAGGATTGCAGGGCGCGATTTTTCTGGGGCGATTCAAGTCCTCAAGTTCCTCTGCGTGCTGCCGCTGATCCGCGGCATCCACCAGACGTGTGGTAGCGCTCTCACCGGCGCTGGGCATCAAAACTGGCGTACTTCCGCACAATGCACCGTTGCATTGCTCAACTTTGGACTGAATTGGGCTTGGATTCCGCGCCTTGGCTGGGTTGGCGCGGCTTGGGCCACTTTGGCAAGCGATGGTTCCCTTGCTGTGTTAAATGCGCTGCTTCTGTTTTTATTGGTTAGGATGTTATTTCAGAGCGAGCCGAATTGCCGCCAACAACCCTTGATACACGAGGGTAAATGAACGCCGAAGTTTGCGCAGCCATTGTCACCTACCACCCACACGCGGAATTGAAGCATGCGATTGAGATCCTGCGTCCGCAGGTTGGGCACCTGGTTGTTGTGGACAATCACTCTTCTGCTGCAGCGGTCGAGGAACTGCGAATCCTTGTGGAAAATTACGGTTTTTCTCTGATCGAAAACCCGGACAACTACGGCATTGGCGCAGCACTGAACCAGTCAATTGCATGGGCGAAAGAACATACCGAATGCGAGTTCATCCTCTTTTTTGACCAGGATAGTTTTACCTCTGAGAGTTTTGTTGCGGAGATGGTGGCCGAGTACAGAAGGCACGCAGAGAGTGAGCGGATATTTCTGGTGATCCCGAGAATCGTCCATCGGCGGACGGGCGTGACATGTCCTCATCCCAGATCTCAGGGCAAGCATCTCGTGGCCCAAACCTCCGGCAGCCTAACGCCGATCCAAGTATTCGCAGACGAGGGCTTTTACCGGGAAGATCTCTTCATAGACTTGGTCGACTATGAGTTCTGTCTCCGGGTTGCGGCTCACGGATGGAGGATAGTTTCTTGCCAAGCCGCAGTGCTCTACCACGAGCCAGGCAACGTGAAACAGATATCGGTTTTGGGAATTCTGCGGGTGACGACATCCAACTACAGTCCACTTAGGAAATATTATGCGATGCGAAACGGGATATGGACGATCAAGAAGTATGGACTTCTGTATCGAGGCTGGGCTATCGATCATGCGTATGCAATGCTGAAGGGCGTTGCTCGCACCTTGCTTTTTGAAGAAAACAGAAGTGCTACAATCCTAATGTGGTTGCGCGCAGTTATGGACGTCTTCCGCTCTCGGCTTGGAAGATATTCTCGCTCGCAGGATTCATGAGTGTTTAGGCAATATGCTTCGCTGCTGAATCCGCCGTTCATAAAGATGGACGAAAACGTCAGAGCGTGCCAACGTTTCTGGCTGGAAGCGATCGGCTGTTATTAGGGCGTCGCTTGCAACCGCCGCATCTTCGATTTCATGACTTTCCAATGGAGGAAGTTCTGATGGTTCGTGCAGCTTGCACAATTGTTTCATTGAACTACCTTTCATACGCGCGAACGTTATGCGATTCGTTTCTTCGTTTCCACCCAGACTGCAAGTTTTACGTTTTATTGGTTGATCGCCTCCCTGCCGACTTCCACCGCCTTTCCGAGCGATTTGAGATCATCGCGGTTGAAGAACTGGACATCGCCGATTTTCCCTCTGTGGCGTTCAAGTATGACATCCTCGAATTGAACACCAATGTCAAGCCTACATTCCTCAAAGCGCTTCTTGTGCGCGGCATTGACCAGCTTGTGTACCTAGACCCAGACATATTTGTCTATAGAGCACTTGATTCCGTCTTCGCTGCGCTAAGCGAGCACTCAGTAGTTCTCACACCACATATACTGTCTCCGATTCCAGATGATGGTCAGTCCGAACTGATCTTTTTATCGAGCGGCGTGTTCAATCTCGGCTTCGTTGCCGTAAGCAAATGCTCGGAAACAGATAGATTTCTCTCGTGGTGGGGGAATCGTTGCCTCAACCTTGCATTTAACGAAGAGCGAACGGGAATGTTCGTCGATCAGAAGTGGCTCAACCTCGTTCCCTGTTTCTTTGATTCCATGAAGATTCTGAAAGACCCGGGTTGTAACATGGCTTACTGGAACCTTCACGAAAGGCGGTTGTCTCAAAACAATGGCGTCTGGATGGTGAACGAATGCGTTCCCCTTGGGTTCTTTCACTTCAGCGGCGTTTCTGTGGATGGCGGCGCACAAATCTCAAAGTTCACAGACCGTTTCGATCTCAAAAACCGCCCGGACCTGCGCTCGATATTTGAAGAGTACCGTGCCCAGCTAATTGATCATGGATACCGCACTTCTTATTCGGGCAAGTACGCGTTCGGCGTTTTTGATAACGGCCAATATATCAATCGTCTGACGCGCTCTATGTACGCCGCTAACCTTGAGAGATTTTCCGATGAAAATCCTTTCAGTAGCTCGTCCAGATTGTATGAATGGGCAAAGGCGGCACGACTGTTCAGCGCCCGCGACTCAGCGAATTCCTATACTAAGAAATCCTATTCAAAGACAGATCCGCGACTCCGGCTACTGCATACTGTACTTCGTCTGGCGCTGCGTATCCTGGGAGCTGACCACTATACCGTTCTGTTGAAGTATCTTTCCTATATCTCTATATTGAGGCACCAAAACGATGTGATCGCTTCATAGATCTCAAGGAGCAAGCGGGCGGCGATGAAGACGCGTTCGCGATGATGTTGCGCGGATCGCAAGCCCAAGCAATCGAATCGCTGAGAGCAGAACTGGAGGCGATAGCGCCGGAGAAATTCGTGAGCCACGCTCTCGAAAGCGTGGCCGAGTCCAGAATGGTGAGGAAATGTTCCGTTTTTCGGCCGCAGATGCTGGTCTGGTCCTTCGAGGCCAGCCCATGGGCGGTACAATTTGAGGGAATCGGTGCTAAAAAAGGAGATGCCTATTCAGGATCTGTACAAGGTGCGGATCGAAACCGCTGAGCGGACAGCGCGGCTCTTCGCTAGGGCGATTCGGCATCGAAGAGAATGCCGAGGCTCTGAGTTTTCTCGGATCGGCTGGGAATAGTTCGTGTGCGATCTGCGTATGCCAAGGCAGAGCGCATGGCGCGGTGGCTCGCAGAGCGCAGCGAGCGCGCCGCACGGCAGACCAGCAGAGCGAGATTGAAAGGCCCTTTTTGCGATGAATTCCCTTGACCTTGCTCTCCTGTTCTTCGTCTTGCTGACCGTTCTCAATTACCGGGCGCAGCGCTCCGTCCTGTATCCTCCGTTTCTTTTTTGTGCCATGTGGCTTCTCGATCTGGCAGTATTCCGCTCAGGCCTCATTGAAGTCTATCCACCGCATGGGAACACGCTGGCAATTGTGGCAGGGGGAGCGGCCTCGTTCAGCGCTGGCGGGTGGCTGGCCTGCCTTGCGCCGCGGGCGCTGCTCCGCATTCATCTATTTCCGCCTGAGCCGAGAAGGCATCCCCGCTTCCTCCGCAACACGCTGACGATCGTCCTGCTATGCGGCCTGCCGGTCATGTTTTACCAAATATATCAGCTCAGCAAACTTCAAGGCGGCGGTTTTAATGTCCTCGCACAAGCTCGTCTGGAGATGATTGAAGAAGCCCAAAACCGGGACCCCAGTCAGTTCGAGTTGGGGCAGTCCTTTGTGCTGAGTTATTTCACTACGATTGCCACTTTCGCTTCTCTGCTGTTCGCCACAGAAAGGAAGGACCGGCAGTTCTGGATCGTGAGCGTCATCGCGTTAATCGCGTGTATTCTCAGCACCGGGCGTACAAGCATCCTGCTTCTCATCTCCGGTTTGAGCGCGATTCGTCTGATACAGACCAAACAGGAGTCCCTGTTCGGAGCCCTACGGCTGCTTCGCTGGCCGATAGCCATATTCCTCGCCTTGTACGTTGGGCTCATTTTTACCAACAAAGACATCGACGGAGGGACTGGAGGCGTCACTGGCATCGCCACCTATTTTGTCCTCAGCTATATCGTGGGTCCGTTAGCCGCTTTCGACAAAGTTGTACAGAATCCCGCCGACTTCGCAATGACCACGAGCCACACGTTTGAGTTTCCCTTGAAGGTGGCTGCCGCACTGCACCTCACGGATTACACCATGCCTCCGTGGCTCGACAGATTCGTGTTCGTCCCATTTGGAACAAATGTGTATACCGTATTCAAGTTCTATTTTCTCGAGCTGGGCACTGTCGGAACCGTAGTACTCCTGCTCTTCATCGGCCTGCTCCATTCCTTGCTTTACCTCAAGGCGAGACAGGGAGGAAGGTTCAGCTTATATCTGTTCGCTTACTCCATGTTTACTGTATTGATGGTGATCTTTGACGATCATTATTACGAGACGGGAGTTTATCTCCGCGTCTTCGCTTTCGGATTGCTCTACTTCCTCATAGGTTCGGTGCCGCTCCGTCTGTTCCCAAAAGTCAAGCTTGAGGACCAGCCGCAACAATCATCGTCCTCTTGATTTCATTCAGTAGGTCAGGAAGGGCAGGTGACGAAGAAGATAGGAACGCGATCATGTGAAAAGATTTAGCAATTTACCCGTGAAGACCCTTTACGCGAACGGCAAATTTCCGTCGCAGCCATTCGCAGACGCGCAGCAATATCCAGGTCGCATAGTTTCGGCATGGGATGCCGTTGCCACTGTCAATCTGAGCAAACTGGAAGGCCAACACCGCACAAAAAGCATGGACCAGACAAATTCTGCCGATGATTCTGAAATATCGATTCTGTATCACTATTTTTCTCCTGACGACGTTGTAAGCGCAATCCATTTTGGAGAGCTCGCAGAAGGCCTCGTCCGTTGCGGTTGGAAGGTAAACGCCTTCCCAACCGTATGGGGTTGCCGTGATGACTCGAGGCGATTCTCTAGCCGCGAAACTTGGCATGGCGTAACGATCAAGCGGATTTGGCGGCCTCGATTTAGGCAGGCTTCGAGTTCCGGTAGGATTCTGAACGCCATCTGGATGATTGTGAGCTGGAGCCTTCTGGCCTTGCGCCGCGACTGCAGCCCCGATGTGCTACTTATTGGTACTGACCCGATCTTCAGCCTCCTCGTCGCACGATTCTGGAAGTTTGTGAAACCACAAACCCGGATTGTGCATTGGTGCTTTGACTTATATCCCGAGGCAGCCATCGTGGACGGCCTGATTCGCGAGGACGGGACCGTTGCCAAGCTGTCTAAGCATCTTCTGCGTCCCGCGTATGCAGCGTGCAGCATGGTGGCCGATCTGGGGCCTTGCATGGCGAGACGGTTGAGAGAATATCCCTGTACAAACCGATTGGAGACATTGGTGCCTTGGGCTCTGGATGAGCAGGAAAACGTTATGGATCCTGATCTGATCGAGAGGGGAAGGATCTTCGGAGCGGCGCGCCTTGCAGTTCTCTATTCTGGAAGCTTTGGCCGTGCTCATGGTTATGACGAAATCCTCGATTTGGCCACGCTCCTCATGCCAGAAGACGTGCGGTTCGCTTTTAGCATCAGAGGAAACCTCGAGTCCGAGCTTCGCGACGCGGTGAAGCGGCGGAGCCTGGTAATCCCGTTTGTGCCCTTTGCGAAGGCGAGCGAGCTACCCTCGCGGCTTGCTTGCGCGGATGTCCATGTTGTTGCGCTGCGTCCGGAATGGACCGGCACGGTAGTTCCTTCGAAGTTCTTCGGCGCACTTTCGGCGGGGAGGCCGGTCTTGTTCTCTGGCAGTTCGGATTCGTCCATCGCACAGTGGATTCGAGACTACAAGGTTGGGTGGGTTCTCAACTCTAGCAATATAGCGGCCGTTGCCACTGAGCTGCTCCAGTATGCCGACTCACCACAGGAACAAAAGGCAATGCGTGAACATTGCTTCGCTGTATATCGCCAATGTTTCTCGCGTGATGTCCAGATAGAGAGATGGAACGAACGCCTGCGATCCCTGCTCTCCAATGCGACTTCTGAATTCTCTGAATAGAGCGACGCCGCGGCGTGCTGACTCTAAAGTTTGCAGGTAGGACTCTCTTGCGCGGTAATTGCCTTCGCCATCTTCGATCTGCCACTGCGCGTTGTATTCTTATTTTCTGAGTGACACTTGTCCTTGCGCGAGATCTAATGAAGACTCTGTCGGTAAGCGGAAAATTCCTGTCTCAGCCAGTGACTGGAGTACAGCGGTACGCAGCCGGCATCGTTGCTGGATGGGATCTTGGGCTTCGCGACGGTTGGATTGATCGCAGCCGTTTTGCCATACGCATTTTTGCTCCCCGTACGCTTCTTCAGCCTTCGATCTGCGAGTACATCCCCGTGCAGCGTTGCTTAACCGATGGAAGGTTATGGGAGCAGGTCGAGCTCCCGTGGAGAGCGCGCGGCACGTTGCTGTTCAGTCCTTATGCAGCTGCTCCCCTCTTTAAGCTCCGACATGCCGTTACGATTCATGACGCAGCCTCGGCCGCCAGCAGTGACCAGTATTCATGGGCATTTCGGATATACTGTTCCGTCGTGTTCAGGGCGCTCGGTGTAACCTGCAACCCAATCTTTACGGTCTCTGACTTTTCGAGGCGTGAGCTGCAACGATATTTTTCGATAGATAGCAATAAAATGAAAGTAGTGCCTCCGGGCTGCGACCATTTGTTGAGCACTGAAGCAGATGCGAGTATTCTTACTCGGGCGGGCCTCAAGCCAGGCAGATTCATCCTAGGAGTCAGCTCGCAGAGCACTATAAAGAACTTCGAGGGCCTTGCGAGGGCATGGGCAATGCTTGAACGTCCTGATATCCAATTGGCTATCGCGGGCCGCAGCCATGACGCACTATTCCGAAGTGGGAGCGAGAACATCGGCCACAATGTGATCCGGCTTGGCTATGTCACCGACGCGCAGCTGCGCTGCCTGTACGAAAACGCTGCACTGTTTGCGTACCCGTCCTTTTACGAAGGATTTGGAATCCCCCCGGTGGAGGCTATGAGCTGTGGATGTCCCGTAGTGGCGGCGAGGCAGCCCGCTCTGCAGGAGGCATGCAGCGATGCGGCACTATACTGTGACCCGGCGGATGTAGCGGATATCGCGAGGCAGTTACGGCGCGTTTTAGACGATCCGCACCTGGCGGAGCAGTTGAGAAAGTTAGGTCATATGCGGGCTGCGGAATTTACAGCTGCACGCAGCGCGCAGGAGTTATGGTCTGAATTAGTTCCGTTCCTTTAAACAGGAAGGCATGAACGCAGTTTGCTCTTCCGGTCCGAATGACACATACAGGCTGCGTGTGCTTAGGGCAGAGCATGAGAAATGGGGAGTGTAAGTGAGCAGTCAGTTCGGTAGTTCGGAGCGAGTCCTTGTAACAGGTGGATCCGGGTTCATTGGGACCAACACTGTGCAGGCTTTGCGATTGCTCGGAGTCGCCGTGCTTAGCCTGGATGTGAAGGAGCCAAGGCACCCGGAGCATCATGCACTTTTTTGCCGCTGCGACATTCTCGATTGGGCAACTCTCAATAAAGCATTTGCGGAGTTTCTGCCGCAGATAGTGATACATCTGGCAGCAAGAACGGACCTTGCGGAACGCGGAGGCCTGAAAGCGTATGCGGCCAACATCGAGGGCGTAGAGAATATGCTGAAGGTCGTTCGAGAGGTTGGGTCCGTCCGACGCGTTCTCTTTGCTTCCAGCAAGCTCGTCAACAAAAACGGCGCGATCGAGGACGACACGACGGCCTTCACGCCTGATACTCTGTATGGGCAAAGCAAAGTTCTGGGCGAGAAAATTGTCCGTGCTCGTCCGCCAGCGTGCGATTGGGCAATTCTGCGGCCCACCTCCATCTGGGGCCCCTGGTTTGGGGCGCCATATCTAAAGTTTTTCAAGGCCGTGGCACACCGGACGTACTTCAATGTGGCCGGCTGCGATCTGCAGAAGCGATTCGGTTATGTCGGCAACGCGGTTGCACAGATACTTGCGATCTTGCAATGTCGAACCGAGCAGATGAACGGTGAGACATTCTACTTGGCAGACTATGAAACCACGACCATTCGACTGTGGGCAGATGAGATCAGCATGCAGCTCAGAGGCAAGCGGAATCCATCGGCGCCCGACTGGATTATTGAGCTGGCCGCACTTGGGGGAGACGTGCTCAAGTCCCTTGGCATGGCAGAGCCGCCGCTTTCAAGCTTCAGGCTTCGCAATTTGCGCACTCCCACAGCAGAGACGCCGTTGGAAAATACGATGAAGATCCTGCACGAGTTGCCCTATTCGCAAGAGGAAGGTGTGCACCAGACCTTGGAATGGCTTCACTATTCTCAGACGCATACCAATTAGGGACAAACGGAAGCGAGTCCAAATCGTTTCTACGAACGGAAGATTGCCCTTCACTCACATGCTTCGGAAGGTGTTCCAAATCGTACACCCAAGGTGTGGCGCCTTCGCTGGTTGCTATAACTGAGCGTTATAATGACTCGGAAGCGGTGGGCAATAGACATTACAAACTTTACGGTCGGTTAATCGCTGCCGTTACGGGTGTGCGTTCGGTAAATGGCAAGATCAATGAGGCTCGTATCCAATGAAAAGTGCTCTTGTAAATGGTGCAGGTGGATTTATCGGAGGTCACCTAGTCAAGCGGTTGCACGAAGAAGGTTTTTGGGTGCGCGGAGTGGACCTGAAGCGCCCAGAATTCTCTGAATCGGCAGCCGATGACTTCATCGTCGGCGATTTGCGTGCGTACTCCCTGGCGGAACGAGCCGTGAACGGAATCGACGATGTCTATCAGCTGGCCGCCGACATGGGCGGCGCGGGCTATATTTTCACCGGAGAACACGATGCTTGCGTGTTGCATAACTCTGCCACTATCAACCTAAACTCCGTGGAAGCCGGTCGCAAGGCAGGCGTCAAACGGTTTTTCTATTCCTCGTCAGCGTGCATCTATCCAGCATACAACCAAACGGATGCAAACCATCCGGTCTGCTCAGAGGATTCGGCCTATCCTGCGGCACCGGACAGTGAATATGGATGGGAGAAGCTCTTTAGCGAACATCTTTATCTCGCTTATGCCCGAAATTATGGGCTGGAAGTCCACATAGCGCGCTTCCACAACATCTTTGGGCCGGAAGGTACCTGGCGGGGGGGACGTGAAAAGGCGCCTGCCGCAATCTGTCGCAAGGTTGCAGAGGCTCAAGAGGAAATTGAAATATGGGGAGACGGCGAGCAGACTCGCTCTTTCCTTTATGTCGATGAATGCTTGGAAGGAGTGAGGCGGCTAATGGAGTCGAAGTTTCAGGGTCCGGTCAACATTGGATCCGAAGAGATGGTGACCATCAAGCAGCTAGCCGAGATGACGATGCGGATCGCGGGAAAGAAACTCCGAATCAGACACATAGAAGGTCCGCTCGGTGTTCGTGGCAGAAACTCCGATAACAGTTTGATTGCCAAAGAGTTGGGCTGGGCACCGTCGAAGCCTTTGGAGGCCGGCCTGAAAAAAACTTACGACTGGATCAATGCTCAGGTGCACGCTGCGATTGGCTCTCCCGGGGTCTGAAGACTGCTTCGCAGTGTTTATTGCATCGTCTCACCACGCAAAGCTGCTTC
>Ga0187847_10003994_pt1 | contig 10976 bp, 8 predicted proteins | sample June2016WEW_4_10_FD_132458 | JGI IMG/M metagenome (GOLD analysis project Ga0187847, IMG submission 132458) | Peatland microbial communities from SPRUCE experiment site at the Marcell Experimental Forest, Minnesota, USA - June2016WEW_4_10 | ecosystem: Environmental > Terrestrial > Soil > Wetlands...
AGCCTGCTGGGCAGGTTGAGAAGAAGTCTGCTCACCGGTTTGTGGTGCAGAAACATGATGCTACCCGGCTGCACTACGATTTTCGGTTGGAGATGGAGGGTGTGCTGAAATCGTGGGCGGTGCCGAAGGGGCCGTCGCTCGATCCCGCGGACAAGCGCCTGGCCATGCAGGTGGAGGATCATCCGGTTTCATATTTCGATTTTGAGGGGATTATTCCGGAAAATAATTATGGCGCTGGAACCGTGATGGTTTGGGATGTGGGCACCTGGCAGCCGCTTTCGCCAGTGGCGGTGGAAGGGAAGTATGTTCCGGGGACGGACGCGGAAGCTGTGGCTATGCTGGCCAAGGGGGATTTGAAATTCCGCCTGAAGGGCAAGAAGCTGGACGGCGATTTTGCGCTCGTTAAAATGAAAGGGCGGCGTCCGGGAAGCAAGGGAACGGAGTGGCTGCTGATTAAGAAGCATGATCAGTACGCCGTGGAAGGCTACGACATTGATGAGTATGACGAGTCGGTTTTGAGTAAGCGTAGCCTGGCGGAGATTGCGGGAGACGCAGGTTCGGCGGAGTGGCGAAGCCGGCCTGCTGGCGGTCGCGGGAAACTGAAAGCGGCTTGGCTTGCGGATGCAGTGGCCAAACTGGATCAGAAGAAGGCGGAAGAGAAGAAGTTGGGCGAGAAGAAAAACGGCAAGAGGCCGCCAGCTAAAAAAAAACAAAAGAATTAAACACGGATGGCACAAAGGAACACAGGGTCAGGCCGGAAACTGAAGTTGGTCGCCTTGCAGTAGGCGCTTCTCGAGCCAGGAAATCTTCGGTGTCCCCTCTGGCCGCTGCGGTTAAGAATCCACCGGCCGTTTCATTGACTCCCGTCAAACGCCCCATCCCTACTGCGATTTACCCGATGCTGGCCACAGCGATTGAAAAACCTTTTGACGGGGATGACTGGCTTTTCGAGATCAAGTGGGATGGTTATCGAGCCGTCGCTTTCATTGAAAATGGAAAAGTGCGGCTAGTCTCGCGCAATCAGAACGAGCTTACGCATCGTTATCCAGAACTGAAGGACCTGCCGCAGTTCGTCAAAGCGAAGACCGCAATTCTGGATGGCGAGGTGGTTGCGCTGGATGACCAGGGCCGGCCATCCTTCAGCCTCATGCAGCAGCGGACCGGCTTTCGTCCTGGCGGAAAACGCGGGACTGTGAATGCCGATGTGCCGGTGCTTTACTATGCGTTCGATTTGCTTTATCTCGACGGGTACGATTGGCGCAAGGTTCCGCTCGAGAAGCGCAAGGAGAAGCTAGAGTCCGTGATTGTCGGCGGCGATGTTCTGCGTTTTTCCGATCATTATGCGCGCGAGGGGAAGGCTCTGTTCGAAGTGGCCAAGCAAAAGGGGCTGGAGGGCATTCTGGCCAAGAGGCGGGAGTGTCCTTATCAGGAGCGGCGGAGCAGCGATTGGTTGAAGATCAAAATCCGGCATCGCGTGGAATGCGTTATTGGCGGATACACGGAGCCGGAAGGCAGCCGCGCGCACTTCGGTTCGATCGTGCTTGGACTTTATGACAAGCAGGGCAGATTGATTCATGTTGGGCAAGCGGGAAGCGGATTCAATCAGAAATCGCTTGCTGAAATTTGGAGCATGCTGAAGGAGCGCGAGACGAAACAGAAGCCGTTCTATGGCGAGGTGGAGGCGTTGCGCAAAGTCTATTGGATTAAGCCTGAACTTGTGGCCGAGATCGAATATGCAGAATGGACGGAGGGCGCCAGCGGTGGGAGTGGGCCCAAGTTGCGGGCTCCGGTGTTTCTGGGTTTGCGGGATGATAAAGATCCGAAGGAATGCCTGCTGGAAGAAGCAAATTGAGTGATTGATGGATTAAGCGGTAGCCGGTCGGTCAGTCTACCCGAGGACGGGGCCCAGCCGAGGGAGATCTCTCGCCCCGATGGTGAAAACGGGCTTCGAGATGACGCCGTGATGTCGATAAATAGTTTCGAATTGCCCAGTGGCAAGGTCGCTCGATGGCAAGACCTACTTGATGTCTTTCATGGCTAGCAGCGTGCCGTAGTCGCGGCCGCTGGGATCGACGGCCCGTGCGACAATTCCGGCAAAGGCTGAGCGCAGTTCGGGATACTTTGCCACCAGAGCTTTCATTACGGCTACGTTGCTTGCATAAGTCTGATTGGTATCCGCAACGCTCGAGACCTGATATTTCGCGATCAGATCGAGATCGTCGCCGACTACTTCGGGGAAGAGGTCGGTGAGTTTGTAGGTTGTGGTTCCTGCTACAAGGTCGATGGGCTTGCCGTCAGCAGGCAGATCGGCGGGTTGGGCTTTTTGAGATTCGTCGTAAAGCTTGTCGGTGATGGCTGTGCTCATGAACGGGAGCGGCGAGACGAGCGAACGCGCTTGCAGGTAATACAGCCAAGCGTTGTGCGCCTGGCCTTTGGCTTTGTAGTCGCGGGCGCGATCTAGAAACCAGTCGAGATCATGTCCGGCGGTTTGCGCGGATTTGATGTAGAGACCACCGAGCTTCCAATCGCTGCCGATCTGCTGGAGGATCAGCGAGACGGTGAAGGCGCCTTTCGCGCCGCCGGTTGCGTCGAGAATGACAACTGCCTATTTGCCCGGCGGAAGACTGCCCAGGGTGAAGATGGCGCTGTCTTTGGTTTGTCCACTGCTGCCGAAAACGCCGCAGAAGAATTCAGCGCGGGCTAGAGGCGCAGTGCCAGTGGCTTCGAGGAGAAACGCCGGGCGTGGAGTGGCTTTTGCGCCGGCTAGCGCTGGCTGATTATCTTTTACTGTGGTTTCGATTGCCGAAAAATCCGCGGCGAGACTGGGGATGGAGGACTGGCGCAGCGAGTTGGCGTCGCCCTTGCCGAGCAAATCGAAGAAGTGTTGGCCGGACGAGCGGATTGCGTTGTTAGTGGCCGGATCCATGTCATTGGAGGTTACGCAATTCTCGGCGGCGACACTCGTCCCGAGCCATAGGAAGGCAGCCAGCGCTAACAAACAAGATCTGAGGAAATTAGACCGCGAATAAGAAATTCTCATGAGGCACCTTCCAAGCAGAGAAATTGTACGCCCACGGGAATGACCCGAAGTGCAAGGAATTGCACACGGGACGTGGCGACTACCTTCAACTTCGGGTCGCAAGAAGCTAAAGTCAATACGTTCTATAGGGTAGAGAGTAGTTGCGACTGGGACTGAAGGTAGTGCCCAGAAGCGAAGCGGTGCTAAAATTGCAAGTAAAGAGCTACACCGTCTCCCTAAAATCGAACGTGCAGTGAAGGAGTTGTAATGAGCAGGCGACTAAAAATTAGGGGATTGTTGTTAGCGGGCATGTTGTGTTTGCCGATGATTGCGCTGGCGGATACGCAGACCACGCATCGCACGCACAGCAAGAAGAAAGAAACGCCTCCACCTCCGCCGCTGCCTTCCGGAACGCAAGGACCGGTGCCGCAGGTTCCGCTGGATTCGCTTCCCGCCGTGGCGCCGCAGGTGACTTATGAAGACGGATTATTAACCATTGTTGCGCCTAACTCTACATTGGGCGACATTTTGCGTAGCGTGCGCAAGCATACTTCGGCGGATATAGAGGTGCCTGCTACGGCTAGCGAGCGCGTGGTCACGCGGCTGGGACCGGCTCCAGCGCGGGAAGTGATGGCGGAGTTGCTCAACGGCTCGCGATTTAATTACATTCTGCTGGGCTCGCCGGAAGACGCGAATGCGCTCACTCGAGTTGTGCTCGTGGCCAAGACCGGGCCGGATAATCCCAGCCCTCAGCCAGCGCAGGCGGCGGAAAATACTCCTGGCAACCCGGCGGCACCGGCTCTGCAGCCGCCGGCGCCAGATGCTCCGGAAGCAGAGGCCGCGGAAGACACTCCGGATGACAGTGCCGAGCAGAACTCGGCGGAAGCTGAGCAACCGGCCGCCGACCAGCCGGGCGTGAAGACGCCGCAGCAACTCTTGCAGGAGATGCAGCAGCGACAACTGCTCATGCAACAGCAACAGCAGGGTGGGGCACAGCCGGGAGTGCAGCCGGGATATCCGCCGGCACCGGGCATGCCGATTCCGCATCAGCCGCAACCTCCGCAGAATCAGTAGGGCTGCGGAAAGGCGTCGTCAGGACTCGAAGATTATTTGTAGTTTGAGTTGCCGGGGCTCATTGCAAAATGAGCCTCGGCTTTTTTACGGGCGATTCTCGCCGGTCCAATTGGACCTCGTCCCTGAGGGAAGCGGCTTGCTGTTGCCCGTGGCCACTTGCTCGTCGGGCATCCTCAAAGATTTCTGCAGCAGGTTCCAGTCGCGTTCAATGTCGCTTTTAGAAATCTTCGCCGGATTTCCTTTACGTAGTTCTTCATACAGCCTAGCTTCTAGCAGTTCCTGAATAAATTGTGGAGGTGAATCGTCGCGAAGGAGATTTTCCTCAGCGATACCGAAATTTGCGGTTGCATTTTCCGCAGTAAGTCGAAGCAGCGGCCTTCCATCGGCATCAACGCCGGGCGCCGCGGCATTCAGCGTACGAGAAAGAGTTTTTTCGACGCGGGTGGGAGTGACCCGTGCGAGATCCGCGGCGACCAAATGAGTCAACTCGATCTGATAGGCGCGGCGATCTTCCTGGTCCAGACGCGGCTCAAGGCCACGTTGCGGATTGTAGACAAGTTCCAGCCGCGAGGGATCGAAGCGGCCCGTGCCCGTGCCTTCGTACACCGCTAACACGCAGCCCGCAAACACGGGACTGACGATCGCGCTGGGCACGATGTATTTCTTTGATTTCAGGAACGATTCCACCACTCCATGCACCGGGGTGCTGCGCGCTCCGCTGCCCGGAATTTGTGGAATTACGTAGCGGGTGAACTCGAGTTCGGGATGGCGCGAAGTGAACTTCACCAGAGTTTTCGCCATCTGTTTTGGCGTAGTGATGCCCACGTCTGCGACCACGCTGCGATGCAGCGCTTTCGGATAGTAGAAATTGATCACGTCCTTGGCAAAGTCCGCGCAATTGCGCGACACCGTGTGAAAGTGCGAGACATTGGGACGGACATTGTAAGCCGCAATGAAAGCCGCATCTTGCTCCGCGGAAGTTTCGATCTCGAAGGCGTAGGCTGTGCGGTCGTAGGCCGAGCCCACGAGTTCGTACCAGTTGCCCCCCGGGACTTCGCCGTTGGCCGCATCGGGGGCGACCATTTCCAGATGCTGACGGCGGTATTGATTACGGAGAAAGCTGACCACTTTTCCATCCACGAACAGCGGAACGTCGGCGGGATTTTCGACCGCATAGAGATATGGAATCAGCGGGACTGCGACCCAGTCGTAGCCGCCGACACCGTCGTAACGGCTGATCACGGCTCCCAATTCGCCGGCTTGGCACCGGCGCAGCTTCAGTGGCGTCTCAGCGCATACGCCAGATAAATAGATGGCAGCATGTCCGGTGGCGGTGAAGAACCCCAGCTTGCCGTAAGGTTCTTCCAGCAGCAACACGGCGGAGGCGTTGGCCAGGACGGCGGAGAACGTCGCCAGCGCGAAACATGCGCAAATGCCACGCCGTAGTTGGACGAGAGATAACATCACTTCTTCTTGACTATGACGTAACGGTCATAAACCCGTCATGGGAAGATTAGTTGCTGGCTAGCGGGTAAGCGAGTTACCGAAGTCAAGAGGTCAAAGAAGAATGTGAAAGATGAATCGTAATTACCAGAAAAGCATGGACTTGGCGAATCGTGAATGTCCGATTAATTCTTGCGGGCAGCGGCTTAGTTCGCGTGCAAAATCTGCTGCGGGTCGTGATCTGAAGTGCTCACGGTAGGCGGAGGAGAACTCTGCCGTAGTTGTAATCCCTGGGGGCGTGCGCGACATCTCATTGAGGCGCAATCCGCCGAGTGCGAACCTGCCGCGGCCTTGCGCACGAAATCTGTTGCTTTGGAGAAGAACGAGAAAAAACTCGATAAGGCGGTTGACGAGCTGCTCGATCATTTTCCGCCCAGTGGTCCATAGTTCATCTCCTGAAAAAGTCCTGTCTTCGCCAACAATAATATTTGGCGGGATAGGGCTTTTCTATTTCTCCAACTTGGGAATTTCCGCTTCGGCACCAACCGGCGTTTAGTCGCCTAGTTCACTCGCTTCGACTGTGGGAGTGATCTGCAACCCTTGCGCAGCATAGCCAGGGCAAGCGCGCTCAGGTCTGGATCGTCCGACTGAGCGGCTCGCATGAGTTCGCTGCCGGCGTCTTTTTGTCCGTACCTGCACCACATCACTCCACACAGGAAAACGTAATTGCCATTCATGTTAGCCTCCGGCTCCATCAAGAGCACGGATGATGCCAAATGCGGGCTGTCACGATTGGAGCGGAGAGTATTGTAAGTCGCGGGGCAGATTTGCTTTTCAACGAAATTGGAATGCGAGTGAGGTTGGTGTGGCGGCATAGCGTCACGTCGCATACTGTCACCTGACCAAGTGTTGACACCGGTCGGACTTGCGGAATAGGCTAGCAGGTTCGAGGCGAGAACCGTCCCGAGAAAATTCTCCAGCTTCAGGGATGAGCTTCGAGATCGTTTGACCCCGGGCGAGCTTCATCGCTTCTCAGAAGTTCCGGGGCGCGGAACGGTATCCGGCAAAATATCCTTGATGCCGGCATGCACCTGGCGAATCACCTCCAACAGATACTTCGGCGGCATACTTTTCAGCACATAAGCGCGAGCTCCCGCTTTGAAGGCTCGCTGAATTTCAGCCTCGTCGGAGAAGGTCGTGAGAATAATAATGCGAGCCTCGGGAAATTCCGCACGGATGCTGATGGTGGCGTCGATGCCGCTCATGTCGGGAAGGCGCAGATCCATGAGAGTCACATCGGGTTTATGTTCGCGAACCCACAGGATGGCTTCGCGGCCGTTGGACGCCTGTGCCGCTAATAACATGTCGGGCTGGCTTCGAATTACCATCGCGAGGCCTTCCCGCAGCACGGCATGATCGTCAACACTCAGAACGCGGATCTCCGTTGGAGTGCTCATTTTTCAACTCGCTCTTCTGATCCCGATTCGATCGGGTCTTCGCTCCGCCAAGGCCACCTTGCGAGTCCGAAGACGGCGGGAGGCTTGCGTCTGGGTCCCCAGGCAATGTCTGCAGTGAGGCGAAACTCGACTATGGTTCCGTCTCCATTGCGGCTTAGTACCCTCAGCCTGCCTCCGATCCGTTTGGCTCGCTCTCGCATCACCGCCAGGCCGTGGCTGTCATAGCCGGAACCGAGGATTTTGGCGTCGATTCCGCGACCGTTATCTTGAACCGAAAGGTACAAATAGTCAGGAGCGTATTCAATCTCAAGAACGATGTCGTCTGCACCGGAGTGGCGAAACGCGTTTACCAGGGCCTCGCGGCCAATGCGGTAGACATCATCGCGAACGGCTGGACGCAAGGGCAAAGGAGTGCCCAGGACAACGACTCGAAATTCAGCAGCTTGCTGACCGACTTCCAGGGGAATTTGTGTGAGCGACTTTGTGAGATCTTCCGCGTCTTCGATCGAGGAGCGCAATCCGCGAATCGTATTGCGGCCTTCCTCGATGACAGGTCCCATGAGCTCCAGAACTCGACTCATGGTTTTTTGCGCCGGCGAGTCTTCTGGCAATTGGTCGACTGCAACATGGACTTGCATTGACACGCTGAGAAGACTCTGCAGGAGGGTATCGTGCAATTCCTGGGCGATGCGGGTTCGTTCGGCGAGCCTCTCCTCGAAGCGAACGTTCAGCAGTTGAGTCAGCCGGCGCAACCGCAGGCGATACGCGATGAGTATTGCCAATCCGGCAACAAGTACGCAGGCTAGCCGGAACCACCACGTTTGCCAGAGCGCCGGCTCAATCTCAAACCCGATTGTGGCCTCTGCGCTGTTCCACAATCCGTCGCTGTTGCACGCGATCACGCGAAATCGATAGGAGCCTGGGGGCAAATTCCCGTAGGTCGCTTCGCCGTTTGTTACGGCATCGCTCCAGGCGTGATCAAAGCCGTCGAGCCGGTAACGATAGCGGACGCGATCAGGATTGGTCAGACTTAATCCAACGAATCGAAAAGTGGTGCGCTCTTTCGAGGGAGGGATGCGAATCGGCTTGCGCGTGTCGAAGGCGATGCCGTCGGCGGAGACTCCTTCAACGTGAAGAAGCGCCGGCAGCGAGTCGAAAGTGCCACGCGCAGAATTGGCTACGGAGACGCCGCGGTTGGTCGAAAGCCAGATTTGGCCCGCGGGGCCAGCGATAACTGACGAAAATCTTTTTACGCCCTCGGTTCCCAGCAGACCGTCCGTCACTCCAAATTCGCGAACGTTGGCCTCGTTTAGCATTCTGCTCATAAAGCCGCTGCGCTTGATCAGAAGCACATGATTTGCGGTAGTGACCCAGAGATCGCCTTTCCTGTCTTCTGCCAGGCCGAATATCGGTTCTTTCAGGGAATCAGGACGATCGCCCGGCACAGATATCTTTCCGTCCGACAGCCAGGCCAGACCATCAGAAGTGCCGATCCACAGCACGCCGCTGGATCCCGCCGAAACGCTAAGCACATCCTGGGAGGGCAGACCGTCGCGGGTTGTAAAGGTGTGCCAGCCGCTTGGAGAGAGCTCGCTGAGGCCATCCGGAGTTCCGAACCATACGCGCCCATCTGGCTGCTCGGCGATGGAAGATATTGTGTTCGACGCCAGTCCATCCACAACGGTGAAATTCGTGAAGCGGCCATCGCGAAATTCACTGAGGCCGCCGCTCAGCGTGCCGGCCCAAATTGCGCCGTCGCGACTTTTGTGGACAGCGTAGACGCTATTCTGGGCGAGGCCGTCGGCTTGCGTATAAGTTCGGGCGATGACTGAATTGTGGATGTGGCTAAGATGCGTGAGGCCTCCGCGTTGACGTCCGATCCACAGATCGTCCTCGCCATCTGCGGCAATCGAATACACGACATCGTGCGCTAACCCGGCCGCATTGATCGAACCGGTCGTTTTTTCGTCAAACTCCTCGTTCGACCGCTGCTTCAACCAGCGCAGCCCGCCGGCAATCGGAGCGATCCACGTATAACCTTCGCCATCGATCTGCAGAGCTCCGGGTGTTTCCGGAGGAGCGCCGGGAAGTGAGTAAGTGACGAACACACTGTCGCGGAGGCGCTCAATTCGTTGCTCTCCTCCAATCCAAATGTTCCCCTCGCGGTCTTCGAAGAGCGCCGTTACTCGATGGTCGTTGAATGGACTCTCTGGAATAGAAGAAACGCCGGCAGCGGTGAGGCGCACGATCCCGTGAGCCGTCCCTAACCAGACATTTGAGTCACGGTCGCGAATCATGGAAAAGACTTCGGCATGTAGAACAGAAGGGGGAATGCCCTCGGAAGTGAGTTTGATTCCACTCCAGCGCAAGACACCCCGGCTGGTTCCGATCCACAGTACCGAATTCTCGAGGGGAAGAAGGGAGGAGACCTTCGTATTAACAAGTTCGCCGACTGCATGCGGAGTTTGTTCGTTGCTTTGATCGAAGAGGCCGCCGTCCTCCGCGCCGAGCCACACTTTGCCATCGCTAGTGGCCGTCATGGAAATGACCGAGGCGTTCGGGGTTGCGAGTCGATGCGGCCTGAGACCGGTTGACCACGCAGCCCCCGTGTTGAGATCGGCGTTGCTCCCTGCAGTCCCTAGTGCTTGGGCTGACGTCCACCGTACAAAGCGCTCTCCGTCGTAGCGAAGAGTGCCGATTGCGAGGGATGAAATCAGAAGATCTCCGTCAGGGCTGCGAGTCATGGCGGTGATTCCGTTCTCGGCATCGCCCTGAATAAAATCGAAGCTTCCATCGTGGTAGCGCAGAAGCTTCGTGCTCGGCAACAGAATCCAGAGATTTCCGTGAGCATCAGCCTCCAGTTTCTGCACGGGTCCAATGGGAACCGAACTGGGGATGGCTTGATCGAATTTCCGGAAATTCATTCCGTCGAAGCGAAGAAGACCTTTATCGGTGCCGATCCAGAGATAGCCATCGGCGGTTTGGGCGATTGTGCTGACGGAACTGCTGGGAAAACCTTTTTCGGATCCCCACGAGTCGTGTACGTATTCCGAAATTGTCCGGTTCGGATCGAGGCCAAAGGCCGAACCTGTGGCGCGCGCAAACATGGCAGCGGCGATGGCCGCCCTGAGTAACCATCGCCGTGCCAGGAGGCCGCTACGGGAGGTACTCGAATTTATCAATCACGACCTCGCTGTCGTGCTGCATGGGATTCTTGCTGCTACCGACGACAAAAAAGAACAGATGTATCCTTTCCTGTCCAGCAGTGGGCACCCCCGACGTGAATTCGTGTTCATACACCACCGGCTGTCCAGCTCCCGCGGGCCCTCCGCGGAATGTTTTGAACCTAACTCGTCCTGATTCCCAACCCATCGAGTGAGTAAGAGTACCCGACGGAGCCGCAAATGCGGCTACATTGCCGGGGTGATAATAAGGCTCAACAATATATTGAGCATTGTTTTTATTGTCAGCATCGCCCCACCGGCCTATCTCCACATCCATCTCACGATAATGTTGCTCGCCCGCCCATTCATCAAACGTGGTCATGCTCAGAACCGCAGCTGGTTCCAGGTGAGCAGTATCCCGCACAACGATTGAATAGGTGCCGTATCCGAGGCTGCGATTCAGAACGACTTCCGCGCACGACCACTGATCTCCTTTTTTGTAGATGCGGAGATGCAGAGCGCCATTGGAGTCGGTCCAAGCGTTGTCGCCGCTGTAGAGGTTGCTTGTGCCGCCACGGTCGCTGGCGATGGTGCGAACGTCCCAGTCGTAGCCGCTGAATTTCAGGGGCTTTGTGGGGGCGAGGATAGGAGCACCGGTACCTTTGACCACGGCGACGCGGGCGATGGGACCGCTTTCGGTAGGCACGATATCGACCGTGGGACTGGGGTGAAAACCCGGGTTCACCAGCAAAGCGGCGTACTCGTAACCGAGATGAGTTGGGGTACTCCAGGTGGAGTCCTGTCCAATCGAAATGAATG
>Ga0187847_10003998_pt1 | contig 10964 bp, 11 predicted proteins | sample June2016WEW_4_10_FD_132458 | JGI IMG/M metagenome (GOLD analysis project Ga0187847, IMG submission 132458) | Peatland microbial communities from SPRUCE experiment site at the Marcell Experimental Forest, Minnesota, USA - June2016WEW_4_10 | ecosystem: Environmental > Terrestrial > Soil >...
CCACGCCTCCGTGACTGAGCCTTAACTTTACAAAGAACATGTTATCCGGACGATGTAAATCACTAAGTGAGAAACAATCATGTACACTCACGGCCGGTGTATTTAAAGCAATCGTCTTGTGGGCATGTTGACGACCTTCAAGATCGTATATCCATGCCTCGGCACACAAATTGCGGCGATCGACGGGGGTGTTGTTGGCGACTTTCACGATATCGCTCGCTTGATCCCATAGGATGTGTACCGGTTCGCACGCCACTTTCGCACCAAAATATGCAGCCGTTTGCTCGAAATAGTAATCGTAGAGTTGGCAGATCAGAGCCGGCCACGCGGATTGGGTCATCCAAATCAATTGGCCTCCGCCCTGTCTGCTTTGGAGGCACTCATAGATGGCCTTGGCAGTTTCGAAATTCACCATCTGCGCTTTACGGCAATAGTCGGCCAAGTCCACCGGTTTTCCATAGCGCTGCCCGATACGTTCCGTATTGAGAACTGACCGGGGGTTTTGATAGTCATGAATTGCCCACATGTCAGAGATCGGCCAAAGATTCTCTTTAGGCATCATCTCCCGGAAACTCTCTTCCGAGGGGACACATACGATACCCTGTTCACTATGAAAAGTGGCGCCGCGGTTCTCGAAATACCATATGGGATCCTGATTATCGTACGGACCACGTCCGGTAACCAGTCCCCGGTCTGAAGCCGGGATATAGTATCTTGTTCCATCGAAGCGCGAGACGGCATCTCTTAATCCGGAATCGATATCCGCGGGCGGCAGCCCCTCGTTCCGCCCGCAATAGAGCACAAGACTTGCATGATGACGAACCCTCCGAATCTTGTCTATTGCATTGTTCATAAAGAGAGCTTGGTCGGCGGGGTCCGGAGCATCCACAGGATTAGCCAGCCAAAAGTCGTCCCAGATAAGCACTCCGTAACGGTCGCAGGCGTCGTAGAAAGCGTTCCGCCCAACCATCCCTACCCAGTTACGGATCATATTCAGATTGCAGTCGCGATGCATTCGGACGCGCAGGTCATAGCCATCTTTGTCACATACCAACATTGCGTCGTCCATACCCCAATTTCCACCGCGGCAAAGAATCGGGCAGCCGTTGACAAACATTCGGAGCACACCACCTTCGCTGCGATACTCAATGTTCCGGATTCCGAATGTCACTTCTCTTTCGTCGCTGACAACTCCGGCGAATTCAATTCGGAATTTCATCGAGTGGAGTATTGGAGCACCATAGCCATTCGGCCACCAAAGGCGGGGATTGTCTATGGCGAGAGCAGGGCATATATCTTTGTCTACGGTCACCGAACGAGTCTCATACGGTTGAAGCTCGAATTCGTGCCGGACAGATAGCTTGTCAATATCTAGACAGAGCACACAGCGTCTTGCGTCGCCAGCGAGATTCATCACTTCGGTTCTTGCGCTTAGCTCTGCTCTTGAACTGTCCTTTGCCGATAGTACCGAAGTCACCCATGGGTCAAGCAACAGTAGGTCGCCGCTCGTCTCAAATCGCACCTCATTCCAAATTCCGATATTGCGCCCCGGAATGGTCGGGAGCCAATTCCAACCAATACTCGGCACAAAGGTTGGACTATCCAGCCCAATTATTCCGCCATTTTGATATTGCTCTCCGAGTTTCTTATGCAGTACGGATCCTGGATGAGCTACTTGACGAATTAAGACAGCTACACAGTTCAAATCTCCACACCTGGCCATAGCAGTGATGTCAAATCTCTGGCGGATGAATGCCCCATCAATCTGCCCCAACAGGTTTCCGTTAAGGTAGACCTCTGCCTTCCAATTGATCCCGTCAAAGGTGAGCCACAAACGACGCCCTTTGCATTCTGGCGAGATTCTGAACGTATTGCGATACCAAAAGTCATTGCGCGAAAAGAATCCGTCGGAGATTTCTGCTACTCGATTTCCAAAATGTGGATCAGGGATTGCTTTTATTGCTAGATAGCTAGCTAGCACCGTTCCGGGAACGACTGCCGGGATCCAATCAACACCTTCAAACTCTGGAGAGGAAATATCTGCGGGCTTACTCATTGTAAATATAGAGCACTGGAGAAGCCATCCTCTGTCGAGTAACGCACCTTTGCGGTTAGCGGTTATGCTCGAAAGTTTGGGACTAGCCGCTGTTCCTGAGGTCCACGCCTTCAATTCGATGACCGAGAGTCCGCGATCAATTTCCCGTGTACTTCCGAAGAGGCGTATGTGTTGAGCAATCACGGAGTCTAATAACAGATCGCTCAAGCCACCAGTGCCAGTCGTTGTCGTATAGGTTGTCGTCCAGTGAGAGGGTCGATCCGCGTCCGTGGAAATATCGATTCGATAAAGCCGAGGATAAGAGTGCCCCCATTGAATTGTTATGCGATCGATGAGATAACTCGCGCCTAAATCCACCGATATCCATTGATCGCCATCAGCCTTACTCTCCCAATAGGTCTGATTACTCCCATCCGTCACCAGGTGGCCGGCATGATCATCGTCCGCGGAACTGGACTGGTAGACGACCCTATTTCTGGCAACATTAACTAACGGTCCGGACTTCATAGGCGATAGGGTCGAAGAGAGAGACTTGTGGGCCCCGCCTTTAATGGAGGTAGTGAACGACTCCCCCGCGGATGCGATCGCCGTCGCCGCTGTGGCCGCCAAAAAGTGGCGTCTCGTTATCCTATTCGTCATAGGTCCTTCACTTCAGGAGGCGGTCACAGGCTTGCGTCACGTCGCCGAAAAATGATCCGTAATGCACAATAAATATTGGCAGGCAGAGCAGAGGTTTTTAGGGTGTCAGCAAGCCATACGCGCGCAGCCAGTTCTCCAGCAGAGCCGGCCATTGGTCCAGGGCCGGGTCACCTTTGCCTAGGCCGCTGGCGTGGCTGCCGTTCACGAAGATATGGATCTCTGCAGGCACGCCCGCCCTTAGCAGAGCATCGTAAAAGCTTAGACTTTGCTCGACCGGAACGGTGCGGTCGCTGAAGGTGTGATAAATAAAGGTGGGCGGCGTGTCCCTCGTAACCAGCGCCTCCTGCGTGTAGGCGGCTTTCAGCGCATCGCATTGATCCATCAAATTGAAAGTCTTGCAGTAACTCAGGTGCGACGTATCGGTGGTGATAGCGCCCAGCCACGGGTAACCCAGAACCAGGTAATCCGGTCGGCTGGATGCGTGTTCGATAGGGTCGGCCGCATGGGGATCGCCGGCGACAAATTTCGTTCCGGACAACGCAGCCAAATGGCCTCCAGCCGAAAAGCCGATTACGACGATGCGGTTGGGCTGGATGTGGTAATCGGCGGCGCGAGCCCGTACAGCCTGAATCGCACGGCGGGCATCGAGCAGCGGCACAGGAAAGAAATAGCCGTTCGAGGTGAGCCTATAGGCTACGATGAACGCCTTGAATCCGCGCGCAGTGAACCAATCTGCAATCTCGCGGCCTTCGAGATCGCCGGCCAGGTGAACGTACCCGCCTCCCGGGAAGATGATCACGGCAGAACCGTTTTCAGCTCCTTGACGCGGGGAAAAGATTGTCATCGTAGGAATATCATTGCAGCCGTTGCCCTTGGCCTGCGGAGGCTCACCCGGCCACAGGTTGATGGTTTGGATCCCTAGAAATGCGTTGTCGGTGCCCGCTGTCGAGCATGAGGCAACCTGAGCGTGCGCAGTTATGCAGGTCAACAGAACCGCGCTAGAAAAGAAGAGAATGGGCATCGGGAAAATTTTCATGATAGCTCCTTGCAAGTCGTAAAGACTTCTTCTCACCATCGGAAGAGCGGATTTCAGTGGCTGTTCTCATCGCGAAACACCCAGCATTACCACTCTGTGAACCAGCACAGTGGTCATATACCGCTCGTGAAGCAACCCACGATGCTAGTGAACCCAAAAGTTGCGCGGCCACATTGCACGCCATATCCCGATCTCGTCCCACCGAACCCGCGTCTCGACTTTCTCTAAGATTCGATTGAATAGCAAACCAGCTTGCGGAGAACCGTTCCTGCCAGTGGCCATGACTACACCTGCTGTCCCGCGGGAAAGGCCTGCACCAGAGTGCAGGACCGGCCTAGCGGGTTCTAATCGACAACGACGGTTTTGCAGGTGAGGGCATGACGTGTTCCAAGTTCCACATGTTTCTTTTCATGATTTGTCATTATACTATTGTTTATTGTTTTTATTTTTCTATAAGAGATGCGAAAAGAAAGGTGGAGTGGATTCAACAGACATGCCGTGGGGACTTTGTGCCTCGTTTTCGATGTGACCGTACTCAGCGTCGAGCTGATCCTTTACGCCTTGCGCGAGTTCTTCCCGCGGAGCAGGAACTGGTGGCGCCTGGGATGACGAGAGGCTCCTCTGCGATTGTGCCAGCAACTTGCATCGTTGGGATGCCAGGTCGGCGGCTGGGACGGAAGACATCTGACAAAGCCGAAGGCCGCAGCGGTCTGGGTCAAACAGGACGTCGCGAGCAAAGCGGAGATCGGGGATCCCAAGCGAAGTTGTACGGCCGGCGAGTCGAAATCTTGCAAAACGGAAGATGGTTCAGGTGAGTATATGAAAGCAATCAAACATAAATACCTAGTGGGAGTTGTTGCAGGAGCCGGATTAGGGCTCGTGCTGCAACCTGATGTTGCGAATTCAATAGCTGCACAAGTGAGCGTAGGGCAGCAAAATTCCGGTCCGGCGACGGCAGCGCTCCGGCCATACATCGAGCGGCAGGAGATCGCGGGTGCTGTTGTCGTGCTCGCGACGAAGGATCATGTGGTAGATCGTGAAGCCGTCGGATATGCGGATCTAAAGGTTCATAAAACGATGCGGGTCAACGATCTCTTCTGGATAGCATCAATGGGCAAAGCGATGACCGCAGCCTCGGTCATGATGCTCGTCGATGAAGGCAAAATCAAACTGGACGATCCTGTCAGTAAATATCTTCCGGAATTCAAGAATTTGGTGGTTGCCGATGTCCAAAACCCTGATGAAAAGAAGATGTCGCAAGCCGTTAATGCGCGCAGCTCAGTCGTCCCGGCCAACAGTCCAATCACAATTCGCGAGATCCTAAGCCATACCAGCGGATTGCCGTATCATTCGAAGGCCGAGGTCGGGGTGCTTGACCTTCTTCCTTTAGAACGATCCGTCCACAGCTATGCGGCAGAACCTCTTGTATCCCAACCTGGCACAGCCTACTTATACAGTAACGAAGGGATTAATATTGCAGGCCGGATTATTGAAATAGTTAGCGGGATGCCCCTTGATATGTTTATGCAACGGAGACTTTTTGAGCCGCTCGGGATGAAAGATACAACATTTTGGCCGAGTCCGTCCCAATTGGAGCGGTTAGCAAAGACATACGCAGGTACATCGGGGACTCTCTCTGAGGTGCCGATCTCCCAATTGACTTATCCCCTTGATGATCGGGAACATCGATTTGCGTTTCCGGCGGGTGGGTTGTTCTCTACAGGAGACGATGTTGCGCACTTTTGTCAAATAATCCTCAATGGCGGCGTGTTTGAGGGCAAGAGGTATCTCTCTCCGGAATCGATCCGGTTTATGACTACGAAGGAGACAGGAAGCGCAGTGTCTCAGGAATACGGCTTCGGCTGGAATATTTCCGGAAATACGGTCGAACACGCTGGAGCCGATAATACTGACATGGAGATCAATCTAAAAACGGGCTTGATTACAGTCTTCATGGTTCAGCATGATGGTTCTTGGAAGAAAACCAGCAAGATGGAACTTATGCAGTCGCTCGAGAATGCTGGGGAGGCGTTAACCTTCCTTGCGCCGGACTTGCCGTGCGCGAACTGTAGCCAACGATGACGACAGCGATCAGGCTGGTGACCTTGGCGATGCTCCGAGAGAAGAGGTTTTGCATAGAGGTGAGGCAGGCATCGAAGCTTAAGCCGTTCTGGGCAGCAGTCAGAGCAGAAAAAAACGATAAGCGCGGTGGTGAGACTAAGGCGTGTGTAAAATCCGGCGCAGCGACTGGCGCCACATCATGGGACTGGGCAGGGCTTTGATTGGCACCTCCAGCGGCCCCTTCCGCCGCGATATGCCGTGAACTCATGACGATGCGGAAATGTGAACGCGCCAACCTCAATGATTGACCCGCAAATACCATGAAATTTGGCGTTCAGAGCGATGCGAGCCGGTGGATTCTCGGATCGCAGCAGGGCAGCCTTACTGAGGAAGAATCGCATCGGCCATAATTGAATACGCTCTCGCTCAAACATTGTGCCTCGTGACCGAGTTCAGCCCGAACGAATGCAGGCCGGCCGGCGCGGCGCCGATGTGAAGTTGAGTTGAAAAGTTGCGCCGCGGCATGACGACCAGGGCCGCGGCAGAAGTTGTGAGCAACGTTCGAATCTCTCCGCTACTAAGCAAGAGGACTGCCGATGGGGGCTAAATTTCGCCGGGCAGGATCAGAATTCGATGTCAGCGTCGAACTCGACCGTCCATTTCGGCTGTTCAAGCGGTGAAAGATTAGGCAACTCGAGGGACCGGACAAGCGGGTCCTTGTAATCTAAAACGTAGCCTGCCATCCTCGACGGCGGCACATATATGTTGATGCGCCTGTGAATCCGAATGCCTTCGAAATCCTCGAACGAACTGCGGGCCGAAATCCGATCCCTGGATGGCGAAAAAGGAAGTAGAGCGAGCGCTTTGTGCGAAACTGCAGGGTCCCGGACCACGAATGGCTTTGCTGCGAAAGCACCTCCAGCGCTTCGCGCGCGAGGTCGACATGAAAGGAAACCGCAACCACGTTCGAAGCCACGCCCGTACGCAGTACGAAGCTGCTTGCGTGGTATCGCCCGAACCAGTACTCCAGGATCGACCTATCCGAGGTAGGCGGGCAGATGGTCAACGCGGTTGAAGCCCAGTGGGAGTCGGCCGAGATGAGCGCCATCTCCCAGCCCAGGTCGAGGCCGAGGAGCACCTCGGGCCGCAGTTCTTTGGGCGACGTTCGGCTGTTCAATTCGGTGAACGGAAGGCGAGCAAAACATTTTTGCCGCTCGAGTTGTTGGAGGAAAAAATCTACGGACTTTATTCGCGGTCCTCTCGCATGGACGCGGCCTGCTGATCGAGATTCGATCACGGCCGTGCCTGTACTGGTGATTGGATTTGTGGAGGCAGGCTTTTGGAGGATTTGGGTTATGCGCTTTGCGCGGGGTGGAGTTGCTGCGCGGTGGCCTCCGTTCTGCGCGTGCGCAGATGGGCCGAGGGCGAAACGAGGCCCGGCGCATGGGATGCGAAGCCGGACCCCGCGGGCTGGTGACTGCGCCGTGGCCCGGGAAATCTCCACGCGCGAGCCGACGGGTATCGCAGCCGTTGGGTCCAAGAAGCAAATCGCAGTGGTCAAGGTATCTGCAAGTTGGAATCAGATCCGCGCCGAGGCGGGGACGGAGGACATCAGCAGGGTTAAATAAGGTATCTCCCTTCGAGTCGTGGTTGTAATGTTGTTTGCGTGAGTGGGAAGATGCAGAAAGTGGCTTATGATGTTATTAATTCCAAAGAAATGACAATTAACCACAACTGATAAGGGGGAACTATCAGGCATGATGTGGAATGAGGCAGTCTATGTAATCTTACTTATCGACTACAGGCCGAGTCCGGCCGCCGGATGCCTCCGGAAAAGGTTTGTGCGTCTCCTGTAAACATCCAGCATCTTCGACGACTTATGTCCAGTCCTAGAGCGGATAATCGTGTCAGGCAATTCGTCTAAAGTTGCCTGACTCACATGGCCTGCCCTGAGCGAATGGCCCGCCACCGCCGCAACGTTCATCCCCGTGCGGGCCGCGCAGCGCTTAATGATATAGTTCACGCGAATGGCTTGACGCGGCACAGATCACCTCGGGAGCGGTATTCCGCGCGGTCGATCAGAAAGGCCGCGTTTCACCATTCGGCCTGCACAGAGATAGCGTGGTGCGCGAACCGGACAGGTCGCAATATCGGCGCCATAAGCTACGCCTACCTTGCGGCCGGCGGCTTCCTGGTCTGTCTTCGAGCGCCTTATGTTCACGACGAGGCCTTCGGGGCAGAGTGTCACGTCCTCTACGTTCAGTGCGGCACTTTCCGATCTCCTGTTTGCAGTCGCGTACGATACAAGGACGATAGTCGTGTGCTCCCTCCCCAAGCTGATCTGAATCGCCGTGGTCCGCGAGACGTTTTTGAACGCGATTGTAGGTGTCATTATCAACAAGGCGGGGATGGTTGCCGGTGTACTTGCGTCCGCCTCAAACGAACTCGCCGCAATAGAACGGAGAGGAAAGAATCTTCGGCAGAGTTGAGCGATGCGCATGCTTTCCCAATGGATGGTCATATTTCAGGTGCAGCTCGCGCAGGCTGGCCTGTCCGGATGCGCATTCCGAGAAGAGCTCCTTCACAATCGCAGCCTCGGTGGGTTCTTCGACGATGGCGTTGTGCTCGCGATCGATCCGATAGCTGAAAAGCAGCTGGCCCGGATACGCGCCCTTTTCGGCTTTGATCCTTTGGCCCTTGACCACTTCTTCTTTGAAGCTCACGGTGTGGATACTTGCCAGGAGGGTGAAGATCGATTTGACTAGACGGCCCTGCTGCATCGTTTCTTTGCGAAGGACTTGGCCTTCCTTGACAATGTGGACCTTGAAGTCCAACTTATCGATCAGCCCCTCAAGGGCGACGAAATCGGCAACGCTCATTGAGATGCAGTCCGTCTTCAGCGCCACGACAATGCGCAAATCTGGTTGACGACCGGGATAGCTCTCCAACTTGTCGATGGGGCGGTCCCCTTTGTTAAGTGGGGTGTTAACGATGTCGATCTCAGCATTCAATGAAAGGCCATGCTCAGTAACGTAAGGTCCCGGTTCTCGCGTCTGTCCTTCAGGGCCATAGAAGTTTGCCACAACCTTGCTAGTATCGACGCGCACTAACAGCACGCATTTGTTGAATTCCATTGCGTTTCCTATCTATCTCAACGGTGCCGGTGCCGGCGCTGCTGTAGTATTTAGCCGCCCAAAATCTGGCGACCTCTGTGAAGTAGACGCGACTTTCGAATCCAAAGCCAGGTCTGGTGAAAGGGCTAGCTTGCGAGGTGATGTGGTCACACTGCAAGCTGGTCGAGTCAACGGCTAAGCGTTTCCACGCTGGAACGCGCGATGGCCGCTCTACAGGAAACAGCCCTTAGCGACATTCTGCGCGAGCGCTTCGTCGAAGACCCAATCCTCGAGCGACCATTCGAGGCGGCGACCACCTATGTCCACCGGGGCACGCCGTGGAAGGTCTCTAAACACATCGAAATCATGCAGAGGTTGACAGAAAAAATCCGCGTCGATTTTGAGATGGTGGAATGAAAGCGCGCATTCGCGTTGTCTGAGCATTTCGAACAGCAGCTCGGCGCCTGTCTTGGAGGGGAGCACGAAGCCCAACTCATCGACGATGAGCAGTTCGTAGCTGACGATCTGCTTCTGGAAGCGAAGCAGCTTCTTCTCGTCGCGGGCCTCAATCAGTTCACTGACCAGGGCGCCGGTGGTGATGAAGCGCACACGGTGTCCGCACTGGCAGGCGGCCAGGCCGAGAGCGATTTGCGTTTTCCCGGTGCCGCTGTTGCCCAGCAGCAAAACGTTTTCGCGGCGAGCAAGGAACTCGCATCGCGCCAGTTCCAGCACCAGAGTCTTGTTTACTGACGAGATGGCGAAGAAGTCGAAGCTGTCCATGGTCTTGATGACTGGGAACTTCGCCTGCCGGATGCGACGTTCGGTAGCCCGGCGTTCGCGATCCAGTAACTCCAGCTCGGTCATGCGCAGCAGGTAACGTTGATAGTCCAGTTGCTCAACTGCGCACTGCCGGGCCACCTTGTCGTACTCCCGCAGGATGGTAGGCAGCCGCAGTTCCTTTAGGTGATGCTCCAGTAGCAACTGCGGCGCCGAAATTTCCAGCATATTTATCGGCGAGGTAGCAAAGATCTCGAGTTACGAACACCCCTATGGCCAACAAGGATTCAATTCTCCTTCAATCTGGACATCGACTCCATCGGCAACCCTCGACTGCGCTCTTGATCCTCCAATGTCGGTGGAAACGAAAATGTTCCGAGGCTAGTCCACGAGACCGTAAGTTGACTCAGGAGGAGCTCGTATACCGTGTGCGCTGCTGAATTTTCGGCTTCGCGAAGAGCCTCTTCCGAGTGCCAAAACTCGATGGAAATGTACAACGATCCCAAAGCTTTGCTTCTCAAAAGATCTGCTGCAATGAGCCCGGGTGACATCGACATTTGACGGCTCAGCTCACGCCAGAGGTTGGCTCCGCGCACCGCAGCGACGAACGCTTTTGCGTTCTCGACCGCTACCCGGTAGACACTAATGCACTGGATCATGGTGATGACTCCTAGTACTACTGTGTTATAAACTGAACACCCCTTGCGAATAGACGTGCGATTCTATTGCGGGAGTGCGGTATGTTGGCTGCATGAGTTCCAGGATTGCGACCTTAAGTGCCCGCGAACAACGCCTGGCGGCGTATCTTGATCGCCTGGGCGAAGCTGCCGGGCATGTGGATCGGGCGGGCGGTTCCCTTACTACGGCTATATTGCACTGGACTGCTGCTGGCTGGGGAACGCAAGTCGGTTGAACCGATGGCGGCTCGTCTGGCTCCGGACAACGTGCGGCGCATGCACCAGTCTCCGCACCACGTGGTTGGCGATGCTCCGTGGAGCGATGAGGCAGTGCTGGACCGGGTACAGTATCGGAAGGCTGACTAACGTTGCGGATGTATCTGGACTTTCTTCCGTTTCGTACGACCAGTTGGGCAACCCGCTCACCAACCTGCACTTTGCCTACCTCGGCATTCATAACCCTTTAACTAACGTTACCAAACATACATACGATGCCGCCAATCGGATCGCGTCGATCACCTATCCAGGGGGTCTCACGGTCAGCTATACCCGCGACATCATGGGCCGGATCACAGCGGTGGCAGAACAGCCCAGCGGCGGTACAA
>Ga0187847_10003999_pt1 | contig 10964 bp, 10 predicted proteins | sample June2016WEW_4_10_FD_132458 | JGI IMG/M metagenome (GOLD analysis project Ga0187847, IMG submission 132458) | Peatland microbial communities from SPRUCE experiment site at the Marcell Experimental Forest, Minnesota, USA - June2016WEW_4_10 | ecosystem: Environmental > Terrestrial > Soil >...
ATGAGCGAGATGAGCGCGGGCGGATCGAGATTGGAGACGTGGTTCGACATGAAGATGCAGGCGCGGTCGCGGGGAATGCGGTCGAGGCCCTCGGGGCGCAAGCGCACGCCGGCGATGCGGCAACTGGAAGAGAGCATGAAACGCGTGGCTTTATAGAGCGGCAGGACGTTGCCCGTGAGCCAGCACCAGGGTATGAAAAGGAGGGCTGAGGGAATGCCCGTGACGATCATGTTGGCGAGAAAGAGAAGAGACCAGATCATGGGTGCTTGAAAGTGTGCGTTATGGTGAGTATCGCACTCGGGGCACTGGGCATGCGGACGCGTGGTGGAGAGAATGCGGAGTTAGCGGTGTTAGCGGAGCTAGCGACGCTAGTGCAACCCCACCCTAGCGACGAAAACAGAGACGTCGCGAGAGTGGGGCACCCGAAGTTAATTGTGCGGTCAGACGCCGGCCGCGCCGGGATGCAGCTCGCGCAGGCGCGCGGGAAGTTTGAGATAGATGCCGTCGAAGCCGCCGTTGGAGAGAATGGCGACCACGTCGCCGGACGCGAGCTGTGGAGCTAGAGCGGTGACGATGGCGTCAACGTTGGGATGTAGTTCGGCGGGTGTCCCTGCATCGTTGAGGGCGCGGACGATCTCTTCAGGGTGCAGGCGCTCAGCTTCGGGAATGCGCTCCTGCTGGTAGACGCCGGCGAGAACCACGCGATCGGCGAGACGGAGACCGGCAACGAGATCGGGCGCGAGAACTTTGCGCCGCAGCGTGTTGGAGCGGGGTTCGAGCACGGCCCAGAGTCGCGCTTGCGGATAGACGGAGCGGAGTGCGCGAAGGGTTTCGCGGATGGCGGTGGGATGGTGTGCGAAGTCCTCAATGAGGGTGATGCCGTCGATCTGGTCGCGCACTTCGAGGCGGCGCTTGACGCTTTTGAAGCTGGCGAGCGCTGCGGCGATGGACTCCTTCTGAATGCCCTCGCCGGCAGCTAAGGCCGCGGCGGCCGTAGCGTTCAAGACGTTGTGCTCGCCAGCGAGATTCATCGCGAATTCGGCCCAGAGGGCGCCGTCATGATGCACTTCCCACTGCGATTGCCCGTTGACGTGGCGGAGATTCTGGATGCGCCAGTGGGCGGCGTCCGAAAAGCCGTAGCGCTCGACCGGGCAGAAGGCATGGCCGACACACTCGGTGACGTTTTCGCTGCCGTCGTAAGCGACGATGAGGCCGCGGCGCGGGACGAGATTCACAAGGCGCTTGAAGGCGGTTTTGACGGCTTCGAGATCGGAATAAATGTCGGCGTGGTCGAACTCGACGTGGGTCAGGATGAGCGCGTCGGGAAAGTAGTGGAGAAATTTGGGGCCCTTGTCGAAGAAGGCGGTGTCGTACTCGTCGCCTTCGACAATGAAGGGGCGCGTGGGACGGAGCTGGAAGCTCGTGCCGAAGTTTTCCGCGACGCCTCCGATAAGAAAGGAGGGCTCAAGCGAAGGATCGGCGGCGGGATTTTCGCGCGCGGCGGTTTGCCCCCGTGAGGCCGTTTGATAGATCCACGCCAACATGCTGGTGGTCGTAGTTTTGCCGTGGGTTCCGGCGACGACGAGGGGCGAGCGGCCGCGCAAAAACTCTTCTCGCAACAGAGCGGCCATGGATGTGAAGGAAATGCGCTCGTCGAGGACGCGCTCGATCTCAGGATTGCCGCGTGAGAGCGCGTTGCCGATGACGACGAGATCGGGTACGGGCGTGAGGTTCGATTCCGCGTAGGGCTCGAGGATGGGGATGCCGAGCGAGCGCAGAAGATCGCTCATGGGCGGATAGGCGGCCTTGTCGGAGCCGGTGATGCGATGGCCTTCAAGCTGCAACAGGCCGGCCAAAGACGCCATGGCCGTGCCGCAGATGCCGATGAGATGGATGTGGCGAGGGGCTGTGGTCACTGGGTTACCGCCGGATCGAGGAGGGTGAGGGTGGGTTCATCGGCGAGATTAAGCTCGGCTGCGACGCCGAAGGTGAGCGTGACGTTTTGCCGGGACACGTGGCCCGAGCGCAGGCCGATGGCGATGGGAATGTCGAGGCCGTCGAGGGCGCTCAAGATGGCGCGGTCGAGGAGATCTGGTGGAGCTCCGGGTGAAGCGCAATCGAGCATTTCGCCGAAGACGATGCCGGAGACGCCCGCGAGCTTTCCTGCGCCGCGCAATTGCCACAACATGCGATCAACCTGGTAGGGCTTGGCGCCGTTGTCTTCGAGAAAGAGCAGTTTGTTTTCCGTCGCGGGCTCCCACGGAGTGCCGAGGAGCGAGACGAGAATGCTCAAGCAGCCACCGTAGAGCGTGCCTCTGACGGTTTGTTGGGCGGCGGCGGACTTGAGGATGCGGAGACCTTCGGCGGGGCCGAGCGTGTAGGGCGTCCCCGAGAGCGCGGCGCGGAAACTTTCAAGATGCACGCCGTCTTCGAGATAGAAATCGGCGGCCAGCATGGGGCCGTGGAAGGCGGGAAGGCCCAGCTTGTCGAGAAGGTGGATCTGGATACCGGTGAGGTCGCTATAGGCGAAGAACGGCTTGGGATGAGCGGCGACGACGGCGAGGTCGAGGCTGCCGAGGAGGTAATTCGAACCGTAGCCGCCGCGGAGGGCCATGACGGCGCTGGTCGCGGGATCGGTAAATGCGGCGTGAAGATCAGCGAGGCGCTCGGCTGCGGTTCCGGCGAAGTAGAGCGGTCCGCGATGGAGGACGTTGGGGCCGGGTTTGGGCGTAAAGCCGAGAGATTGCAAAGCCGCGAGGCCGCGTTCGATGCGCTCGGGCTTCGCGGAGGACGCGGGGGCGACGATGGCGATGTTGGCGTTGGGCGCGACGGCCAGTGGATTTAGCTTATCGTTCATAGGATGTACGGTTCCCGCCCTGAAGTGGTGAATCTAAAGTCCCTAGAAAAGCAACCGCAGGCTTTTCGACTCCGTTCGCCGCCCAACCGCCCCACCGGGCACAAATCGCCCGTTGGGGACCCGACGGCGCAGCAAACTCCGCTCAGGATGACAATTCCATTATCATGCGAATTTCTAGCTCACCACTCTGACGGCAAAAACCAAAGTGCCGTGAGGGCGTGAATCCAGTCAATGGTTTCATGTGGCGCGCCATGTCACCACACCTCTCCGCGGGCGATGAGCGTGGCCGGGCCAGTGAGGAAAAGCTCTTCGCCTGGGCCGCTCCATGCAACGGTTTGCGCGCCGCCGGGAGCGATGACGGTGAGCGGCGAGATGCAACGGCGCAGAGCCAGCGCAGCCGTGGCGGAGGCGGAGCTGCCGGTGCCCGAGGAGGTGGTGGGACCGACACCGCGCTCGAAGATGCGAATCTCGATTTCGCGCTCGCTCACGATGCGCACAAATTCTACGTTGGTTTGATCCGGAAAGTCGCGGTGCCTGCAGATTTCCTCGCCGAGGGTTTGCCAGGGTTTGCCGGCGACGGTGAAATCCGTATTGTTGGCCAAAATGACAAAGTGTGGATTGCCGATGACGACTTCGACGCCGATCACCTCAGTGCCATCGGAGAGTTTGAGGGTGTGAGGCACGAAGCGGGGCACGCCCATGCCGGTGGTGACGTCGACGGCGAAGGCATCGCCGGTGTGCACACGGTCAATGCAGCAGATGCGCGGGCCGGCGTCGGTGACGATTTCAAGTTTGTCGCCGGTCTTTGATCCGAGAGATTTGGCCATCCACGCGGCTACGCAACGCGTGCCGTTGCCGCTTAACTCCGCAATAGATCCGTCGGCGTTGTGCAGGTGGATGCGGCCTGTGCTGCGGCCGGTCCAAGTAAAAAACTCAACGCCGTCCGCACCGATGCCAGTGTGGCGCTGGCAAATGCGACGCGTGAATTCGGAGCGATCCAGATCGCCCGCAGCGTCGTCCGCAACGATCAGGAAATCGTTGCCGCAGGCGTGGGCTTTAGTGAACGAAATCAAACTCCCTCCAAGTTGAATGATATAGGTGCCAGTGGTTAGTGATTAGTGTCAGTGATCATTGCTGACATCTGGATTCGTGGAGTTCGTATTCGAACTTGGAGCGTTCAGAGCCGGCTGGATCGTGCGTTGGACGGCGGCTGTGGAGAAGTAGACGGTGGCGGCGGGCTGGTTTTCGGCAGTGAAATGGCCGGCAACGGCGAGTCCCTGGGGATGGGCTTTGACGGCGCGATCGACTTCATCGCCGTCCCATGCGACGACGATAGCGGCGTGGCTCGATGGCGAGAGAAGTGCAGCGCGCCAGATTTCTAGATCGCTTTCGTTGATAGTTTCGCGCAGAGGAATGCCGGTGAAGGCAACGATTTCGGGATACATGGAGGTGTTCATCAACACGGTGGCGTGGGGAAAGGTGTGGAGCAGATCGCGGAGGAGTGGAGGAATGGCCTCGTCGTAGGGCAGGCGCGCGTCGAGATTGTACGTGCTCTCCGCGTAGACGATGGGCTGCTGGCGCAGAAGGCTCCAAGCGTTGATGCCAGCAAGAAGAAAGAGAAAAGCGAAGACGACGTCGGGCAGGAATTGCGCGAAACGGACGGCTCGCCAGCGTTCGAGAGCGGCGGCGGCAAACTTTGCTGCGAAGCCCACACCGAGAGCCAGCGCGGAGAGCAATTCGAGTCCATAACGCGCGTTGTAGTACGTGAAGGGCCACCATGCAGGGAAGAAGATGGGGACCGAGCCGTAGGCGACCGACCACGCGTAAAAGGGCGCGGGGAGCCAGAGGAGCGCAGTCCAGACTAGGGCGCGGCGATGCGATGCGGATTTTTCTGCGAACCATGCCGCAACCGAGCCGGCGGCGGCGAGCGCGAGGACCACATTGCCCCAGAGACTGTGCCATGCAGGTGCAAGAACCGCGTCAAGCTCCGAGGCTTTGAGGTAAAAGAGCAGCGCCACCCAGGGATTGTGCCATCCCGGATGCGGCGGCCAAGCGCCGGACGTGGAGGTACGCATTTCGATGGCTTTGGCGGAATAGGGTCCGCGCGCGAAGAAGAGCCAATCGCCAAAGCCGACGGAATTGTAGATGAACCAGGCAATGGGCGCGGCGATGACGGCGGCGCTGGCCAGCCAGAAATACGGCGAGTGGCTTAGGCGGTGGCGTTTTAGCAGAGCCACGCCGATGCCGGTCCAGGCGATGCAGGCGATGAGCCAGCCATCGTAGCGGGTGAAGATGGCGGCGATGAGAGCTGCGGCTATCAAGAGCTGCATGCGGGCCGCTTGCGAAGGGTTTTCGTCCAAGCAAAGACGCCACTCGACGAGCCAGACTACGATCCAGATGACTTCGCAGAGGAAGAGGGGCTCGGTCATGGCTGTGGTTTGGAGGTAGAGCAGATTGGGATTGAGGGCGAAAAACGCGAGCGCGAGCGCGGAGGGCGCGGGATTGAGCCAGTGGCGCGCGAGGCGATAGATGCCGGCGCAGGAGGCAATGTAGGCCGATGCCGAGGGAATGACGGCGGCAAGACCGTTGGCCCACCAGGCGTAATTCTGCACAAAGGGCATAAGAAGAATGTGCGGGAGCGGGAGCCACACTGAACCGAGTTCGGTGAAGCGCGCGGTGCGGGAATCGAAGACGCGGCGCGCGATGTGGAGATGGGCGACGGCATCGCCGTAGTTGAGCATGGCCGCGTGATTCCAGCTCCAAACAATGGCGGCGAACGAGGCGACCGTGGCAAAGGCCAGAACTGCCAGGCCTTCGGCGTTCGAGATGCTGCGATCAGTCAAGGTGCGAGATCTCACGAAAGACGTTGAAGCGCTCGTCGATTTCGGCACGAGAGATCTGCTGTAAACGCTCGGTGCCGAAGCGCTCGCAGGCATAAGAACCCATTACGCCGCCGTAAAACATGGCGTGACGCCACGCGGCGGGGGTGAGCTCGGGCTGCGAGGCGAGAAAGCCGAAGAAGCCGCCGGCAAAACTGTCGCCCGCGCCGGTGGGGTCGATGACCTCTTGGAGCGGAAGGGCCGGAGCCTTGAACGTACGAAGCTCCGGTTTGCCGCCTTTTGAAATCGAGCTGTGGAATAACGTCGCGCCGTACTCGCCGTGCTTGACAACCAACGCGTGAGGGCCGAGGGCGATGACGCCGCGCGCGGCTTGCACGAGGTTGTTGTTGCCGGCTAGCATGCGCGCCTCGGTGTCGTTGATGAGGAGCACGTCGAGGCCCTTCAAAACTTCAAGCAGCGCGGGACGGTGGTCCTTGATCCAGTAGTTCATGGTGTCGCCGGCGACGAGTTTTACACCGGGCATGGCTTCGCGCACGCGGCGCTGCAGAACGGGATCGATGTTGGCGAGGAAGAGGAACTCTGAGTCGCGGTAGGCGTCGGGGATTTTGGGTTCGAAGGAGGCGAAGACATTGAGCTCGGTGTTACGCGTCTGGGCCTCGTTTAGATTTTCGAGGTACGAGCCCTCCCAGAAGAAGCTCTTGCCGGCGGTGTGCTCGATGCCGCGGGTGTCGATGCTGCGCGCGGCAAAGACAGCTTCCTGCTCGAAGCCGAAGTCCTCGCCGACGACGGCGATTACGCGTACATCGGTGAAAAAGCTGGCGGAAAGCGAGAAGTAAGTGGCCGCGCCGCCGAGGCAGCGCTCGCGGCGGCCCGCGGGGGTTTCAATGGAATCGTATGCTACGCTGCCGACTACGGTGATGGACATGTTTTCCTCTCTTGCTCGATAAGCGTTTTGTAGTTCAAACGCGGCTTTCGATCATATGTGCTGCAAGGCCGCGCAAAAAAGTAGAAAGGCAAAATCAAGAACAACCGCAGATCCTTCGACTCCGCTGCGCTCCGCTCAGGATGACAGATCTTAGGGTAGCGCTCTTGCTTCGCTGCAGCGAAAGATTGCATTACCAGCCGTGATATTTACCGAAGAGGAGTTTCAACTTTTCTTTAGCCTCGGCGGGGATCGCATCTGCTTGCGTGAGCACGGCGAACTTTGCGGCGGAGGCGCAGGCACAGGTACGTTCTTTTGGCATGGCGGCGACGGCGGCTTTTACCACCTTGCAGGCGTTGTCGGCGTTCTTGTGCAGGACGGCGACAATTTCTTCAATCGTCACGGAGTCGTGGCCCTCGCGCCAGCTGTCGTAATCGGTGACCATGGCAACGGTGGCGTAGCAGATTTCGGCTTCGCGGGCGAGCTTGGCCTCCTGCAGGTTGGTCATGCCGATAACGTCTGCGCCCCAACTGCGATAGAGGTGCGACTCGGCCTTGGTGGAGAACTGCGGGCCCTCCATGCAGACGTAAGTGCCGCCGAGTTTGCCGACGACGCCCACAGTCTTGCAAGCATCGGTCGCGGCTTTGGCCACTGTCGCGCAGACGGGATCGCCAAAGGCCACGTGGCCCACGATGCCGTCGCCGAAGAAAGTTGCGATGCGGTTGAAGGTGCGGTCGATGAACTGGTCGGGGATGACGAAGTCGGTGGGCTTGTGCTCTTCCTTGAGCGAACCGACGGCGGAGACTGAGACGATGCGCTCCACACCAAGCTTTTTCATGGCGTAGATGTTGGCGCGGAAGTTTAGCTCAGAAGGAAGAATGCGATGGCCGCGGCCGTGACGGGCGAGAAAGGCGACCTTGCGGCCTTCGAGTTCGCCGAGAACGAAGGCGTCGGAGGGCTCGCCGAAGGGCGTTTCGACGCGCTCCTCGTGGATGTTGGTGAAGCCGGGCATGGAGTAGAGTCCGCTGCCGCCGATGATACCGATTTCTGCTTGAGACACGTGCTTCTCCTTGTACGTTGTTCTTAGCCGGTAGCCTGCAGCCGGTAGCTTGTAGCTTTTCCATGCGATTCGGTAGCTGCGGGCTACTGGCTCATTTCTGATCGATCAGGTGGATCGTCTCCATGAAGACATCGCCGTCGATTGTTAAACTGCGGGCGCTGATCTTATCCATCGTATCCTGCGCGGTGTGGTGGTAGCTGTCGTTGGGCCCGTAGTCGAGGTCGATGATGTCAATCGACGGCACGCCGCGCTCGACAAAGGGCAGATGATCGTCCTCGACGTCCATTTCCTTCTGGAAAAAATAGCGCTGGTCGCCGAATTTCTTTGCCGCCTGGGCGACTAAATCGACGAGCCATAGGGTGGAGTGGGTTTCGCGCTGGATGTCGAGATCCTTGTCGCCGATCATGTCGGCGAGGAGGAAGGCCTTGATCTGATTGAGTGTCCCGTCGCGGCCCCATTTGGCGGCGAGATGGCGGCTGCCGTAAGTGGAGTCGGAGCCGGACCACTGCTCAAAGGCCTCTTCGCCGTCGAAGAAGACGAGCCAGACGGAGTAGCCGTCGAGTTTTTTGCCTTGCGCCGTCTGGGTGCGGAGCTGGTCGGCTATGGCCATCAACAAGCCGGTGGTGGAAGCGCCGTCGTTGGCGCCGATGAAGTTGATATTGCGCAGCGGGTAGTTGGTTTCGTAGTGCGTGCCGAGAACGATGACGCCGGGTTTTGTGCCGGGAAAGCGCACGATGAAGTTGCACAGGGGCACGGGGCCGATGGGCGTGTCGGCGGTGAAGGTGTCTTCTTCAACCTGATCGTGGGCGTTGCGGAAGTGCGTGCGGAGGAAGTCTTCGGCTTTGACGTGGCCGGGGCCGGTGGGCCAGCGCGGACCGATGGCGGCGAACTGGCGCGCGTATTCGTAGGCCTTGGCGCCGGGGAAGTGCTGAGCTTGGAGGGCGAGGGGAGCGAAGAGAGACAGCGCGATGAGGAGGGTTGAGATTCGTGCTATCCCGGGTCTCAAAATCGAGACCCGGGGCACCCCAACTCGTGCTGCTGCTTTTGTCCAAAACCAGGAAGAAGAAAACATCAATCCGCGCCCTCCTTTTTCTTTTTGCGGTCGGGGTGCACCCACCAGGCTACGCCGATGCCGACGATGTAAAGCGCAAGCATGGGAAGGGCGTAGATGCACATGGTCCAGGGGTCGGGGCTGGGACAGATGATGGCGGCGACGATGAAAACGGCAAGGATGGCGTAGCGAATGTTCTTCCAGAGAAAGCGCGGGCTGACGATGCCGAAGAGAGCCAGGAAAAAGATGAGGATGGGCATCTCAAAGCTGATGCCGAGACCGAGGATGATGGAGAGGAAAAACCCCGTGTATTCCTCGATGGTGACCATGGGATTGAATCCGGCTCCGAAACCGAAGATGAGGATCTTGAGTGTGCCGGGCAAGACGAAGAAATAGCCGAACCCTGCGCCCGTGAGAAACAATCCCACGGTGGCGGCCATAAAGGGAATGACGAAGCGCTTCTCTTTCTGATAGAGGCCGGGCGCGATGAAGAGCCACACCTGATAGAGGATGAAGGGCGAGGCGAGAATTACGCCGCCCAGCAACGCTACTTGCAGATCGAAGTTCAGCGGATCCATGGGGTGGGTGTAGCTGAGCTTGATGCCGAGCTTATTGAGCGGGGCCTGAAAAAAATTGACGATATGCTGGCGAAAGATCCAGCAGACAATAAAACCGCCGGCGAGATAGATGGCGGAGTGGACGATGCGCTTGCGGAGCTCGTCGAGATGCTCCATGAGGCTCATGCCGGGTAGTTCGGCGCGCTCGGTGACGGCCTTGCGAGCTTTTTCGATAGCTTCCTGCGGATCAACCATGGTGGGCGGCCGGCTCCGTTGGTTCAGCTTGATCGGCTTGATTGACGCCGCTCAGGTTATCGTCCGCGGCGGGTCCAGCGTTGGGAGAAGCGGCGGCAGGTGGGGCGGCGGGCGGGTCGATTTGTTGCGTAGGGAGATCGGCTTGTTGCGCAGACGCGCCGGGCCGGTTGGCGGCGACGACTTCCCCGGTTGACGGCGGCTGAATGCGCGGGGCGATACTGGGTTCGATACGCAGCCGTGCGGCCTCGACCGCTTCCGCCGTGGCATCATCAGACCGCGTGGGCTCGGCAGTTTGATTGGGATAAGTTGATTCGCCGGGATAGGGGCTTGCAGTCGGCGATTCCAGAGATGAAGTGGGTGGTTCTGGTGTGGGGGTTGGGGAGCCCACGTCGGATGCAGCGGGCGGGGCGGGAGCGTCCAGTTGCGGGACGGGCGGGTTCGCGGCCAGGGCTTTTTGCCGTTCGGCTTCTTCTTTCTTGCGGCGGTCGGCCTCCTCGGACTGGCGTAACTCCTCTTCCATCTGAAATTTGAAGTCGTTCGAAGCTTTGCGGAACTCGTACATCAGCTTGCCGATCTGGCGGCCGATTTGGGGCAGGCGGCGGGGTCCGAAGAACACCAGTGCCAGAACCATGATGAAGAGCGTATCGGCCATGCCGATGTTGGCTATCTCAATTGGCGGTGGAGTTCCCATGAAGGACCATGATAACTGGCCGCAAGTGACGGTCACAAACGGCGGGCGTTCCGGCGGATATTACGGCAGCGTTACAATAGGAGCAGATGGATGGGCAGGCTGGGCCGCGATTCCGAGAATCCGCTCCCTTGCTGACGCATCCATTTGTTAACGGGCTGCAACAACCCCGTGGGTGGTTTTTTCCTGGTTTTTGGACGAGATCCGGGTCAGGGAGAGGCGCATCGACTGCAGCCGGCTGGAAAGCTTTCAACATCCCCGTCCGGAAACGGACTGAAGGCGGAATATTGTGACCCTTGTTCTTGACGAAGCAACAGTTGCCTCTATGGAGGCAAATGCGACCTGTTCTCTTGAAAACTATCTGGTGCTGCCCGACCACACAATGGACGCGCGGATTGCCGCGGCGCGCGCCAAGCTGGGCGCGACCACGGTGATTCTTGGCCACCACTACCAGCGGGACGAGGTGGTGCGCTTTGCCGATTTCACCGGCGACAGTTACAAGCTGTCGAAGACGGCAGCGGCTACCGGCGCCCGGTACATAGTTTTTTGCGGCGTGCACTTTATGGCGGAGAGCGCGGACGTTTTGGCGCAGAACGGCCAACAGGTGATTCTGCCCGACCTGAATGCGGGTTGCTCGATGGCGGATATGGCGGAGATCTCGCAGGTCGAGGATTGTTGGGATGCGCTGGAGCGGGCCGGGCTCGCAGGCGAGACGATTCCGGTGACCTACATCA
>Ga0187847_10004006_pt1 | contig 10947 bp, 8 predicted proteins | sample June2016WEW_4_10_FD_132458 | JGI IMG/M metagenome (GOLD analysis project Ga0187847, IMG submission 132458) | Peatland microbial communities from SPRUCE experiment site at the Marcell Experimental Forest, Minnesota, USA - June2016WEW_4_10 | ecosystem: Environmental > Terrestrial > Soil > Wetlands...
AAGTCAAGAATCGAGCCGCCACCGCGCTCCGCATGGCCGCGCTCTCGGTCCATCGCAGCCAATCTTTTCTCGGGCACTTCTATCGCCGGATGCGCGCCAAACTGGGTGCTCCCAAGGCCATCACCGCCACCGCGCACAAACTGGCGCGCATCCTCTATCACATGGTAACCACTGGGCATGCCTACGATGAAACCATCTGCGCGCAGAACGAAGTGCAGAATCGCAAACGGATGGAAGCCAGGCTCCGAAAACAAGCCCGCGAGTTCGGATTACAGCTTGTTGCCCTATAACTAAAGAAGTTCCTCAGGAGGAGGAGAGCTTTGGACGCCTTTGGACGCCTCCAGGGGAAAATGGCGCCCAACTTCTGCCATCCCGCGGCGAAGCGTCAATGGCCAAGCACAAGGACGCAACAGAGTTTGCGCTGCTGGATCAGCCCCAGCAACATTAACGGCTCGGGCCTGGACGGTGCTGCAAGTCTCGCGGCCTTTACCGTCCATGCTGCTCGATCTCGAGTAGCGTCTTCTTGCGCGCCATGCCCCAGCGGTAGCCGCTGATGTTGCCGTCTTCGCGGACGACGCGATGGCACGGAATGGCGACCGCAACTGGATTCGTGGCACACGCCCGCGCGACGGCCCGGCTTGCAGTGGGCTGGCCAATCGCCTTCGCCACATCACCGTAAGAGCGTGTCGCGCCGAACGGGATCGATTGCAGATATGTCCACACACGTCGCTGAAAAGCGGTCGCGCGAATATCCAGAGGCAGCGTCGCATTCACTTCCCTGCCGGTCATCTTCGAGAGTAGCGCTTCGATCCAAGCTTGCATTCCGCTGTCATCCGACTTGCGCACAGCAAACGGAAACTCGCGCCTCAGTCCTTCAATCAACTCCCCATCGGAACGCGCGAACTGAATAGCGCAAACTCCACGATCGGTAGCAGCGATCAGCATGCGCCCGAGCGGCGAATCAGCAATAGCATAGCGAATAGTGGCTGCGACGGCTCCGCGGCGATACTTGTCGGGCGTCATGCCCAGCTGCGAGGCGGTCTTCTCGTAGAGGCGGCTGCTGGAGCCGTAACCGGCGTCATACATGGCGCGCGTCACGCTGTCCCCAGCCTGCAAGTTGCGCTTGAGTTGGCGCATGCGGCAGGAATCGGCGTACTCGCGCGGCGTGATTCCCAGTACAGCTTTGAAGCGGCGCTGCAAATGAAACGAGCTTTGGCGAAAGACCTTGCCCAGCCGCTGCAGGGTGATGGGCTCATCAAGATGTTGCTCGATGTAGCGGCAAATTGCTTTCACGGCGTCGGATTGCGGATTACCGCTTAACAATTGCGGCCGGCAGCGCAGGCAGGCGCGGAAGCCTGCTTTCTCGGCCTGTTCGGGACGCGCAAAGAAGGTTACATTCTCGCGGCGCGGACGACGCGCGGGACAGGATGGCCGGCAATAAACGCCGGTCGTCGAGACGGCGAAGACGAACATTCCGTCGTGACGGGAATCGCGCGCCGCTACGCCCTCCCAGCGCTGATCTTCGTTTCGATGATCGTCACTTGGGTGCTGTTTGATTTGACGGCCGTGGTCGAGCTTGGTCGAGTTGGCGATCGCTGAGCACATGGCAGTGGTTGGGTCCTCCATGAGTATGGCACTGGCGGTCGGGTCAGGGAAAGTCATGCGATTGAGGCTCATAGTAGGGCCAGAGTATTCGGAAGTGCAGGAACGAACTATCCGAATCTTGCGCTTAAAAGGAATTAAGCCTTTCTCAGTTCTCATGCCCTCGATTTGCACCGGTGTGGGGAAAGTATTAAAGTGCCGGTGAGCTTTCATACTCAGGAATTAACGAGGACAATGCGATGAAAAAGATGCGTTTCGCGGCGGTTGGGACGTTTGTAGTCGTGTTTTTGTGTGCCGGCCTGGCGCAAAAAGCGGCGCCGCACGTGCTGAGCGCTGATGAACTCAAAAAGGTGGTGCCGGCGGAATTTTTCTTCGCCGGACAGAAGGCGCCAGCGCAAATGCGGAATGCGGCTGGGTTTCAAAGCGCTGACGGCAAGGTAATGTTTGCCGCTCTCGTCGACGCCTCGGGATACTCCACAGCCATTCAGCAGAAGTATCAGGGCCTGCTCGTGAGCGAGACCAAGCTGAATATCGGAGGCTCTGAACTGGCGCCGGGAGCTTACGGATTCGGATTTGCAGCGGACAAGTTCACGGTCATGAATGTGGCCAACGAAGATGTGCTCAGTCTCCCCTCCCAGACCGACGCCTCATTGCAGCGACCAGTGCCTCTGAAACTCACCGAGGATGGCGGCGCGTACAAGCTGTACGCGGGAAGGAAATGGGTAACGGTCAAGCCCGAGTAGGGTTAATTTCAGCGCTTCTGTTCTGTTTCCAAGATATAGCGCGTTGACTCTAATTGCCCAGCGGTTGGAAGGGACCGATCATGCCGGAAACACCGGCGCGCTTGCGTAATTCTGTGAGCAGGGCGCTGGCCGCATTCGTATAGGTCTTGCTGGGGTCGGAGGGATCAGCCCAGACGGCGTCGTAGACAATTTGTGCCGCATCTTTCACATCCATGTGGAGAGCTGCCTCGCAGATGTCCACGCGTTCCTGAAGACGGTCGTAACACTGCTTGCAGATGGAAGCCGCCTCAGCACCCTGAACGTGATACTCGCTCAACGTGCATACCACTGGTGAATTTGCCACTTCTGCGTGCGCCGCGAAAAGCTGCGACTTGAACTCTTTCAGGAAGGCTTCCCGTTCCTGCTCGACCAGTGCATTGTCGGGCACCACTTCCGCCGCGGCTTGCGCTTTCGAAGTGGCGGGAAAGACCGTGGGAGAGACTCTCTCTGTACTCTTGCAGGTCGGGCAAGTATCCAGGCTTGCGGGATAGTAGAGACGGCATTTTGCGCAAGGCAGACCGTAGCCCGAAGACTTTTGCGTGGTTTCTTCAGGAGCTGCGGCCGCGATCCGATCCAGCGCCGCGGAATTCAGGCGCATGAGATCGGCTCGGATATCGTTCTTCGTCTGGGGAACTGACTGCGCCAGTTTTGCTGCTGCTTGTGCGGATCGCGTCAAGTCCATGATCAATTTCTCCCCAAGGGTTCAGTGTAAGTAACTCGCCAGCCCGACTGAAAATAGCGAGAGTGCATATCCAGGCACTGTCCTATTGGTCAGCGCAAACTCGGTCAGCGGGAATTCGTTTCCTTCATCAGTTTCACCAATTCTTCCCGGCGCGCACGATACAGTGTGCGCTCCGGATCGAGCCTCGCAGCCGCATCCAGTTCGGACAACGCTTCCTGGTAGCGATCCATCGTCATCAGGCAGGCCGCAAGGGAGTAATGGTTGTCCGGGGATCCATTCAGGCGAAGCGCCTCGCGGAATTCCTTCTCCGCCGTTTCCAGTTTTTGCTGCTGAAACAATGCTGTGCCCAGGAAATGGTGGGCCGAGTCGGAGTCGGGATTGAGCGTGACGGCCAGACGCAACTCGCGTATACCCTCGTCCAGCTTGTCATCGAGGACGAACGCTTCCCCGAGCATCCGGTGTTCCGAGGAGCTGGTGGGATTTTGGCGAACCGACAGCTGCAATTCCTGGATGGCGTTGGCGTAATCTCGTTTCGACAGATAGGCGCGGGCCAGACAGCCGTGTCCCTGCTGCCACTCGGGATGCTGACGGTAAAGTTCGCGCAGCTCGAGCATGGCAGCGTCGAAGTCGCCCTTATCGCAATACGTATTGCCCAGATTGTTGCGGACGGAAGCTTCTTCGGGCGCCAGACGCTTGGCCTCGCGGTATTCCGCAATGGCCTGGTCCAGCTTATTTTGTTCGTGCAAGATCACCGCAACGTTTGAATGCGCTTCCCAAAACGCCGGGTTCAGATGAATGGCCTGCCGATACGCAGTGATGGCCGCGGCTTGATTCCCACCGGCGCGCAGCGTAATGCCGAGGTCGTAATAAGTATTCGCGTTCGCCGGATCGCGAGCCAACGACTCATCGAAAGCATGCACTGCTGCGGCATACTGTCCATTGGAATAAAGGGCGAGCCCGAGGAACTGATATGCCTCGGCGTTCTGGGGATCGATGCTGAGCGCGGTGCGGGCTTCCGCGATCGAATTCGGACCATCATCCAGACGATAGAAAATGTAGGCCAGACTGCTGTGATTTTCGGGCAGATCCGGCATCAATTGCGTGGCCAGAGTAATCTCGTCGAAGGCATCGTCCCACTGCTCTTGGCGGATGAGCATCCCTCCCAGTGCGAAGTGCAGCGCAGCATTCTGCGGGTCCGCGCTGAGGGCTGGATGCAAATCGAGCTCGGCTGCGTGGAAACGCTGCGCCTTGGCGTCGGCTGCGGCTTTCAATAGGGATGCAGGGATTTCGTGCGCTTCTGAGCTGGCCTTGGATGGCGTTGACGCGGCAAGCGCCTGGAGCAGATTCGCATCGGCGCCGGCGGCCTCGAATTGATGAAATTGATCCTTGCTGGGGACGGTTGCAACGCCACGCTCTTTGACGATGCGAACGAGGCGGCTGCTGGGGACGCCCGCCATGAGCCAAGCCATCAGCTGAACAGAGTTGACGGGGGTTTCACTGGACTGGGCGGCCAGGGCCACCCAAAAAATAAAGAAGAAAACTGAGAGGCCCTTGCGCTTCACTCGACTCTCCGGAGACGGTTTGGCTTGCTGGGTTGCCGCAACCGCGGTGCGTTTCTGCGGATACAGCGTTGATATCGAACCGCTGATTCACATTAGCCCTCCGGTCAGGCCGAAGGTAAGGTCACGGAAGTAACTTGGTAACAAAGGCATGGGGAGCGGGTCGAAAGCAGGCTCTTGGCGGGCAAAACGACTGAAGATTCCCTTCAGGTCTTGGCCATCACGTCGCGCTGTGATTTTAGTCACCGCACGATTTCCAGGGGGATGAAAGAGTATGAAGGACAGCCGAAGCATGGATTTCAGGCTTGTCGTCGGGGGAGAGTCGTCGGGGAGAGGTTTGACTTCCCGGTGCCCGTCCGGTAGCGTATAAACAGGTAGCAGTGTGGTCTTTGGAGGCTCCGATGTTTGAGGGTTTGTTTCAACCAACGCACTTGATCATCATTTTCGCGATTGCCCTTCTGGTTTTCGGTCCCAAGAAACTGCCTGAACTGGGCAAAGGGCTGGGTGAGGGGATTCGTGCCCTGAAAGAGGGCATGAAGGACACGCCGGCGACGCCAGCTTCGACCGAGCAGAGTAAGAGCACCGAATCCAAAGAGACCAAGGGCTGAGTTCCCTTCGCGAGTAGTAATCTTCTTTGATTCAATAGCCGCTTTGCGCCATTTCCTGTCTGATTTTGTTCCAGGTATTCCGGGCCATATAAGCAATTAATCTGTGAAACTGACTCTGAAAGGTGGAGGTAGGCAGTGTTACGTAAAGTCGAAGTTGTTGCCCTAATTGCGTTTTTTGGACTAAGCACGGCGGGTTTTGCCGATCAGATCACATTGAAAAATGGCGATCGCCTGAGCGGCACGGTCGTGAAATCCGACGGCAAGACGCTGGTGCTGCACACCGAGTTTGCCGGCGATGTCACCGTGCAGTTCGCCGCCATCACGCAGATCACGACCGAGAAGGACTTGCATGTCACTACCTCGGACAAGAAAACCGTTGTCGGCCCGATAAGCGCGAGCGACGGGAAAATCGAGGTTGCCACGAAGACCGGCGGCGCGGTCGAAGTTCCGGCTGGGAATGTGGTGATGATCCGCGATGACGCTGAGCAGGCGGCTTACGATAAGTCGCTGCATCCTGGCTTGCTGCATGGGTGGAATGGCGGGGCTAACGTGGGTTTCTCCCTCGCCCGCGGCAACAGCCAGACGAGTAATCTGGCGTTAGCGATCAATGCCGTCCATCCCACATTGAATGACAAAATCACCGTCTATTTGAGCTCGATCGACACGCAAAACGAGTTGGCAACTCCCAGCACGGTGGCGAACCTTATCACTAGCGGAATCCGCTACGATCGCAATTTCGGCGCGAAAACGTTCGGTTTCGGGGCCGCGGACTTCATGAGCAACGCTCTGCAGGACTTGGATCTTCGATCCGTCTACACGGGGGGTCTGGGCTACCACGCGATCAAGTCCGCAAACACGACTCTGGACTTTCTGGCCGGCCTGAACTTCACCCACGAAACTTATTCGAATGGACCGGCAAACACGCCGGTGACGGTTCCTCCAACCTACGGCTCTTATGGCGTGACCAAGCGATTCGCGGCGCTCACGCTGGGCGAAGAGCTTATGCATAAGGCCGGGAAGAGCACAGTGATAACGGAGAAGCTGTATATCTATCCGGACTTGTCGAGCGGCTATTCAGGCCAATATCGAGGAGAGTTCGACCTCGGCACGGTCACAAAGATCAGCAGTTGGCTGGGCTGGCAGAACCAGTTCGGCGACATCTATGTCTCCAACCCACCGACGGGAACGAAAGATAATGACGTGATCTTTACGACCGGACTGAACTTTTCCTTCACGCACTGAGCATCATTTTCCGAAGCACGATTCGGAAAGCCGCTTTCTTGGGCTGACGCAATGGGCCGCTGCTTACCAAGCCTTGAACAACACGTCTACTACCGGGTACAGTACTGTTTCTCGTTTTCCGGTTTTCAAGTCCCTCACGACCAGGAGTCCGCTCGATGCGTCACGCCGTAATCGTGGTGATTGCTGTCTGCTGCGGTACGTTTTCTTTTTCGCAAACCGTCGACGAACTGATTGCCAAAGACATTCAGGCCAAGGGCGGGATGGAAAAAATCAAGGCTATTAAAACCTTTCGTATGACTGGGAAATTCGAGGGTGGTGGCGGGTTCACAGCAGCCGTGACGCAAGAAAACGAGCGGCCTAATCTGATCCGGGAGACCTTTGCTCTGCAGGGTATGACGGCGGTGCAGGCTTATGACGGCACCACGGGCTGGCAGATCCAGCCTTTTGGCGGCAAGAAAGATCCGGAGTTGATGGGCGAAGACGACATGCGCGATCTGCTGCTGGACGCGGATTTCGACGGTCCGCTGGTGGACTACAAAGAGAAGGGCAACTCCGTGGAATATCTTGGTCACGATGTAGTGGACGGGGACGACGCTTTGCGGTTGAAGGTGACGCTCAAGAATGGCGACATTATTTACTACTACCTCGATCCGGATACCTTCATCGAGATTCGTAAGGAGATTCAGCAGTTTATACGGGGTTCGGTGCGGGATCGAGTGGTGAACCTCGGATCCTACAAGCCCGTAGGGGGCGTGATGTTTCCATTTTCGATCTCGCAGGGAACGAAGAGCAATCCGGACGCGCAGACGAATACGGTCCAGAAGATGGAAGCGAACATAACCATCAATCCCGCGGACTTCGCGCTTCCGGCTTCGTTGAGGACTGAGGAAAAGAAGTCCGGCATCGTTGGGATTCATTGATCCGCTCTTCGGAAAGTCCAAAAAAACATTTGGGAATACAAGGATTCTTAAACATGAAAGCATCCGCTCGTGAGTCACGGTTCATAAGCCCGCTGAGTGCAGGGTCAATCGGAATCGGCCTGATCTTCGCTGTAGCGGCTGTCGCTGCGATACCCGCCCGCGCGCAAGCGCCATCCCGCTTTGACTCCGCAACAGTGTCTGGATTGCCCGCGCGAAATATCGGCTCCGCGACCATGAGCGGACGTATTGCCGCGCTAGACGCGGTCGAGGAGAACGGCCGCATCACCGTGTTCGTAGGGGCGGCCAGCGGGGGAGTGTGGAAATCGGTGAACGGCGGCACGACCTACAAGCCGGTGTTCGATCGCCAGGACGTGCAATCCATTGGCGCGGTGGCGATTGATCCTTCGAATTCGAAGATTGTATGGGTTGGCACCGGCGAAGCGTGGGTGCGTAACAGCGTTTCGGTTGGCGACGGCGTATATAGATCGACTGACGGCGGCGAGAATTGGACAGACGTTGGACTGAAGGACAGCGAACATATCGCCAAGATTCTGGTGAACCCCGTCGACGGTAATGATGTGCTGGCTTGCGCCACCGGACATCTGTGGGACGACAACGACGAACGTGGAGTCTTTCAGACGACCGACGGCGGCAAGACGTGGAAGAAAGTTCTGGCGGGCGCGAACGGTTCGAGCGGCTGCGCCATGATCGCGAGAAGCAAGCAGGAACCGAAAACGATTTATGCGGCGATGTGGGATTTCCGGCGGCAGGGTTGGACGTTCCGCTCGGGCGGGCCGGGCAGCGGATTGTTTAAATCGACTGACGGCGGCGCGACCTGGACAGAAATCAATGACACCAACGCGAAGGGTCTTCCGCCGAAGCCCTACGGACGAATCGCGGTGCAGGTGGCTGAGTCGAAGCCAAACGTTTTGTATGCCAACCTCGAAGCGGAAAAAGGCAGAGGACTCTATCGGTCCGACGACGGCGGTGGAACGTGGACCAAGCTCGATGCCAGCAATTACATGGTGTGGCGGCCGTTTTATTTCGGAAACCTGATCGTCGATCCTAAAGATGAAAACAAGCTTTTCAAACCCGATCTCATTCTGTTGCTCAGCAACGATGGAGGAAAGACGTTCAACGTGGTTTCGAGCGCGGCGCATGGCGACTTTCACGATGCGTGGATCAATCCGAAGAACACGAACATCGTCATAGCTGGCGACGATGGCGGCCTGTGGCGCAGCGAAGACGGCGGCAATCGCTGGAAGCACCAGATGAATCTGCCGGTTTCGCAGTTCTATCACGTAAGCGTGGACAATGCCGACCCATATCACGTGTACGGCGGTTTGCAGGATAACAGCTCGTGGGTGGGCGATTCCTCGTATCCGGGAGGCGTCACGAATTCACGCTGGGAAAATATGTACGGCGGCGACGGCTTCTGGATGTTCGAAGACACCTCCGATCCAAATTATCTTTACGCCGAGGCGCAGGGTGGCGAGATTGGGCGGGTCAACCGACATACACATGAGACTCGGGATATCCATCCCTGGCCGAACTATGGCGAGAAGAAGTTGCGATTCAATTGGAACACGCCGATTCACATGAGTCCCAATGAGAAAGGAACGCTTTATATTGGGGCGCAGTTTCTGTTCCGCTCTCGCGACCATGGCCAATCATGGGATCGCATCTCCCCCGACCTGACGACGAACGATCCCGAGAAGCAAAAGCAGGAAGAATCTGGCGGCGTGACGATTGATAACTCCTCGGCGGAGATGCACACCACGATCTATTCGATTTCGGAGTCGCCGAAGAATGGGCAGATCATCTGGGTCGGCACCGACGACGGAAACGTGCAGATAACCCGTGACGGGGCGAAAACCTGGGCGAACGTGGTGGGCAACGTCAGCGGGCTGGGAAAGAATTCATGGGTCTCGACCATCGAGGCCAGTCGATTCGAGGAAGGGACGGCGTACGCCACATTCGACCGGCACACGTTGGGCGATATGAAGCCGTATGTGTACCAGACCACCGATTACGGACAGACATGGACGGCGCTTCCAGCGCAGGAGAACGGTGTGCGCGGGTTCGCCCATGTGATCAAGGAAGACACGGTCAACCCCAAGGTGCTCTTTCTAGGCACGGAATTCGGACTCTGGATTTCGGTGGACGGGGGGCAGCGCTGGGCGCAATACAAGGGGACGGACTTCCCTTCTGCTCCGGTGGATGACATGGCAGTGCAGGCGCGGGAATCAGACTTGGTGCTGGCGACTCACGGGCGGGGTATCTGGATCGTGGATGATATCTCGCCGCTTCGCGCACTTACTCCGGAAGTCCTGTCAAAAGAAGCGACGCTCCTGCCGGGGCGACCGTCGATCCAGTACTTTGACGTGTTCGGAGGCTGGGCGGAAGGCGACGAGACGTTCCACGGACGGAGCCGCGCGTCGGATGCGCAGATCACTTACTACCAGAAAGGTCGTCACATCTTCGGCGATTTGAAGATCGAGATCTTCGACCAGGAGGGCAAACTGGTAGACACCGTCGCCGGCGGCAAGCATCGGGGACTGAACCGTGCGGGATGGGGAATGCGGGTGAAGCCGCCTGCGGTAGCTCCGGCTGCGTCCGCACTGTTTGAGGCGGCGCAAGGGCCGCGGGTTTTGCCGGGGAAATATACAGTGAGGCTTACCAAAGGTGATCAGACCTACACCGAGCAACTGGATGTTGCGATGGATCCGCGAGCGAAATATTCGCTAGAGGAGCGCAAGGCGCAGTTTGATCTCTCGATGAGGATTTACAAGGAGTTGGAGCACATGACGTATGGCGTCGCGGCGATCGAAGGGGTGCGCGATGCCGCTAACGCCAGAGCCGGGAAGCTGACGGAGAAAGATCCTCTGCGAAAACAACTGCAGCAGCTCGCCGCGGATTGTGACGGGCTGCGCGGGAAGATCGTGGCCACCAAGGAAGGTGGCATGATCACGGGAGAGGAACGCATCCGCGAACATTTAGGACAACTCTACGGCGCGGTCACAGGATACGACGGAAAGGCAACAGACTATCAGGTGGCGCGAGCCGAGTCGCTGGGTCATGAACTGCAAGACGTGATCGATGACTTCCAGAAACTGACCCAGAAACAACTGGCTGGAATCAATGCCGGATTAAAGAAGAAGAAACTGGAAGCGATCAGCGTGCTGGCCGAGGTAGACTGGCAGAAGAAGAATGAGGAGTCTTCGGTCGCAGCTGGCGCGGGCATGAGGGCGGAAGAAGGACAAATGCGCGAAATGGACTAGCGCCGCCTGCGTCGCACCCTTACGATTGTGCCTCGTCAGCAGAATCTGTGGGTGGTCTCAGGTTCTGGAAGTCGTCCTAGCGTGTGATAAAGGGCGATTTCCATCGCTTCATAGGTCCGAAACCCATACGATCTTCTGGTCACCACTCGAATCTTATTGTTGAGACCTTCGACGGCACCGCTGGAAATCTCTGCTTTGGCACGGAACCAGTTCAGCAGTAACTCCTCGTGCGCCCGTAGCATGCGAGCCACTTTCTTCATAGGTTCCAAGC
>Ga0187847_10004007_pt1 | contig 10942 bp, 10 predicted proteins | sample June2016WEW_4_10_FD_132458 | JGI IMG/M metagenome (GOLD analysis project Ga0187847, IMG submission 132458) | Peatland microbial communities from SPRUCE experiment site at the Marcell Experimental Forest, Minnesota, USA - June2016WEW_4_10 | ecosystem: Environmental > Terrestrial > Soil >...
GACAAGATGATTACGCCGCGCTACCAGGACACGCCGGCCGCCCGCATCCCGGTCGCCCGCAGCGCCGACGGCAGCGTCACGGCCAAGGTGATCACCGGCCAGGCACTCGGCGTGCCGGGTGTGATCGAAACTCGCATCCCGATCCTGTACCTGCACCTTACCCTGGCGCCCGGGGCGGACCACTCTCAGCCGCTCGACACAACCCATAACGCCTTTGCGTTCGTGATTGAGGGCCAGGCTGCGTTCGGAGCCAGCGCTGCATCCGCCAATCAGGTAGTGCTATTCGACCGCGGGGCCGATGGTGTTGGTATTCGCAACACTGGTTCCGCTCCGCTCAGCCTTTTGTTGATCGCTGGCCAGCCAATTGGCGAGCCGGTTTCCCGCTATGGTCCATTCGTGATGAACACCCGCGAGGAATTGCAACAGGCCATGGATGACTACCGATCCGGCAAGATGGGGCACTTGCAGTGATTTACGGCATACTTTGGGCCAAACGCTTCGCATGATGTAGACCAAAGGTACTATGACTCTCGGCCGAGATTAGTGCTATCTCGTCTAAATTGTTGAGCATCCAAATTTTCCGGCTCGAAATCGGGCATTCTCGGTTAAAGTAGTCTTAGGGCCTCTGATGCAGATAACCACTGGCTACAATTCGAAGCACCGGGCGTTAGATCTCGCCCGTGTTCTGCTGATGCATGGCGATCTTGCACCTCGGCTAACCATTCAGACTATTCTCCAGGCGAGCGGATATGCGGTGGACGCCGCCGCGACACCAGCCGAAGCGCTGGCCAAGCTGGATGAGGGAGAATACGACCTCGTTTTGAGCGACGGCGAGAGCGGCGCCGATACCGCCGGACGCAATCTTCTGGCGTATGCCCGCGTCAAGGAGTATCGTCCGGCTACCGCCTTCATCACATCGGGCCAAAGCAAATCGAAAAGCCGTTACCAACGAGCAGCTTCCGAGGTCTCGATTTACACGGAGAATCTGCCGGCCCTGCTAGGGGAAGTGGCGGAACTGATCGGGGTCCGCGCCAGTCGCCGTCACCGTCCGTTGCGCCAGGCAGTCTGACCGGCACAGCTAAACCGCGCCATTCAGAAGGATTCGCTAAGACCAAGAAAAAAGGCCCGATGGCGGTTACGCCATCGGGCCTTTACCCGTCTAAGAGGTCTTTCGCCTTACTTGTGGCTAGCCCCGCCGCCACCACCAACGGGCAGACCCGTGCCGATTCCCGCACCGCCGGCAAGTCCACCACCGGCGCTGCTGTGACTGGCGGCCGCACTGGATCCGCCGCTGCTGCCTGCTGAAGTTCCGCGCGATGCGCCAAATCCACCGCTATACCCGCCGCCAAACCCGCCGCCAGAACTAGGACGGCCGTAGATGGCGCCTGTTCCGGTTCCGGCCCGGTATCCCGGGGTGTGCGACCCGTTGACGGCCAGTGCCAGCGGCGCTCGCCCGGGCGAAACGACGGGACCATGCCCGGTGATGCCGGGTCCACGGCGTACCACGCCGGTGGTGCCGCCCGCTGTGCCCCCGGAGTTAACAAAGGTCTGCACCGTGCCCGGACTCCAGTATCCGTAGCCGTACGGGCTATAAGCCATCCCGTTGCACGGAATGTAGGTGTACATGCCGTACCAGGGATTGAACGACCAGAACCCGGAACCATAGGAACCATAGCCGAACGGCATATAGCCGAGGCCGGAGCAGCCGCCCATCCCGAGCATCCCGAATCCGCCCCAGTAGCCCGGGCTATACGACGCCGAGCTGGAATTGAGCGAGCTCGCGCCGGAAACGTTCGCCATCGACATCAATTCCGCGCGGCGGTGGCTCCAGTGATCCAGCGCATCGGTCTCGTTCGCGTTGAACTTCTCTACCGCAGCCGTGGCGCCGAGCGCGCACATTCTGCCGGCTGCTACCAGCGTGGTGTCGGGGCCGATCTGCACCGCGGCCTCACCGCTGAACACCCTGACTTGCGCGGGTTCGAAACTGAACCGGTAGATGCCGGCTTTGGGCAGGGACACCGCAGCGTTGTTGACGACAACCGTGACGCTGGTGTCCTTGCTGATCTGGCCGGCCTCCACAATCGCCGATCCCTCCAACAATTCCAGGCGGGTATCGATCAGCCGGTTCGTGAGCATTTTGAAGCTGGCGTGGTCACCCAGGCGCAGAGTCACGCCGGGGGTCAGCAACACCTCGGCGCGCCCGTCCTCGGTGCGCAGCACGTTTCCTTCTTTGATGTCGGGGTAGTGGGTTAGCGACGATTCCACGGGTTGGCCGTTCAACTCCACCTGGCCCTCCGTGAGATTGACCATGCCGGACTTGGCGGACACAACATACTGCGCCTTGCCCGGAGCCGCAGTGATGGCCAGCAGTGCGATGGACAGGATTGCGATCCCTACCGGCTTCATCTTGCACCTCTCAAGTACAGTGTGACTCTATTGTATGGGAAGTCAATGGCCTGCCGGTAGCTATTTAGAGACAGAGGTGTTTACCGCTGCAACATCCAAGCGAGGCCGCCGCCTGCCGGTTGGGTCGCACGGTTCCGTGGACCCGGCGCGCCGTACTACCATCGTGTTTTGGTACCCGCGAACCCCCGAGTCTCCATCCTGATCCCGGTGTACAACGAAGCGGAGTACCTGGCGTCGTTGATCACGCGCCTGCTGGCGGTTCCGCTGTGGGAGCAGGTGCCGATCGAAATCGTGGCAATTGACGACGGTTCGACCGATGGGTCCGGGGAGGCTTTGGAAGAGATGGCCGGGCTGCACCCCGGCGCAATTCAGGTGATCCGGCACGGCCGCAACCGCGGCAAGGGAGCGGCGATCCGCACCGCCATCGATCACGCCTCCGGAGAATTCGCGGTCATCCAGGACAGCGACCTGGAATACAACCCGCTCGACCTGCCCAAAGTTCTTGCGCCGCTTCTGGAGGGCCACGCCGACGCGGTCTTCGGCTCGCGCTTCGCCAGCTCCGGCGAACGCCGCGTGATGTACTTCTGGCATTCGCTAGCCAATCATTTCCTGACCACCGTGGGCAACGCCGTGGCGGACCTGAATCTCACCGACATGGAAACCGGCTACAAGGCGTTCCGCCTGTCGCTGGTGCGCTCGATCCCGCTGCGCTGCAATCGCTTCGGTTTCGATCCGGAGATTACGGTCAAGCTCGCCCAGCGCCGCGTAGCCCTGTATGAGGTCCCCATCAGCTACCGCGGCCGCACCTATGAGGAAGGCAAAAAAATCGGCTTCCGGGACGCGGTGTGGGCCTTGTTCACCGTCCTCTGGTACGGCCTGCGGCGCGATATCTATCGCGACCGTGGCGCTGGCATGCTGGATGCCCTCTCGCAGACGCCGCGCTTCAACCGCTGGATGGCGGATACCATCCGCCCCTGGGTGGGCGCGCGCGTGATCGAAATCGGCGCCGGCATGGGCAACCTCACGCGGCACCTCGCCGCCGGCCGCAAGCTCTACATCGCGACCGATATCGACCCCGAGCACCTGGCCCGCCTGCGCGTGCGTTTCCAGAATCGTCCCAACGTGAAGCTGCGGCACTGCGACCTGGGCTCTCCGCAGGATTTCAGGGAGCTGGCCGGCCAAGCTGACACCGTGATCTGCCTCAACGTGCTCGAACATATCGAGAACGATGCCACCGGCCTGGCCAACATCGCCGGCGCGCTGGTTCCGGGCGGCATCGCCATCGTGCTGGTGCCGCAGGACCAGTCGATTTATGGCACGCTCGACGAGGAACTGGGGCACTTCCGCCGCTACAGCGAAGGCGAACTGCGCGCCAGGATGGAAGCCGCCGGCCTGGCCGTGGAGAGCGTGCTGCATTTCAACCGCATCACGCGCCCCGGCTGGTGGTTGAGCGGCCGCGTGCTCAAGCGCCGCAACTCCAGCCGCACCCTGCTCTGGTTCTTCGACCGCCTGGTCTGGCTCTGGCGCCGCATCGACGGCGCGTTTCCCTGGCCCTCCGTCTCCGTCATCGGCATCGGCCGCAAGCGCGACAACGGGAGCTGAGTACCGCCCGGGCAATCGAGCGCAAGCAGTTCCCCAGCTAGTTTGATGTGAACCGCGGGCGGCGGCACGACGCAAAAGCGCGGACGCATCCGAATACGCTCACGCAGTTCAGGCCGTCCCCTTTGCTTGTCCCCTTTGCTTGTCCCCTTTGCTTCCCTCGTTACTGCTCAGGCCGTCGCTTCGCTGCCATTCCATGCGTACTGCTTGCCGGTCCGGACGGCGAGCACGCCGAGCAACAAAGGAAGCGTGGAGTTGAAACCGGTTTCGACGCCGGTGAGCGGCTTCTGACGGGATTTCACGCAGTCCAGGAAGTTGCGGACGTGTGCGTGGTCCGCGGGTTGGCCATTGTAGGGGATGTGCTCGTTGACCGGATCGAACGGCGGCGGCGGAGCGGTCTGCCCGTGCGGTACACGCACGGGCAGCGGACGGGCGGTGTACGACGCGCGGCTGATATGGAGCGAGCCGACCGTGCCGAAGAAGAAAACGCCATGGTCGGCGAAGATGTCCGTGCTCGGCATCAGCGTGTTGGCGAAGCTCATGACGAACTTGTCGTACCGCCACGTGATGGCGAACGTGTCGGGTGGTTGCTCCGGGTTGGGCGGCGCTACGCGGACCCATCGGGCCGAAGCGGCAACCGAGAGCGGCTGGCCGGCATCGAGGTACCAGCGGACCAGGTCGCAGAGATGAACGCCCTGGTCGGTGATGATGCCGCCGCCGTAATCGTAATAACCGCGCCAGCTATGCTGACGGCCGGCCGAGTAGGGCTTGCGGGCGGCCGGACCCTGAAAGAGCTCCCAGTCGAGGTCAGCTGGAGGGTCGGTGGGCGTTTCAGGAGCTTGGCTATAGTGGCCTTGCCACTGCATTTGGGCGTGATAGATGGTACCGAATCGGCCTCCTTGGACCCATGGTTGGCACTTCTGGAAATGCTCCCAACTGCGCTGTTGCAGGCCGATTTGAACGACACGCCCCGATGTCCTGACAGCCTCGACGGCTCGCGTAGCGGCGTCAATGTTATTGGAGAGGGGCTTCTCGCAGTAGACGTCCTTGCCGGCCTGGGTGCTCTCGATAATCATCGGGGCGTGCCAGTGGTCCGGCGTCGCGATGAGAACGGCGTCAACATCTTTGCGCTCCAGGATACGGCGGTAGTCGACAACGGAATCGGCCGGCGCTGGCAGCGCGGCCGTTGTTTGGTCGCGATGGGGTTTGAAGACGTCGCAAACCGCAACGACCTCGCAGTCCGGGTTCGAGGCGAACACCGGAGCTAAGTAGGACCCCCGAACGCCAGTACCGATGGCGCCCACGCGGATCCGCTCGTTCGCACCCGCGGCGGAGCGCGCTAAAGCGGCCGTCAGGCCGGTACTGACTAAGAAAGAACGGCGACTGGTCATGTTGGAACGCACCTTGCCCGTATTGAGGGCTGGCACGATTCCAGCACATCGCACGGCGAGCGTCAATCGCTCCAAGCTCCGCTTTGAGGCCACGGTCTGGGCCAATTCACGTCTGCCGAGGAACTCGCCGCATGAGCTGGATTGGTTTCCAGCCGCCGCGCCCACTGGTTCCTACTCCACTGGCGAGGGCACGTGGCGCTTAATGAATGCATATGTGGTTTTGAAGAGGTTCAGGTCGTATTACACGAAAAACCAGTGACAGGCTACGTGTTTCCATTTTCCGACCCAACCGCAAAGGATGCCGCGGTCTGCACGGCGCCAGTAACGCCGTCGTGCGGGTTCTTCCTCGGTCGTCCAATCGCGCGCGGTTCCAGCACGCGGCGCATCTTCCGGCCCAGCGCGGCTACGAAGTCGGCTGAGCCGAATGGCCTCCCAGTCGCCGTGTGTGCGCGGATTGGTGCCCGTTCGTCGGGCTCCTCCGCCACTCCTAACTGCCAGCGCCATTCCTCCGGACCGGCGCGTGCGGCCCAGTACGCCAGATCGAGGCTTCCAGTTACATCCACTCCGGTCAGATGGGCGCGCGCGCTGGACCAGCGGTAGTCCGCTGCGTCCGCCACCATGCCGGCCCGCACCGGATTCCTCTCGATATAGCGCATGGCAAACAGCAGGTGCGCCTCATCCATCACCGTGGAATAGAAACGATTCTGCCAGAGGTGCCCGGTCGAGTGCCGGCGGGCATTCACGAAGTGCGCGTAACGGCAATGTGCGTGCCCCAAAGCGCGCGCCAGGGAATCCTCGCGCTCCGGCACCGCGATCAGGTGCACGTGATTGGTCATCAGGCAATAGCCAATCAGCCGGTGACGTGCCGGTTTGCAGTACCCGGAAATCAGCCCTAAATACGTGACGCGGTCGCCACAGCTATCAAACACGTCCTGCCGGTAATTACCGCGCTGCGTGACGTGATGAGGCAGCCCGACCGCGACGACCCGCGCGAGTCTTGACACGAGAAGTCGTGGTCGGCGGCGACTGTTCGCCTCAGAAAAGTGGGAACACGTAGCCTGTCACGGGTTTTTTTCACGGGTTTTTTCCTCTTCTGTTGGGTAACGGCCACAGTCCAGTCTGAAGGTCTCAAGAGCACCGTTGATGTCGTCTTGGTCGGACATTCTTAGCTCTTCGAGACCGTTGCGATCTATTGCCGATCATACCCCGAACTTACCGCCAACATCCAATCATTCAGGCCGCCGCTTCCGCATCAAGCAAACCCAAGCTCTCGGTGGGGCTGGAAGATGAGTCTCGAATTGGCTTGAAACCAGAGACAGAATCTCGAAGTACGGTTCGACAGCGCCAACAATGTCTCTGGCAGTCCGCTTTGGAGGGCCTTCGCTCAGACGTTCATCGGCGTTTCCAACTAGACTGAGCCACAAGCCGTTCTCGCCCAAATGACGGTTGACCTGCTTGGCGAAAGTCTGCCGTTTACTGGCGGAATCCAGCGTATGGAAGCAGCCCCGATCAAAGGCGAAGGCAAATGGCGCTCCCTCAACGTAGCTCTTGAGGAAGTTCAGCACGGCATACTTACAAGTGACATTAGCATAGGCAGCTTTTTCCCTGGCCTTCTCTATCGCAATCTCGGAACTATCAACTCCGACCACATCGAAAGTCCATTGTGAGAGCCAGATTGCGTTATCTCCGGTTCCACATCCGATTTCCAGAGCATTGCAAGGAGCAATTGGTGTGGTGGTCACGATTTGAATCAGGTTGAAATCCGGCTTGCCAATATCCCAAGGTGCCGAGCCTTCTTTGTAGTGTTCATTGAAACGATCTTCGGGCGTCATAATCTTCTTTTCCGTGGGTAACTGTCAGTCTGCCCCGGTCAATTTCAGCCACTTCCCACCGTACAAATACCACGTCTCCGACCCCTTCGCCAGAAAAACCACTGACAGGCTACGTGTTTCCATTTCGCTGCCCAAGTGCAAAGGATAGCCCGCTCTGCTCAGCGCCAGGCTATCCCCCGGGTTTACTCCTCTTACCCCAATAGATAGATACCTTTCCGAACCTTCGGGACCTAACGCAAGCCGCCATCAGGGCTTGTAGCGCTCCGACAGGTAGTCGAGCAGGCCATTGCGCTGCTCAGGGGTGACCGGGGCGCCCCATCCGACCATTTTCGTGACTTCGCGATTCCACTGCTCACGTGTGAGGCGCTGCTGGCGCATCATATGATCATCGTGGCAGGTCAGGCAGCTTGATTTGTAGCCGTCGGGTTCGGGTTGAGCTTCGGCCTCGGCCGCCGCGGTGGGAACAGGTTGCGTCCTGGATATCGTAACGGCCTTCGGTTGCGCGGCGTTGTAGAGGTAGCCGTTGGGATTCCATTCCGGCTCGAGCGGCTGGGATTGGCCGGATTCATTGGTGGCGCGCGCCATCAGCGTGTACTGCCCTTCAGCGGCTTTCCACTTATACGCGAACTTGCGGAAGCCGTACCGGGTGGGCCGGCCCGTGAAGCTCGCGGCGGACCATGTCTTGCCGGCGTCCACCGAGACTTCCACTTTGGCGACCGGAGAAGTGTTGGACCATGCTACGCCCTGCACGGTGATGACTCCCGCCGCAGCCCACCCGGCGGGACTTGCGATCACCGACTTTGGGTTGAGATCGGTGACGGGAACCATGTCCTTCGGGTCGACGGCGGTGCCTGGCGCGACGTGCCCGGCGGGATGCCGGTAGGCAGTCTTCATCCAGAAGCCATCGAGATTGTGATCGAGGAGTTCGATTCGGGTGAGTCACTTGACCCAGGAGTCGCCGGCCCAGCCGGGCGCGATAACGCGGAGGGGGAAGCCGTGATCGGCGGTGAGGGGCTTGCCGTTCATCTCCCAGGCGAGCAGGGTGTCGGGATGCATCGCTTTGCCGACCGCCAGAGTCCGCTGAAACTTCGGCATTTTGCCGAGGGGCACATCGGCGCCGTCCAGGAGTTGCGTGGCGGCGGGTTTCACGCCGGCTTTCTCCAGGACATCCTTGAGTCGTACGCCGGTCCAGCGAGCATTGCCGACGCTGCCGAAGCGCCATTGGGCCCCCGCGACGCGAGGCTGGTAAAAGGCGCGCCCATTTCCGGCACATTCCAGCGCGCTGACGAGCTCGGCACGGGGCAGCTTCTTCAAATCGGCGACGGTGAGGGTGAGCGGGTGATCGACGAGCCCCGCGATTTCAAGTTTCCACCCGGGGAGTTCGACTTGCGGAACCATTGTGTGGCACCGGACGAAAAAATGTTCGACGGCTGTGATTTCGTCGATGAAGGCTTCGACCGGCATCTCGAGGTCTTTTGGGCCGGGAGAAAGAGTGATGAGGCTGGCGGACGGCCCGGCCGCCTGGTTGCGGGGCGACAAAAGCGCCGCCGTACCGGCGAGGAAAAGGCCTCGTCGAGTGAGCTTGGTACCTTTCGCATCAGGAGTCATGTGGATCCTCTGGATCACGGTTCTGTCCATTGTATCCAGGGAGCGGGTGCGGTTCGACCTGAGCTACTTCTCAGTCAGACGTGCGATCTGGGCACCGTTCTCTTGCGCCCCGTGCTGCACATCGACCGCGCCCCGGCGCGGTAGCGCGACAGATTCCTGAACGCGTTTTGCCGATCCCTCACTGTTGGCGTTGCGAGGCATGGATCATTGCGCGGATGATCGCGTCGCTGACACCAGCTTGCTTGAGCTGCAGGAGATCATCCGTTTCGAGATGGAACTGGGCCGGCGAGACATTGATCTTCTCGATGATGATCTGCTCGCTAAGCCCGGCGTTTGTGAGCTTGAGCACGTCTGCGTTGGTTAACGGGGCTCCGGCACGCGGTTTTTCCGAGCCCTCTTGTGCCGCCGGACTGACGACTGGTTCCGGTTGGGTCGACGCAGTGGCTGGCGCCGCCTGGAGCTTGGCCAGAGACGCTGTTACTCGATTCTTGAAAGCGCCCGCGTCGCCGTGCGGAGGCCCGGCGCTGACCTGCGTCTGCATTTCGCAACTGTTTCCCTGGGCTTTCAGGACCACCCAGATGGTGCGCATCCCGGGACCGCCGCCGGTGGTGAACGAAGTGGTCAGCGCGGTGTTGTCGACACCTATGATCCCGTACTTCCCTGAGTTCTTGACGGTATCATTCACTGCGGGCCACAGCACGCTGCAAGGGACGATAAAGACATCGGATTGCATTTTGGCGAATGCCGGCACAGCAAGGGTCAGCAACAGGGTTACGTTTACGAATCGCTTCACGAAAAGTCCTCCTGAATCGGAAATACCAACGGCATAGCCTGGGTCTCCATTTCGGATGCCCGGCCGTGCTGGTATACCCCCAGCCGCTTTCCCCTAAACCAGGGGACCGACGGACCGTAACCCAACACAAAAGGCGTGAGCCTCTTCCGCGCGATTCATTCCTACAGTACCACTTCCTCCGCCGCCCGTCGGCGCCAGATCCCCGCCCTCACTTCTTCGGGTTGCGAATAGCTCCGGCCAGGTCTGCCGCCAGCGTCCGCGCGGTGTGCATGTAGGTCTCGTTGTTGGCGATGCGTTCCAGCAGCGGCAGGAACTGCCCCGCCGCCACCACCTGGTGGCCATCCAGCGCCGCATCCAGCGCGACCAGTGCTTTCATGACGCCGAGATGATCGTACTTGGCGGCGCGCTCCAGATCGATGTGCAGTTCCGCCGATTCCGCCATCCGTTCGAACCATTCCAGCAGCGTTTGCGCCGTAACATCCTCGGAGTAGTTGAACTTTACTTCGCCCTTGGCCTTGTCGCCCTCGTAGCGCAACAGTTTGGTTCCCATAAACGCCACTTTGGCGGGCGATTCGAGCGGATGCCGGAAATAATCCAGCTTCTCCACCAGGCCGAAAACGGTTGCAATCTCCTCGTCTGAGAGCTTGAATTTTACCGGCAATTCCTCGTCGGTCGCCTCCCGGTATTCCGCGTCGCCAGTGGCTTCGACACGCACTTCGATGTATGGCGGAGCGCTGCCCGGGAACGTGCGGGAAAAGAACAGGTGCCCGTCGCCGGCAGCCAAAACCATCGCCGTGCAGAGCAAAAGGGAGAGCCGGACCGCGACGTTCATGCCCGCTCAATCCTCGCCTGCGTTGCTTCGCGGGTGGCGTGGCAGATCGCCACGGCGAGGGCATCAGCTGCGTCCTCGGACTCAATCGTGGCCGCCAGGTGCAGCAGCGATTGCACCATCAATTGCACCTGCGATTTTTCCGCCCGCCCGTAACCGACCACGCTGGTCTTCACTTCGAGAGGCGAATACTCGGCCAGCGCCACGCCCGCCTCCGCCACCACCAGCAGCGCGATGCCGCGCACTTGTGCCAGCTTCAACGCCGTCTGCACGTTGGCCGAGTAGAAAATTCCCTCCACCGCCGCCGCTTCCGGTGCGTGCTCCCGCAGCAGCGCGCGCAGGTCGCCGGCAATTTTGAGCAGCCGCTTTTCAAACGGCCAGCCTGTGCTGGTGCGGATCACGCCGGCAGCCACCATGCGGTGGCGGCATCCGTCGCTGTCAATGATGCCGTAACCGGTGCGCGCCGACCCGCAATCGATGCCGA
>Ga0187847_10004008_pt1 | contig 10941 bp, 3 predicted proteins | sample June2016WEW_4_10_FD_132458 | JGI IMG/M metagenome (GOLD analysis project Ga0187847, IMG submission 132458) | Peatland microbial communities from SPRUCE experiment site at the Marcell Experimental Forest, Minnesota, USA - June2016WEW_4_10 | ecosystem: Environmental > Terrestrial > Soil > Wetlands...
AGGCCGGCTACTTCGCGAACACGAGCGTTAGTCGTTCGACACTGCCGCGAGTTCAGTCGCGGTATTGATGGCATTGACGAGTTCGTCGAGGTGGATTACGAGTGGTTCGCTGCCCCGGGGATCCTTCAGGGAATTCACCGCGACCCGGTAGAGCGAACGAAGACCCGTCCTCGAATTTCGCACCTCCTCGTCGTTGTTGTCGTACAGGGTGCGTAGAGCGCTCGCAAGGCCTTCGATGAGGTCGTCAAGTTCGCGTGAAGGATCGATGGTGAGACCGCGTTCTGCTTCAATGCGTATGGCGTGCAGGGTGCGCAGTATTCGCATGGACGTCGCTAACTGGCTGCGACCGTCAACCGGATCCGTGCGAGCGAACGTTGGTTCAGCCACCGCACGACCAATGGCGCTCTCCGCGCGCATCCACGCTACGCGCGTCGCTCGAGAACGAACAATGACCCGCTCGGGGTCGAGGTGCTTGCGCTCGACGACGTCAAAGACCGCCATCAGGTACCGTTCGAGAGCGTGGTAGAGATTCGCCATTGCGTCACTGACGCTGGTGTGCAGTGACGTGGGCCAAACGAGATAGGCCACGAGCGCAATAACGCTGCCGAGTGAGAAATCGATGAGTCGGTCGAGGGCCGTGGCGAGCGAGTCCGACGTGCTGATGCTCATGAGCACCAGCACGAGGGCGGTGATGAATCCGAAGGATATGGCGAAACTCGCGTACCAGGTCGAGTAGGCGACCCACGCCGAGAACGCGACCAGGATGACGGTGACCGTGAGATCGGGATGAAGACCGCCCACGAGCAGGGCGGCGAAGGTCGCGCCGATGATGGTGCCCAGCATTCGACCGAATCCCCGATCGAGCAGCGAACTGTAGTCAGGCTTCAAGATCACTAACACGGCGAACGTGAGCCAGAAACTGCGTGGCAAGCCGAAGGCCGATCCAACGATGGCCGCCACGGGCACCGCGACGGCCAGTCGCACGGCGTGGCGAAACGCGGGCGAGCTGGTCGTCACGTTGTCGCGCAGGGTGAGGGCGTCGCTTCGCAGGCGAGACAGGTCGGGGCCAACGAATTCCGGCAATGTAGGGCGCCAGACTCGTCTTCCCAACTCTTGTCCGGACGAGTCCACGAGTTTTCCCATCGCGCGCAACTGGCCGGCGATGGCCCGCAGATGTTGGGCGCACTGGGACGCCAGGACCTGGACCTCCGATGGGTTCACGAGGTCACGATCGAGCGCCCCAATCTTCTCGTCGAATTCCTCGACGCTGACTCGCCAGGTGGACGGTGACGGGCGGCGCAGACACTTCGCCATTTCGTCGAGGGCGACTGAGAGCGGTCCCAACGCGGCGGCCACCCGAAGCTCGTCGTCCTGTTCGTTCTGGACCCTCAAACGCAATCGTAAACCCGAGAGCGTCGTGATCTCCAAGCGAATGCGCCGTACTTGGTCGAATACCGCTCGTAGTTCGCGAACGTCTGTACGACCAAAGAGCGCGGGCTCGTCGAGCACCTGCTCCGTATCGTCCAGCGACGTCAGGGCCGAGGTCGCCGAGCTGGTGGGATCTAGTAGCGCGAGTCGCGCGACCGCCTCGACCGAGGTGGCGAGTCGCGTTCGTTGATAACGCAGACTCGAGGGAAGTCGCAACAAGAGCAGGGCGAGGATCTCGACCAACGCACCGAGCGTCACCAGAAGACTGAAGTGGACGGCGAAGAGAAAGCTCCCGGTGAAGCGTCCGAGTACGACGTAAGCAATGACTGCTTGCGATCCCACCGTCGCTGACGTCTGACCAAAGACCTCGACCATTCCAGCCCCAAAGCACCAGGGGACCAGCAAGAGCAGGTGGAGCCACGTGATCGAACCGGTGAGGGTCCCCACGAGTACCGACAGTCCGAGAAGGATCGCGTCAAGAAGGGCGATTCGCAACGAGAGTCGAGGGGCACCCACGAGTGAAGCAATGGCGATGAGGTTCGCCCCGACGGCCATGGCGATGGCACCGCTGTCCGTCCCTACGAGCAAACCAGCCACAAACACGGCGAGTACGGGAAGGGCAGTGATGGCTCCCGCTACGGGACTTACGAGAGAGGTATCGACCCGCAAGGCACTACGAAGCGCTTTCAGGTGGGTACCTCGGGAAACGTCGTGGGCTGACGCGATGCCGAGCCCCTCTTCAGTCACGAGCGCTCGTCTCTGTCACGAAATCACCCTAGTTATTGTTTCCGCTTCGCATCAGCTAGTGCGAAGTGGCGCGGGTGTCCAATTCAAACTTGGTAGCGGACGTACCGTTCTTCTTCAGGATTATTTGAGCTTTCGATAAGGCCTCTGGGGTAACCTTCCAGAAATCGTCCGTGACGTGCGGCGAGAGTGGCCGATGAAGCCTCGAGGATCTAGGGGAGACCATGGGACTGTTCGACGTAGTGGTAGTGGGTGCAGACGATTCATCGACGGCCCGACGCGCAATCGATGCGGCCAGCCAGCTGGCCCAACTCTCGAAAGGCACGCTCCATATTGTGACGGCGGTTGATCCCAAGCCTCGTCACGAGGCTTCGCTGCCCGCCGAGTTCAAGAACATGAACCCCGATGGCGAAGCGGAGGCCCTGTTGCAGGTCCTGTCCTTCATTGCGAAGAAAAATGGTGTCGATCCAGTTCTGCACCACGCGGTCGGCGATCCCGCCGACGTCATCATCGCGGTTGCGGACAAAGTCAAGGCGGACCTCATCGTTGTGGGTAATCGTGGAATGAAGGGCGCGCGACGTGTCTTGGGCAGCGTGCCCAATTCGGTTGCCCACGGTGCGAATTGTTCCGTCGCTATCATCGATACCACGGACTAGCCGGCGTAGGGCGACGTGACCAGCGGGTGGGCACCCGAGCATCGACTGGGCACGCGAGAAATGCAGTGTATACGTCGGTCCTTCAACTACGCTGAATCCTTGGCTCAATTTGACGCCCCGCCAAGTCGGCGGCGCGACTGTACATGTATCCCTCACTTCATTGTTTCTTGGTGAGAACTGGATAATTTGTTTGTCGTGAGGCTCGGCTTCATTAGGGTCAGAGTGGCCACTCGGCGTTCCTTTTGGAAATGTCACAAGCGAAGCAGTGAAATTACGTTGGCTCATACTCCAGATAAAAGGTAGAACAATGGCAAGAGGAAGTGTCCAAAGGACTCTACGAAGCACGATTGCGAGCGCGCTGGGCGTGGCGGTGCTGGCTTCATTGGTTTCGGTGATCGGTTTCGGTGACGTGGCTGGTGCATCGAGCGTCACCGCGGTCAGTTTCACGCCCACGACGGCGGCGGCGGGTGTCTACACCGACTATCTCGTGGGATTTACTCCGACCGGAACTATCTCCTCAGCTCTGCACTCGACCATTACCGTGACTTTTCCAAGCGCGATCACCGTTCCGTCGTCGCCGACGATTGCAACTGTCGCGGGCTTCTCGGGAACTTGTGCACCCACCCTGGCCGTGAATGCGTCGACGGTGACCGTGACGTTGGTAGGTAGCGGGTGCCAACTCGCTGGCTCGACCGCTGGCGTCTTCGCTCTCTACGGCTTTACCAATCCCTCGGCGCAGACGCTTACTAACACGCAGTTCTCTCTTACTACCTCGGTCGACACCACCGCGGTCAGCCCTTCTTCGAGCGTCGTCATCATTCCCCAGTACCCGGTGATCCCGCAATTCTCGTGGCCCGGTACGGTGAGCAACCCCGGTCTTCGTGCCACGGTGAACGCACCCGGTGACCCCATTGGTATTGCCTCGGACGGTAACGTCGTCTGGGTGGCCGGACTTACCGGCAACACGGTTGAGGCGTTCAATCTCCAGACGAGTGCACTCGTCCAGACCATCACCCTGACGGGAAATCCAACGGGTATCGCGATTGACGGGAACTACCTTTGGATAAACCTCTTCCAGGGTGGATCGCACAGCGTGGAAAAAGTGGCGATCTCGGGGTCTACGGACACGCCCGGAGCCGTCACTTACGTCAGTTCGACCACGGGTCAACAGTATTACGGCATCTGTGGTGACGGCAATGACGTGTGGACCGCTCAGCAGTCCTCGACATTTGCCAACTACTTGTACGAGATACCGGTGGGGAGCACGACCGCAAGTCAGTCGATCAACTTGGGCACGGTCGCCGCCAACCAGGTCTCTTGTGACGGAACGCACGTGTGGGTCGCCGAAGGGGCCAATGGAACGGGATCGATCGCCGAGATCAATGAAGCAACGGGGGCGGTCGTGAACGCCTCGAAGTTTCCTGCCTCAACGTTTCCCGGCGCGTACGGAATATTCAGCGACGGCCGCTACGTCTACATCACCAGTGACACGTCGGCCGGAACGACGTCCGAGATGTGGGTACTCGACGCCGCGACCGGCAATCAGATTTCTGGATCGCCCTTCGTCATACCCGTCGTCTCACAAGGCGTCATTAGTGACGGCACCGACGTGTGGGTCGCTGGCACTGGAGCGGGCAGCGGCACTTCTGACATGGTGCAGATTCCTCTCAGCGCGATTATCGCGGGCAACGTGAACCTGACCACGAACGAGACTGTCATCACACTTCCCAACGGTGCGGGACCTCGTTTCCTCGCGTCAACGGGTAATGAAGTGTGGTTGACCGAACAAGGTAACAACAGTCTGACTGAGCTTTCGAACACGCCCCAAATCGCCCCTAATAACGGAACGGCCACCAATCCGTACGAAGGAAAGTATTCGACGTTGTACGACCTGCCCAATGGCGCGGTCGGCTCCTCGTATTCGCAAACCTTCACGGCGAGCGGGGGCAACGGGTCCTACACCTACGCAGTCGTTGCCGGTGCGGCGGGGACGCTCTCCCAGCCCGCCACGACCGGACAGACATGTCTGACGACCTTTAGCTTGACGCTCTCGGGCAACGTCCTCTCCGGCACTCCCTCTAGTCAAGGTACTTGCACCTTCACCATCAAGGCCACCGATACCTTCGGCTTGGTGAACTATCAGGCCTACCAACTCACGGTCGGTCAGGGAGTCGTGTCTTCGAGCACGTCAACGATCGCGGTAGCCAACGGAGCACAACCCGCGAATGGTACGAGTTACGCGACCGTCACCGTGACTTTGAAGGATGCCCTCTCGGACCCGCTATCTGGCGTCAGCGTGTCTCTCGGCAACAAAGGTTCGTCGGCGGTGTACACGGCCACGGGTCCACTCAGCGGGACAAATTCCGCGACTTCGAACTCCAGCGGCGTGGCGACTTTCTACGTCACCGATACCACCGCGGAATCGGTGACCTATACCGCGCTCGCCCAATCGGCGTCCATCAGCGGTTCGTCGGGGACGACCACGGCGGTGTTCTCATTGCTCGCCCAAAGTCCGCTCGGCGTAGGTGCCAACCCGGCGAGCCCCGTTGCGGGCCAGCCGGTGACGCTCAACGCCAGCGGTGGCAGTGACAACGGCGCGGTGACCTACTCGTTGGTGAGCGGCGATCCGGCGAGTTGCGCGATCAACGCCGGGGTCTTGACGTCCAACTTGGCCGTCACGTGCGCCGTGACTGCCACCATGGCAGGCAACGCCCAGTACGCCCCGGTGACGGTTTCTTCTCCTCTCAACGTGACGTTTGGTCCAGGACCGGTGAGTGCCACCACGTCGTCAGTTGTAGTAACGAACCCGAACCAACCGCCTAATGGTACGAGTTACGCCACGGTCACGGTCACGCTCAAGGACCAGTACGGCAACGTAATCCCGAATCAGTCGGTGTCGTTGACCAACATTGGTTCTTCGTCGGTGGGAACGATTGCCGGCTCTCCTCCTAGCGGACCAAGCAGCGCGAACTCGAACTCCAGTGGTGTGGCGACCTTCTACGTCACCGACACCACGATCCAGACGGTGACCTACGGCGCACTGGTCAATTCGACGCCAATCGCGGGCTCCTCATCATCGGAAGCGTCGTTCGGGTACCTATCGCAAGGCACGCTCAACGAGAGTGCGAATCCGACCAGTCAGACGGTAGGTCAGTACGTCGTGATCAGCGCCAGTGGGGGCAGCACTGGTCTCGCGATCACCTACCAGTTGGCTTCAGGTGCGCCGACGAGTTGCCAGCTCAATTCCACCACCGGAGAACTGACGACTACCAAAGCGGTCGTATGTCCCGTCATCGCGACCATGGCAGGCAACAGCACCTACGGGCCGGTCAACTCCTCGACGCTCAACGTGCCATTTACTCCGGGTCCAGTGGACGCTAGTACCTCTTCAATCGTGGTGACTGACGGGACCGAGCCCGCGGACGGTGCAAGTTTTGCCATAGTGACCGTGAACCTTGAAGACTCGTACAACAACGCCATCTCCGGTGCCACCGTCACCTTGACGAACCTCGGTTCTTCCAGCGTCCATACCGGCACCAATCCACTGAGTGGCACGAACTCGCTGCTGAGCGATTCGCTTGGTACCGCGACGTTCTACGTCACGGACGCGACCGTTGAGAACGTCACCTATAGCGCGATGGCGCAGTCGGTAGCGATAGTTGCTTCTTCGGGCACGACGGTGTACTTCGGTCTCTTGCCGCAAGCGTCGCTCGTCGTAAGTGCGTTGCCTACGAATCCTGTGGCGGGCACCAGTTCGCAGGTGAGTGCGAGCGGAGGCAGTGGCACTGGCGCACCCGTGTTTGTTTACGGACTCGCGCCGAGCAATCCTTCGAGTTGTGCGGTCTCCTCGTCGGGCGTCGTCACGTCAACGCAGGCGGTCACGTGTCAGATTCTCGTCACGAGGCAAGCCTCTGGTTCCTATGGTTCCAAGTCCGCGACAATTAACGTCCCGTTTGTCGCTGGTCCGGTATCCTCTTCTACTTCGACCGTGGTGGCGAGTCCGACTTCGGTGACGAACCCGGGCACGACGACCGTGACCGTGACCCTCGAGGATCAGTACGGTAATCCGGTCACTGGTCAGTCGGTGGCCCTGAGTGGAACGGGAAGCGCCGCCGTCGGTACGTCGCCGGTGAATACAGGTTCTTCCAATATCGCCACGTTCACGGTCAGCGATACGGCGGTTGAAACCGCGACCTTGAGTGCGACCGACGGGTCCCAAAGCAGCTACGCCATTGGATCAACCCAAGTCCCCTTCAGCGCCGCCTCGACTGGTGGCGGCGGTGGTGGCGGCGGCGGTAGCGGAGGTGTCGCTTCACTGCTCATCAATAACACGACGCTGCCTGGTGGCGTGGTTGGCCAGTCCTACAGTGATTCGCTCACCGCCACTGGTGCTTCCGGGCCGACGACGTGGACGTGTTCGGGCTTGCCCGCCGCTCTCGCCTGTTCGACCGCCGGCGTTGTTTCGGGCACGCCCACTGTGTCGGGTACTTTTTCGGTCACCATTTCAGTCACCAGCAATGGTCAGACCAATACGGTGACGATGCCGTTAACGGTGACCGCGGGTGCGCCCACCACTGGTGCGCCCTCGAACGTGACCGCAGTGGCAGGCGACTCTGACGCGTTCGTAACCTTCGTCCCACCGGGCGACGCGTCGCAATTGTCTGGTGTGAAGTACACGATCACCGCGAGTTCCGGCGGCGCGACGTGCGTGACCACGGCGACCTCGTGCTTGGTCTCCGGTCTCACCAACGGGACCACCTACACCTTTAGTGTCGTCGCCACTTCGACGTCGCCCACGGCGACGTCGCCGCCAGGAATGTCGAATCCGGTGACACCGTCGGCTGCTCCCATTCTTGAAGGGTCCAACGGCATGGGCACCACGACATTGGCGTTGCCGATCAAGTCGCTGAGTCCTGGCAGTGTGATTGGCACGGTACTCAACGGTTCCACGTCAGCCGGTTCGCTCGGCGTATCGAACTCAAGCGTGACAGCTCGCAGCGGTGGCGTGACGATGACCATTGCGACCTCGTCAACGATCAGCACTACGACGGGTTTTACGGTCGTACTCGTCAAGAAGGGCGTCGCGACGGTAACGGGCACGGGTTTCCTTCCAGGCTCGGTCGTCGACCTCTACATCTTCTCACCGCAGATCTTCTTGGGCAACGCGACGGTGAAGACCAACGGCACCTATTCGTCAACAGTGAGGGTTCCTTCGAACGTTCCCGCTGGCAACGACATCGTGCTCTCGCAGGGTTTCGTCAAATCGGGGGCTCGCGCCTCGGTGTCGGTCGGTATAGTGGTCGATGCGTCGAACGCCGCGCTCTTGACACTGTTCCCCTTCGCGACCGGATCGGCAGCGCTCACCCCAACCATGGACCGCCAGCTCCAGAGCTTCGCCCTGGAGGTCAAGAAGCTCGGCACCAAGCTGGTGGTTTTCACTGGCTTCACCGACACCATTGGAGGGTCGGCTTCGAACCTCGCCCTCGGTGATCGCCGTGCGCAAGGTGCGGCGACCTACCTACGACAAGCCCTGTTGTTGGATGGCGTAACTGCTCGTATCCGCTTCGTATCGGTCTCAAAGGGTTCAACGGCTCCGAGTGCGTCAAACCTCACGACGAACGGTCGCGCACGCAATAGGAACGTGACCGTCTTCGCAATTCTCTTCTAGGACATCGGCAGCGGGCGGCGGATCAAGCGCGGGGCGATCCGCCGCCCGTCTCGTCAAAGGGCGTCGTAGGGGCCATTCATCGCGACCGATTTTGTGACCTCCTTTTGGGTTTCGCCCTGGTGTGCAGTCAACTTTTCGGTGACGATGATCGACATCGGCGGTCAGTTATCTACGGGAGTACCTGGTGCGGTGATTCGCTCCGTGGTGCTGGGCTAGGGCGATCGAACCGAAAGTAATCGCCGTCGTCCTGAGAATGTGAAGTAGAATAATCACCGGGACGGAATTGTTCACCAACAGTCGCACGCTTTCGCAGACCTCGACTTCCTAGGGAGAGGTTTGCGGAGTGAACGGCAAGTTGCCCGTTCTGAGCAATGAAGTTGATTACGGCGCTCAAGCGTCACGTGTTTGGACCTCGCACGCAAATCTAGAAACCTCGTTTTCTAGAAAGTTGAAGGTCTGCAGTTGAAAAAGTTATCTCGTAAATTCCTGACTATTTCGTTGGGCCTCGCGCTGGTGGGATCCGCAGTGTCGGTGGTTGGCTTCGAGGCCAGTGCCTCGGCCGCAGTGACCAGCGTTACCTTCGTACCCACCACGACGGCAGCGGGCGTGGCGGACTTGTGGGACATTGGCTTTACCGCTTCGACGGCGTTGACGGCGACGTCAACCATCACGGTGAGTTTTACTGGCGTGGCGATCCCATCGTCGACGACCTTTAGGAGCGTCTCTGGTTTCTCGGCTAATCCTTGTACGGCGCCTTCGGTCGCGGTGAACTCGCCTTCGGCGGGTCAGATCACCATCACCACGGGGACGGGTTGCACGCTCGCGGCGAACACGCCCGCGCTCTTCGCCCTTTCGGGATTCACCAATCCAGCGATCGGGACCCTACCCGGCACCGACTTCAGTGTGGCGACCAACGTCACCGGCAATACGGGCGCGGTGAGTCCGACAGCTGGGGCGACTTTCGTGACGCCGTTTCCGACGATTAACGTGGCGAACTTCCCGGGAACGCTGACCAATCCCGCAATCGGTCGCGACATCTTCACCGAGACCAGCACGGCCTACTGTGGCGGAAACGCTGAAGATCCTCAGGGGGTGGCCACCGATGGCTCCGTTGTCTGGGTGGCGTTTCCGGTCGGGTCATCGGTCTGTGGCTATTCGGCGTCGACGGGCCTGCTCGAATACGCGATCACGAGTGGTGGCATCTACACGTATAACGCGTCGGGTACCGTCATCTCGACGACGGCTGGCGCGGCAAATCTCGGTGGTACTTCCAACGCGAATTGGGTCGCCGTTGATGGCAACGGATCGTCTGGACACCTCTGGGTCTCGCTGTACCAAAGTGCACTCGTCGACGAATTCACTCTCGGGGCCGGTGACGCGCCCACGTACACGCGAGCGGTCACGGTAGGAAGTCAACCGTATGGTCTGTCGGACGATGGCACCGACGTGTGGGTGCCGAATCCTGGCAGTGTGAATCTCACCGGTGGAGGTACGCTCAGTGAGATCGTTGTCGCGACGGGCGTGGTCACGACGGTCAGCGCGGCCACCTTGCAAAATATCGCGGGGCCGTTCATGGTCTCGACTGACGGCACTCACGTGTGGGTGGCGACCGAAGCAACCGCTGGCGACTCGGACTGCCATTACAACGGCACGCAGGTCGTGGAGTTGAACGCGTCGAACGCGTCTTACGTTCGAACCATCAACGTGCCCGCGGGACTGTGTGGCATCTCCTCGGACGGGACGCACGTCTGGATTAGTAGTGCGCCTGGTTACACCGGCACGAATGATCCGACTGGCAGTGTCACGGAGATCAATTGCGCTACTGGAGGAACTGATGGGACCGCCATAACGGTGGGGGGCGTGCCCGACCAATTGGTGTCGGACGGCACCGACGTGTGGGTGACGAACCGTGGTAGCGGGACCGTATCGGAGATAAGCATTGCTTCTCACTCGGTCATCAATACCTTCACGCTCACTAATCCCAACGAGCCTGGCACTTCGGCACCGAGAAACATCGCCGACGACGGATCGCACGTGTGGGTCACGAGCTATGGACTCAACGAGACGCTCTTCGAGATCTACAACCGGCCGGTCATCACGACCTCGAGTGTGGCGAATGGCGAGACGACGGTGTCCTACAACCAGGCCATCGCAACGAACGGCGGGCAGTCGCCGTTTACGTGGTCGGTGTCAGCGGGATCACTCCCGCCGGGGCTCTCGCTCAATACCGCGACGGGTGCTCTTACCGGTACTCCCACGACCGCGGGCGCGTACACGTTCACCCTGAGGGAGGCTGACGCGGGGGGAATACTTTCGGCCACAAGTCCGTCCTACTCGATTCTCGTAAATCCTGGTCCCGTGAGCACTGCGAATTCGTCGATTGTGGTGACGAACCCGAACAATCCTCCCAACGGCACGAGTTGTGCCACGGCCACCGTGACGCTC
>Ga0187847_10004009_pt1 | contig 10938 bp, 7 predicted proteins | sample June2016WEW_4_10_FD_132458 | JGI IMG/M metagenome (GOLD analysis project Ga0187847, IMG submission 132458) | Peatland microbial communities from SPRUCE experiment site at the Marcell Experimental Forest, Minnesota, USA - June2016WEW_4_10 | ecosystem: Environmental > Terrestrial > Soil > Wetlands...
AACATCTCTCCGATGGTCATCACCCAACCGCACATCGTAGCCCGGCTGATATCGATGCCCGCGTCGCGCAACGAGGCCACGCTCTGCCGATAAAGTGGACTGTGGTCACAGTATTTGTTCACCACCGTGTCGATGATTACGCCGCCGGAAACCAGGCTTTTATCGATGATCCGGACGGGAAGAGGTGCCGCTGTCACGCCTTGCTCGGGGCAGGATTTGCATACCCGCTTCTCGCGCCTGGTCACCGCGACGAAATAACGCGCCGGCTCGACATCGAGCACCTCGCTGACTTCGTAGCCGATCACCGTGGTCTCACCGCCGCAGTTGCCGCATACGCACTGCTCCGGCGTGCGGGCAATCACCCGCTCAACACGTGGAAGGTCGGCAGGGAGCGTCTGGCGGCCGGGGGCTTGTGTTTCTTCTTTGCTTCCGAAACCGGAGCAGGAGCCTCACGCTCACTCTCGGAAACCACTTCCTGGTTGCTGACCCCGGGCTCTTGTTCCAACAACTCCAGTTGCAGGCTGCTTAACTTCTCACTGCCTGGTCCATATTTGCAAATCCGCTGCAGGCGCAGCCGCTCTTCAAGCACCTGAATCTTCAGCCGTGCGTAATCGAGCTCTTTCTTCTGCGACGCAACTTGCTTCTCCAACTGCGCGATGACCTCGGCCATGAAGGCTTCCGGGTGCGGAGGAACAGTGGACTCAGAGCACGTACTCACGATGTCTTTTAAATAACAGATTTTCCTGTGGATAAATGTGCGAAATGTGCAGTGTTTATGCGGTCTTCAGTGACCCTATTGGTTCTTCCGCCGGGGGCTTGCGATACCACTTCCGAGGCCGCGTCTGCGCCAGATCGATGCCCCCCAGAAGCAGTGCCAGTTCCCCGTGGCTCAATACGATTTTCTTCACCGTGCTGCCCGCATCCGGCCACCAGAAACGGCCGCGGTCTAACTTTTTCGCACACACCCAAAGCCCGCCGCCGTCATATACCAAAAGCTTCAAGCGGTTGCGTCGCGAATTTGCAAAGAGGAACACGTGGCCGCTTTCCGGATCACAGCTCAGATAGTCGCGCACCAGCCCGTATAGGCCATTGAAGTTTTTCCGCATGTCCGTCGCGCCGACTGCGACATAAATCCGCGTCGCCGGTCCAAACCCGAACACTGGCTACGCCCTGTCCAATACGGTCAGAAGGCGCTCCAACGTTGCCGCATCGAATCTCCGGCCCACTTCGATCCGGCTCCTGACTGCGGCTTGCTTTGCGCGCGTCGACGATATTTATCCAGCGTCCCAACAGCTAAACCCCGCTGCTAGCAAAACACCGCCCGCGCCAATCCACTCGCTTCAAACTCCGCAACCAACGCCTCGACCTCAGCACGGCTCCGCCGCCTCCGCACCACTCCCGCTTCACTCATAGCTCCAGTGCACCACTAATCGCAGCGGCAGAACAAAATGCGTTGCTCGGACGGATACCCTTGACCGGACCCAGTCGCGGCGCTTCTCGTACCACCGCTTTTCGATCGGGAGGAATCGCGCTTCCCAGTGCCTGCCGCACCATCCGCCGGTGCACGCCATGCTTCATGGATAGCCCTTAAATCGTCTCTCCGGCCGCGTACCCGCGCCGGATCACTTCAAATGGTTCCACCTTTTGCCTCCTGTCCATCCCCGAATCCTTACATCCCGGCTTGTACAGGTGGGCCAATTTAGACGAGCGAACTCGAAGCCAATGCAGACCCGCTCTTTCGAATGTAAACACCTTGAGGAGATTCCCGTAAAGCAGCAGTAGATTGTCCTACTCCGATTCGTCCAGGACTTCGATTGCGGAGACCGTCGCAAAATTCACAATAGGTTCGAACGTCAGATTCAATTTCCCCTGTGCAGTTGGCTTTAGGTGATGGAACGTTTTGGTGAGTCCGTGCTTAGCGCCCGCCTCCTTGAAAATGTCAAAGTCATCAAGTAGTGTTGAGCCATTACACATGACTTTGAAAACACGTCCACCAACCGTCTTGCCTCCGGACCCACTACTACCGATATATAATTCCGCAAAGTGCAGAACGAGCGTGTAGCGCCCTCGGGTGTCGACTGGAATTGCATAGCTGAAGTGCCCAATACGCTCGGCGTTGTACAAATCGGGGTCAGCCGATCCTTCAACCCTCACTCGTTTGAATTCCTGCCGTCCACCCATAAAGAAGTTGTCGGGATGCCACAGTTGTCCATCCTGATCGATATAGGATGTCGGCTGAGTTATCAGCCTTATCGGCAACTGTTTGTGCAGCGTTGCTGGCAAAATCTCGATCGCGCTGATAGAGGGTTTCCCGCTTCCGTGGTTGAAGCCAAGATGCAGGACGCCATCTTTGGCGGGAGATACATCGCGAAAGATGCGCTCATCGGCTATATTTTCGCCCATGGCATCGGTAGTAATATCATAGAAATCCAAAAGAGTGCTTTCGTTAAGAGTTACACGAAAAGTGGCGATGGAATCGCTGGCGCTGGTTGTCGAGAAAAAATAGAGATGCAATTCATAGGTCCCAGGTGCAAGAGGTATGTCGTAGCCGAAGTCGCCTGACCGCCAGGTTTCGAAGAGTTGAGGATCGCTGGTTCGAGCAATTGAACTCCCAGGAGTGGGGAAGACTCCGCCTCCTTTAAACCAATTGTCGGCTTGCCACATGTTCCCGGCACTGTCTAATCGCGGCTTACCCGTATAGCCGGCAAGAAGACGCACAGGTACAGGAGAAGACGTTGAAAATGCCCCCGGTGCTTTCGAGGAGTTATCCGGACCTTGTTGAGTGCGTGGAAGTGTTTGCAATACACGGCCATGTTGAAGGTAGGTTCGCATCAATAGAGCGATGCTTGAAATCAAGAGGAGTCCCACACCGCCGGCTGTCAAAAATCCCCAACGTTTGCTCCAAGCAGGACGAAGAGAGGCAAAGGCTCGGTCTGTCGTAGCATTCGCTCCCGAATCAGTCAGCCCCCCTTCAGACCGCGGCATTTCGGCTTCACTGCTACCTACCCATGAAAATGAGGCGCGATAGGATCCCGAAGGGATCTGAATTACCGCTGTCGCATGATTCTCGGTGGACTGGTAAAACTGCGCCAGTCTCTTGCGTACCTCTGAGGCCCGCACGCGAACTACCGGGTCCTCCCCGGGTTCGTAGTCGGCCTTGCGGCCGAAGACCTCGGCACCGATCACACGTTCGCGAAGTAGATGGTCCTCCTTGGCCAATGTGTGATCAACCATGTACTGGAGCAGATGGCTGCACTGCAGAGAGTTCCGAAAATGGATGCTTGCCAGCACTGCGTCCAGTGCCTTGCGAATCTCTCGCAGCTCCTCTGGAGAGAACTGTGATGCCGGCTCCTCCGAGGCGTTTGAGGGGTGTGTTCCAAATCCCATCGCGGTTTTTCTGATACAGAACGGTATGTTACAGGGCCGGTAAACCCCTGTCAATGCACTAGATAATTCGATTTTTCAAAGGAAATACCGTACTGCACCTTGTACATGATCGTGCTCATCTGTTTCAACGGATGCTGCTTGCGAAATTCAAAGTTCAACGCATTTAAGCGTCGAGACGGGTTGTCTGCAGCAGCTTCAGCTTGAAGCAGATTGAAAAAGAGCATGGAAAAGCTGGCACGAAGGCGGTTTTTGACCCAGTCGGTCGCCGCAATTGGGTGGGTCGGTATGGGAACACTGATCCATGCCCAGGATGTTCTCTCAATCCAGGCCGGCCATTCGGAGGATTCGGCCTGCAGGATGCCGGAAAACTTCACTGGCCTGAGCTATGAGATGCCTCAACTGTACTCACCGGAGTTCTTTTCAGCTACGAACGGCGAGTTGCTAGAGGCTTTCCATGGCCTGGGGCGGCATGGCGTGTTGCGAATGGGCGGGTCGTTGAGCGAGTTCACTCGTTGGCAGCCGGAGAGGGGTGACTTTTCTACCGCGAAAGAGGACGAAGCGATTCGCGCTCAAAGGAATTGGGAATGGCGGCTCACAAACTCGGCCTCGATCCGGGGCGGCCAGGGCGCCATCACTCCCGCGAGTCTAAAAGAGTTGCGGAGATTTCTGGACGCCACCGGCTGGCAGTGCATCTACGGATTGAATTTTGGCTCCGGATCTGCAGCCCGCGCGGCCGATGAGGCAAACCATGTCTACCGCATCCTGGGCCGGCGTCTCCTCTGCTTTCAGTTGGGCAATGAAGCCGATCTCTTTTCGAGCAATCCTCTGCTCCGTCACAGGCCCTACGATTTTGAGCAGTACTGGGCTGAGAATCGGCAGTTTGTGGCTACGGTGCGCGCGTTGCAGCCCAAGGCGCAGTTCGCGGGTCCGGATGTTGCCGGCAACCTGGCTTGGGTACGCAGGTATGCGGAGCGGGCAAAAGGCGAAGCCCCCTTCGTGAGCGCACACCACTACGCCATGGGACCCGCCAAAGACCCGGCGATGAATGTGGATCGACTGCTGGCAAGGCACGACAGCGCGTTGGAGAAATACGTTACGGAAGTCGGAAAGATTGTTGCGGATTGCGGCGTCCCCTTCCGTCTTACGGAGTGCAACTCCTGCTTTGGCGGAGGCAAGGACGGAGTGAGCAATACCTTCGCCTCCGCACTGTGGGCAGCCGACTTCATGTTGCATCTCGCCTCCGCCGGCTGCATCGGGGTCAATCTGCACGGAGGCGGCGATGGAATATACACACCCATCGAGTCCAGTGAGAATGGGCAGGCTCTGCGGCCTCTCTACTTCGGCATGCAGTTTGCGGGGAAGTTCGCAGGATTTGAAATCGCACGATACAGCCTGCCGGAAGGCGTTGACGCTTCGGCTTACGTTGCACGTCGGCAGAAGACAGCCTGCATCGCTGTCGTTAACAAATCGGCAGAACGCCTGACTGTGGCTTTCGATCTTGCACAGACCAAGGCGATTCCATCGGCCTGCGAGGTGCTATCGGCTCCTGCGCTGTCGGCCAAGGATGGCGTTTCTCTCCGGTCAGTCAACGTGCATGGTGCCGATGCCATCATTGTCGAACCTTTTACATCGGTGCTGTGCCGGTGGGATGGATGAATAAGTGTCAATAAATCTGCCACGAACGTCCGGCACGGTAGGCCGCTTTGACTGACTGTCAATCGGTTTATGCGTGTGATTTTGCTAAATCGTTTTTTGTTGATGCCTTTATGCGGTCCAGCTTCTCTACCCGGTCGCCATAACTTACCCAATCAACGGGTGCGGAACGGAGTTGCAGTTTAATCGAGTGCCGGTAATGATCTCTGACCGTCACACCACCGGAGCGACAGCGAACCTGCCGCAATTCAATGTGAAGGAGCGCCAATGCCATACGCTGGAAAACTACGCGGCGATAAATGCCGAATGAACCGATTCTGCGTTTGTAAAGAAAGTCTGGTGCGCGGAATTCGCAGCCACAACAGGGGAACCATAACAGGTTTATGGGCAACACTATTGCTATTTGCGGGATTCATGCTATCGATCGCCGCATCGGCGCAAAGCGACCGCGGAGCCATCACCGGAACGGTGACCGACACGCTGGGAGCGGTTGTGCCAAAAGTCGCAATCCAAGTGACGAATCTGGATACGGGCGTGCAAGTCAAGGTCGGTTCCACTTCAACGGGCAAATACGATGCGACTTCGTTGCCTGCGGGAACATACAAGATCGAAGCCTCTTCTCGCGGTTTCAAGAGCTTCATCCAGACAGGCATTACAGTGAGCGTCGCGGAGACGGACCAGGTGAATATCGTCCTTACGGTAGGCTCGGTGAGTGAGACGATTACTGTTACCGGGGATGCCACCCTGCTCAAGACCGCGAATGCCGAGCAGAACACCACCGTTGACAGGCAAACCCTGAACGATCTACCGCTTCCCTTCGCGACCACCGGAGCCATGCGCGATCCGATGGGATTTTCGAAGTTGGCGCCAGGAACCTATGTGGCTCCGGGCAGCAATACAGGCATTCGTGTCAACGGTCTTCCGATGGCCTCGTTTCACATCGCCATCGATGGCATGGACAGCACCAACGCCAACCTGAACGATCGCGAAGACGGAGATCATCCCAGCGTCGACATGCTTCAGGAGTTCACATTGCAATCCAGCAACTTCTCTGCCGAGTTCGGGCAGGTGAGCGGTGGCATGTTCAACTTCACGGCGCGATCGGGAACCAATGTTTTCCACGGGTCGGCATACGAAAACTTCGTCAACGAAGATCTGAATGCCGGCATCCCATATTCGAATGCGACCACGGCTTCGACGACCAATCCCGGGTTTGCCGAGGGTGGACCGAACAATAGACCAAAGATCCGTCAAAACGATTACGGCTTCTCCGTTGGCGGTCCCGTCCGGATTCCATGGCTCTACAACGGACACGATAAGACGTTTTTCTTCTTCAACTACGAGCAGTGGCGGAAAACCAGCACTACTCAGTGCCCCGGCTGCGCCGTGCCTACAGACCATATGCGCGCGGGCAACTTCTCGGATATCCTGGGGACGACGCAGTTGGCGACGGACATCCTGGGCAGACCAGTCTACCAAAACGAGATTTACAATCCCGCCACGGCTCGCACAGTGGCCGTGGCCGGTAAGAACTACGTTGTTACGGACCCATTTCCGAACAATACCATCAACACCCCTTTGAGCTCGGTGGCCAGCAAAGTGCAGTCGCTTGTTCCTGCGACAACAGTCGCTGGCACTACAGTTGCGACCAACAACTATTACCCCTTGTTCGCGTATCCTTTGCTCGACACCGTTCCAGCCTTCAAGATCGATCATGCTATCTCGCAAAATTGGAAGGCGTCGTTCTACTACTCGGACTACATCACCAACACGCCGAATTCAGTGGACGATCTTCCCTATCCCATCAGTGGGGAACGAGCTACAGCGAGCCATGCAGACACCTTTCGTCTCAATAACGACTATGCGGTGACTCCCAACCTTTTGGTGCATGCGGGCGTGGGCTACACGAGAGACGTCAATCCGGACAGTTCGCCGGCATCTGTATACGATTACGATAACACCCAACTTGGAATACCGAACCTGGTTGGCCGCGGCTTCCCGCACTTCGGCGGAATCAGCACCAGTTACGGCGGCCTCGTCAATGGCTCCAACGGCGGCGGCTTAGGGCCAACGCAGATAAACCGTTACTGGATGGATCATGCCAACGGCGTCGCGAGTGCCATCTGGACCCACGGCAACCACGCCATCAAGGGTGGCGCAGAGTACAAGTTGGATATGTGGATCGTGAAGTCCCAGATTAATCAGTCTGGCGGTTTCAACTTCAGTGGGGCGGAAACGGCGCTCCCCTACAACAACAGCACTACCTTTTCAACACCAGGCGGCGCATCCGGAACGGTCGGTTTTCCTTATGCCAGCTTCTTGCTTGGGCTGGTAGACAGCGGCACGATCGGGAATGCGATTATCAACCAGTATCATCGTCCCACCTGGGCGCTCTATCTACAGGACACCTGGAAGGTCACGCCCCGTTTGACCGTCGACTATGGTATTCGTTGGGACCTTACTCAAACGACGCACGAGCACGGCTTCCATACCAGCGGATTCTCGCCCACAGCGGTCAACGAAAATGCCGTTGGGCCAAGTGGTCCATTGCTCGGTGGCATGGAATTTGAAGGCTTCGGCACCGGCCGATGCAACTGCTACTTCATGCCCTACAATCCTTACAACCTCGGTCCTCGACTGGGAGTTTCCTATCAAGTCACTTCCAAGACGGTGCTTCGCGGCGGCTTCGGCATCACCTATGGACAGGCATTTCCCTTTGACTATGCCGGCAGCAACTTTTCGGTTGTCAGCGTAGGCTATAACACGCTCAACTTCTCTTCACAAAGCTTCGGAACCCCAAACACAACGCTGACCAATGGCTTCCAATACATCCCGTCGGCAATCACCAGCGCGGCTCTCGATCCGGGTGTCAGTTGCTGCACGTCGATCAATAACTCGCCTTCACCGTATTTCGACCCGCACGGGGACTCTGCTCCGAGGATCTACAACTATACCGTCAGCTTGCAGCAGGAACTCACCGGCAATCTGGTGGTTGAAGCCTCCTGGGTGGGGAACCGCGCTGACCGCCTGATCTCAGGAGATCAGGGCAATTCAGGACTGGTGCAGCTCAACGCGCTGTCTCAGCAGCGGCTGGCGAGCTTTGGCCTCGATCCAACCAATCCGGCGGATGCATTTGCGCTCATATCCAAGTTCAGTTCAGGTGTTCCGCAATCGCGTGGATTCAGCCTCCCTTATGCAACCTTCCCAACATCCCAGACTCTTGCCCAGGCATTGCGGCCCTATCCGCAGTACGGCACCATCTATTCCGAATACTCACCCACCGGCAAGAGCTGGTATGACGCTGCTCAGGTCAAGGTGACCAAGCGCATCAGCCATGGTCTGGAATTTCTGGACTCGTTTACATGGAGCAAGGAACTGGAAGAAGGAACCGACACAGAACGCGGCCGCGGCGCTCAGATCAACGACGCGCTCAACCGCGCCAGCAACAAATTCTTCACGTCAACCTATGCGCCTTTCATCAACGTCACAAGCGCGACCTACCAGGTGCCCAATCTTCCTTTCAGCTTCGTGCAGAAGAACTGGGTAGGGCGAGAGCTTCTGGGCGGCTGGACACTGGGCGGAATCTTCCGCTTCGCCAATGGACAGCTCATGCGCGTTCCGGGTTCCAATATCGCCACTAACCTTTGTTCCAGCGCAACTACTTGCACGGCGTATCCCTTGTCAGGACTGCTCGAACGGAGTACTTGGGCTAACCTGGTACCGGGGGTTCCGCTCTTCAAGTTCAATCCGAACAGCCATAACTTCGGCAGCACCATTGGGCGTGCGCAGGGAACGACCTTCCTCAACGCCGCTGCGTGGGTAGAACCGGCACTTGGCAAATTCGCGACCACCGCTCCCTATCTAAACAACTACCGTTGGCAGCGTCAGCCGGATGAAGAAATGAACATTGGGAAGAAGTTCAGTATCCCCATGGGCAAGCACGAGCCAGCGTCACTGCAAGTGCGTGCCGAGTTCTTCAACATCTTCAACCACACTTATCTGCCGACACCTTCGTCAGGTAATTTTGAAACACCGGATTCCACGGCGACGGTCGGTACACAATCCTACCTCTCCTCCACCGGCGGCTTTGGACGCGATAATGCCGCCACAATCGGCAACGAATCAACCCAATATCGCACTGGACAGCTTGTAGCTCGCTTCCAGTTCTAAGCTCATTTGACTTGACTTCTGGTGCGCGTGCAGTTCTGGCGCGCACCAGTTCTTTTCAGGAGACAGGACCGTGGCGTGACTTGTGCGCATTTGCTGAAAATCAATATTAGTTGCACCCGAACATGCTCAAACACCTGGAATCCATTCCGAAGATGATACCCAGCATTCCGTCCAAGAGCCGACGCGGGGCAACTTCGCGGCCTGACGCCCGGGTTCTTCTGCTATCGCATGTACACGACATGAAACCGTTCCAGCCCGATTGAAGCGATGTTCTTCAAGGTACGGATCTCCCAGTTGAGCATCTGGGCCTTGGAGCCTGTTATTAACTGCCCCGTAGGCCACGCGAAAGTTAATAACAGGCTCTAGCAGGAGATAGTGCACACGATGACCTTTCTGCGTTTTGAAATCACCAACGCGCCAAGCGAGGAATTTCCGAGCTGGGCGTTCGTTGAGAAAGCCGATGCGGTATCCGCCATGATTAAAAAGCATCTTGTCACTTTGCTAAGTCTTCTGGTTTTCGGATTTGTCACGGCGCTTGCGCAGCAACTCCGTTACCCGTTCAACGATCCTTCGCTGCCGGCGGAAAAGCGGATCGACAACCTGCTTTCGCTCATGACTATCGACGAGAAGATCAACTGCCTGAGCACGAACACCGGTGTGCCTCGACTTGGCGTGAAGAGCTACGGGAGCTCCGAAGGCATCCATGGAGTCGTCCAGCGCGAAAGCAGAGGCGGGCGTCTGCCCATTACAACGACGCAGTTTCCGCAACCTCCGGGCATGGGCGAGTCGTGGGACCCGGACCTGGTCCGTCAGGTTGGGGGCGTCGAGGGCTACGAAGCCCGGTTTATCACACAGACCGAAAAGTACAATCGTCAGATCCTCATGCTGTGGGGACCGCAGGCCGACCTCGCGCGCGATCCCCGCTGGGGCCGCAGCGAAGAAGTGTACGGCGAAGACCCGTTCTTTAATGGAACGATGGTGGCGGCCTTCGCCAGGGGCCTGGAGGGGGACGATCCGAAGTATTGGCAGGCCGCCCCGCTGCTCAAGCATTTCCTGGCCAACAGCAACGAGGATCACCGCAACGCATCGTCGTCGAACTTCGACAAGCGGCTGTTCTGGGAATACTATTCGGTGCCATTCCGGATGGGATTTCAGGAGGGCGGCGCCACAGGCGTCATGGCTTCGTACAACGCCTGGAACGGCACCGCAATGGCCATCAACCCGATTCTCAAGAGCATCGTCCGCAACCAATGGGGCGTGGAGGTGATATCGAGCGATGGGGGAGCGGTCCATCTCCTTGTCGATCCACGCCACCTCTTTCCCGATCAGAAGGCCGCGGTGGTTGCGTGTCTGAAAAATGGCATCAACCAGTTCCTCGACAGGTTCCAGGAAGAAGCCAAGGCCGCGGTGAAAGACGGTTCCATCACCGAAGCGGAGATCGACAACCTGCTTCGTCCCAAGTTCCGGGTTACGATCCGTCTGGGCTTGCTGGATCCGCCGGAGATGGTTCCTTACGCGAAGATCAAAGACACACCTGAGCCCTGGAACACCGAGAAGGATCGTGCCGTCTCGAAACAGATGGCGCTGGAATCGGTAGTGTTACTCAAGAATGAGAACAACTTTCTGCCTCTCAAAAAGAATGCCCTCAAGTCAATCGCCGTCATCGGGCCGCTGGCCGACTCCATCCACTGGGACTGGTACGGCGGCACGCCTCCGTATACGGTGACG
>Ga0187847_10004010_pt1 | contig 10936 bp, 6 predicted proteins | sample June2016WEW_4_10_FD_132458 | JGI IMG/M metagenome (GOLD analysis project Ga0187847, IMG submission 132458) | Peatland microbial communities from SPRUCE experiment site at the Marcell Experimental Forest, Minnesota, USA - June2016WEW_4_10 | ecosystem: Environmental > Terrestrial > Soil > Wetlands...
ATGTGTCCATGCGCTACGGCGCTAAAGTTCTATTTGACGAGGTTTCCACCGGTTTTATTCCGGGGAAGCGCTATGGCCTCACTGGCCCCAACGGCGCGGGTAAGTCTACGTTTATGAAGCTTCTGACGGGTGAACTCGATCCGCAGAAGGGAACGGTCGTGCGTCCGCGGAAGCTTGGCGTCCTGAGCCAGGATCAATTTGCCTTCGACCAGTATCGCGTGATCGACGCGGTCATCATGGGTAACCACCGCTTGTGGGCCGCTCTCGAAGAGCGCGAAATCATCTATGCCAAGCATGAGATGACCGACGCCGATGGCATGAAACTCGGCGAACTGGAAGGCATCGTTGGTGAAGAAGACGGCTACACCGCCGAGAGCGACGCCGCGATTCTCCTGCAGGGACTCGACATTCCCGACGAAATGCACGAGCGCAAAATGTCGGAGATTCCGGGCGGCCAGAAGATGCGCGTGCTGCTGGCGCAGGCTCTGTTCGGGCATCCGCAGGCGCTATTGCTCGATGAGCCTACCAACCATCTCGATCTCGATTCGATCCACTGGCTCAAGAATTTTCTCAATCAATATGAGGGCGTGCTCATTGTGATCTCGCACGATCGTCACTTTTTGAACGGAATCTGCACCCACATCGCCGACATCGATTACGAGACCATCATCACCTACACCGGCACGTATGACGACATGGTGATCGCGAAGACGCAGATTCGCTCGCAGATCGAAGGGCAAAACGCGCAGCGCGAAAAGAAAATCTCGCAGTTAAACGAATTCATCGCCCGCTTCGCCGCCGGAACCCGTTCCAGCCAGGTGCAGTCGCGGCGCAAGGAAGTCGAGCGGCTGCAAGTGACCGAGTTGGCGAAGTCCAACATCCAGCGTCCGTATTTGAAGTTCGAGCAGAAGCGGCCCTCGGGCAAACACATACTCGAAATCGAAGGCATCGCGAAGTCGTATGGAGCGGCCAAAGTTATTTCCGGCTTTACGGCGAGCGTGACGCGTGGGGAAAAGATCGCGCTCATGGGCCGCAACGGAGCCGGTAAAACAACTTTGGTGAACGCTCTGCTCGCCAACTCGCCGACAGTATCGGAATCGGAGCTGCGCACAACCAGCGGATATGATGGTCCGTTTGTCGACGACGGAAAAGTTATCTGGGGGCATGAGGCGGCGGTGGGATACTTTGCCCAGGATCACAAGGCGCTGATTGAGCCCGGGATCAGGGTTCTGGAGTGGCTCCATCAGTGGGATCCTTCCGCCTCGACGGAAGAAATTCGCGGCATACTCGGTCAGATGCTCTTTCCCCGGGATGACGCTGAGAAGCATACCGACGTGCTTTCCGGAGGGGAAGCAGCGCGCCTGCTCTTCTGCAAACTCATGCTGCAAAAACCCAACGTGCTCGTACTCGACGAGCCCACCAACCATTTGGATCTCGAATCGATCAATGCCCTGAATATTTCGCTGCAGCGCTACCAGGGAACCGTGCTGCTGGTCACGCATGACGAGGATTTGATTGATGAAGTCGCGACCAGAATCTGGCACTTCGAGGGCAGCCACGAAATCACCGACTTCAAAGGCGCCTATGGCGAGTACGAAGCTGTTCTGGCGTGAAGTCAGGCGGAATCCGATCCGCTTACGTGGGCAATGCTCGATTTGCCTGCAGTCGGAGAGCCTAGGCTACCCCGGAGCGGGTGAGAATGTAGGGGTCCTTCGACTGCGTAGCTGCTTCGCGAAACGGCTGCTCCGCTCAGGATGACAATTTATTTCTTGTCTCTTTGTCAACGATCGACAGAGTTGCGTTTTTCTTAGCCTTCTTTCTTGTTCTCGGCCTCGATCGCTTCTCGGCTTTCGAACCCTCCACGAGGATGTCGGCGACCGAGGTGTTTTCCAATATCTTGGCGGCAGCATCGCGGACCTCCAGGAACACGCGGTAAAGGGCGCGATGATCGGGATCGGTGGTGATCAGGCCGCGGAGCTGGTCGGCATCGCCAAAGGGAGCGAGCGGGCCGTCAACCAGGCGGATAATTTCGCTGAGCTTGATCTCATCGGGCGCTCGCCGCAGACGGTAGCCACCCTTGGCGCCTCGAACGCTTTCCACGATGCGCGCGTTCTTGAGCTCCAGCAGAATCAATTCGAGGAACTTTTCCGGAAGGTCGCTATCCAAGGCGATGTCCCGAATCTTGATCGTTTCAGTTCCGTAGCGACGGCCGAGAGTCATGATCGCCTGCAGCGCGTAGAGACCTTTTTGCGAAATCTTCAATTCTGTGTCCTTTCCAGGTGATTACCGATCCGGTGATTACCGAAAACCCCGGACGCCGCCTGGTGCCAACCGCGCCTTCATTCTCGACGTACTGTAGCGGTCATGCGCCCGCTTTGCAACTGATCTTGATCGGGAGCATATTTCCGCATGATGGAGTAATGTCCCGCCTGACAACCGGCTTTGTTCCTTAGTGGGTCACGGCCATCTTCATCGCCGGACTTCCTACCTCCTCGTGCGGTTCGCCTTCCAGACAAACCCGATGCCACATCTCAAGATTCAGCAAACGCCAGATGCGATCGGCATTGTCGCGATGCTGCGAGAAATGATCGTGGAAGAGCTTCTCCACGGCTTCGCGCCGGAAGTATCCGCGATTCAGGCTGCGCGGCTCGAGCAGCATTTCGCGAATCGTCTGCAGCCGCGGGCCCGACAGCCACCCGCTCCAGGGCGTTGGAAATCCCAGCTTCTGCCGGTACAGAATTGAGTGCGGCAACAGATCCTCGACCGCTTTCTTGAGAATCCGTTTGCCAGCCATTCCCTGGATCTGCACTTCACGCGGGATTCGGGTGGCAAATTCAACCAGCACATGGTCAAGAAACGGCACGCGGCTTTCGATGGACGCAGCCATGCTCATGTTGTCCTGCTTCATGAGCAGTTCGACGAGGTAGGTCTTGATGTCGGTGTAGAGCAGACGTTGCAGAATCTCGCCCGAGGAATGCTCCCAGTAGGCAAGGACATTTTTGTAGGCTGTGCTGGGCGCGCTCTCGCGCGCGAAATCGCTGCTCAGTAATCCCTTCTGTTCCGCTTCGCCGAAGGCGGAGAAGAAATTGTCGAAATAGAAAGAAGGCCAGGAGTTCCCATCCTTGGCGAGAAACGTATGTTCCAGCTTCCGGCGGAGGGTCGCTCCCAGCATGGACGAGTTCGCGAGAATGTTGCGTAGACCACGGCGCGCAATACCTGGGATCAGGCTGCGATAGGCGCGATCCATGGCCGCATTCTTCAAAGTGAAGGCGTAACGGGTGTAGCCGGCCAGCGTTTCATCCGCGCCTTCTCCGGTCAGTACGACCGTCACTCTTTCGCGGGCCAGGCGGGCGACAAAATAGAGGGAGACGCTCGAGGGCCAGACGATGGGTTCGTCCTCGTGCCAGATTAAATGCGGCAGCGCCCCGAAAAAGTCATCCTCGCTGAGCAGCACCTCATGATGCCGCGAATGAATATGATCCGACACGGTGCGGGCAAAGGGCAGTTCACTGTAGCTCTGCTCGGCATAACCCACGGAAAAAGTTTCCACCGGCTCGCGCCGCAATCTTGTCATCAGCGCCGCCACCGCACTCGAATCCACACCGCCGCTCAGGAACACGCCCAAGGGCACGTCACTCATGAGATGGCTGTTGACCGCCCCTTCCAGTAACTCACGGTAGGTCTGGACGTAGTAGCTTTCGTCGTGGCCGCCAACCCCCGTTTCGTGCGTCGTCGATGCCTCGAGATCCCAGTATTGCCGGATGTCCGTTTGGCCATTCGGAGAAACGGTCATCGTGTGTCCCGGCATGAGCTTGAGGATTCCGTTGTAGAAGCTTTCCTCGCCCGACAGATATCCAAACGCCAGATATTCCGGCAGCGCCGTGCGATTGAAGTCGGGACGCACCCCTCCGTGCGCAAGCAGCGCCTTGATCTCCGATCCCAAGAGCAGCCGCTCGGGCGTCAACTTGTAGTACAGCGGCTTGATGCCCAGCCGGTCGCGCGCGATGAAGAGAGTCCTGGTATTGCGATTCCAGATGGCAAAGGCGAACATGCCACGCAGTTGCTGTACACAATCGGCGCCGTATTCCTCGAAGAGGTGAATGATGGTCTCGGTGTCGCTGTGCGTGTTGTAGCGGTGCCCGCGGGCGATAAGTTGCTGGCGCAACTCCCCATGGTTATAAATCTCACCGTTAAACACGATCCACAATGTGCCGTCTTCATTGGAAAGCGGTTGATGGCCGCCCGCCACGTCGACGATGCTGAGCCGCCGCATGCCGATGCCGACCGCGCCATCCGTGTAGAAACCTTCGTCGTCGGGTCCGCGATGGGTGATGGCGCGGCACATTTCGCGCAGCGCTGAGGCGCTTGCCCGCGCACCGTGGCCGAATTCGAGAATTCCAGCAATCCCGCACATTCAGTGTTTCTCCGCGTAGGGTGATGACGATGGGCTGGGGGAAAGCTGGTTAGCCATTTCCTCGAACCAGGCCGTAACCGGAAAATCCGCCGGCCCTGAATTCTTCACTCCATCTCCTGCCTGCCTGCGCCATTCAAAGAACTCAGATCGCGACTCCGGCTGCAACAGCGGCCGTTCTTGCCATGTAAGGTGCGTTCCGCCGATTACGACCAGCTGCGCGAGTTTGCCGTTCTCGGTGCGGCAATAGAGCACGTCGGCATCCGAGGACCAGCCGCCAGAACTCCACGCTTCTTTTCTATAGCTATCGTTGCTATTGCTATCGCCGAGCGCAAAAAAGAATCCATGCCTTTCTCTATGATCATGATAATCCAGTTCATATACCTGCACTCCGGCTTGCGCCGTGCTGGCCAGAGTCGCTTCGGTACAGGTGTCGTCCAAAGGCTCTTTCTGCTGCCGAGCCACTCTGCCGGGGATGAGGACGGTCGCTGTTTCAGCCGGCAGCAAGGCGCGCCCATGGCATCGCACCAGCGCAGCCGGCTGCAGCGTACCGTAGGCGGGAGAGACGAGAGTTTTCGTAACTTCCAGCGCCGGCCAGAGCGCTTCTTCCGGCACGATGAGGCTCAAGCGTGGTTCACCCGGCAGCGATCCAGACCTGAATACTTCCACGAGTCTGGCGCCGATCGCTTGAACTTCGAGATCGGGCGCGAAATGCCATCGTATATCGAGTTCATGTTCCGCGCGGCCGAGCGCGAGATCGCGCACCAGGCACACGCCGCCCGTGATCTTTAGAATTTGCCGCCGGTGGAGAACTGGATCCTGCAGGCGGGCATAACCATTGTGACTACCCGCGAAGTAAGTGAAGGTTCTCCCCGCAATCCAGTTTTCCGCCTGCGTTGCCGGAATGTGAGTCCACGAAAACGGACCATCGGGAACCGCCTGGTCCAGTCCATCGACGCGCAGGGTGTTGTGCGCGCCCGTTCCGCGAAAAGCGTTGCGGTCGGCCGGGTCTTTCGAGATGTAGAGGCTGCTGCCCGCGTCTACCAGCCAGCGCCGGCCATCCATAGCGAGCCGCAGGCTGAGCGCATCAGCGTGTCCATGCCCGGCGCGACCCATGCCCTGAGGACCGGCATCCACGACCAGTGCCTGCGCGTAGGGCTCGGAATCCGCCAGAACGTAGAGCCCGCCGTCAGGAAACGCGGCCGAATGCGCGGGCGCGGCCGTTCGCGTCCGCGATGTCCGCGAGAGCATATTCACGGATTCATTTCCAAACAACCAGATAGCCTCCTCCGTCAATTGCGCCGCCGAGAACTCGCGCGAGTAGATCACCGCGCCCAGCGCCAGCGGATCGGTCATGTGCTCGGTGCGGTTGCGCCGTGGATTCCACAGCCGGCCGCCATCATCGTCGCCGAAGCCTTCCGCGGGCCCTGCCTGCGCGAGCGCCTCGATCACGTCAAGCATTCTTCCCAGCACCGCGTCATAGGCAGCGGGAACCTCCATGCCATTTCGCGCTCGAAGCAGGCGCGCGTACAAGAAGAAGTCGAGCGCATAAACGTGGTAGTGCAGGGCCTGCTCGAAGTAAACGCCATCCGGACGCACCTGCCGCTCCGCCTCGTGCAGCACAACCTTCCACGCGGAGTCTCTCCAGTGCTCCGCCCGGGGGAATTCCGGATATAACGTGCCGAGAAAAAAGAGAGCAAGCGCTTCCCCCAGCAGGTGGGTGTTGGGAGAAAAATAAGCGGACAGGTAGCGTTCGACATAACGTCCGTGAAACGCGAGCGCCGGCAGAAGTTGCGCCCGCAAGTTCGCATACTCGCCCGTTCCCGGCAGCAACTGGTCCACCCATATCCACGACAAACTGCGGAAGGCAACTTCCAGCGTGCTTCCCCAGTTGATCCCCAACGGATACGGATTCGCCTCGATCCAACTATGCCACTGCGCCGCCAGTTCGCGAACGTACTTATCGTCTCCAGTCAGCAGACGCGCCTTGGCCAGCGTCACCAGCTGCTGGTGGCGATTCAATTCCCATATAACCTTATGGTCGCCCACCTTTGCGAAATCAAGAAAAGGGATCTTGAACCACGGATCGAATGGCACACGCTTGCCATGCACCGGATCGAGATGCCAGTCGATGGCTTTGAAATTGCCGTTGCCGCACTCGGAAATCGGGCCAGGGGTGAAATCAAGGTTGTCATAACCCAAAAGCCGAAAACGATGGCTGCAGATCTCATCGGCTTCGCGCAAAATTGCAGAAGTTTCGTCGGGCAAATGTTTGCGCAACAGTTCGGCGCGCGCTGAGCCCGAATCTTCAACGCCGGAAAAGAAGAAATGTCCCGGTTTCGCTGCCAAATCTCCTTTGAGACGGATCGCGTCGCGTTGCACGCCCAAACGGTGAATGAGAAGGTCGCGTTGCTTATTCAATTCCTGGAGCGCGCGCACGCGCACTTCATCCCAGTCCATCCGGGAAACGCGCGCCAGCTTGCTTTGCCACCCAGAAGCCATCCGATTCACTATCTTACATGCCGAAAAGGCTGGTCTCATGTCTGCCGTTACCTTTGTAACTTCAGCCAATCATTGACCGAGAACAGGGACAGGCTGGCCGCAGTACGATTGAGCATTGGGAGCGTTTGCTTCCTCTTGAATCTTCAGTGCGGTGCAACGTCCTGCATCTTCTACGGCCTTTTACCGCCCGGGCTGGGAGGGAATAGGGATTTCTGGGGGTGTTTGTAACACATTGAAAAAACGTACGTTGTGTTCTTGAGCTGCCTGACCCCTGGCGGGGTAGTAATGTACTTCCGATGTCCCAGCGGCGAGGCATCTTCCGCGATAGCCGGCGAGACGCCCGCGCTACGGTTGCGGTGCGTTCGGCGCGGATGGAGACGATGCTGTCACGCCGCCGAATTCAACGCAGCCCACTACGACTGAGAGATGTTGGCATGCGGATTGATATAGTTCGAACTGAGGAAAACCAATCGCACATGGATTGTCGGGAGAATTCACTTGGGCTTGTCGGTTAGTGTTTTTGGGTTGGGATATGTCGGCTCCGTCTCGGCCGCCTGCTTCGCGTCCATGGGCCATGAGGTGATCGGCGTCGACGTGAGCCGCACGAAAGTGGAGATGATGGATTCTGGCCGCACTCCGATCATCGAGGCCCGTATGAGCGAAATGGTGGCGGAGGCGCAGCGTGCCGGCCTGCTGCACGCAACCACCGATGCCACCGCGGCGGTGCGGAATTCCGAGGTGTCGTTCGTCTGTGTGGGAACGCCCAGCTTGAAAAATGGCAAGCTCGACCTCAGCCACATCGAGCATGTGGCGCGGGAAATTGGCGCTGCTATCCGTCAGAAAAAAACGCCTCACGTTTTTGTTCTGCGCAGCACGGTGCTGGCGGGAACCACCGAAAAGGTTGTGCTTCCGATACTGGAAGAAGCAAGCGGCAAGAAATGCGGCGAGGATTTCACGGTTTGCTATAACCCGGAATTCATGCGCGAAGGCAGCGCGGTTGCCGATTTTCTGAACCCGCCCTACACCATTCTCGGCGCGAGTGACACCAATCACCTTGCGCCGTTGCGGGAACTCTACAAGAACACGCCCGGCACTCTCTATGAGACGGCCATTCCGGTGGCGGAGATGGTCAAGTATTTTTCCAACTGTTATCACGCGGTGAAAGTCGGCTTCGCCAACGAGATGGGAACCATGTGCAAGCATCTCGGCGTGGATGCGCACGCGGTCACCAAGATTTTTACCTCCGACACCAAACTGAACATCTCGCCCGCCTATCTTTTTCCGGGATTCGCCTTCGGCGGATCCTGTCTCCCGAAAGATCTGCGCGCCATTACCTACAAGGCCAAAGAGCTCGACCTCAAGTTGCCCCTGCTCGAATCCCTCATGCCGAGCAATGCCGAACACGTGGATCGCGCCGTGGAGATGGTGATGAGCACCGGCAAAAAGAAAATTGCACAGCTCGGGCTGAGCTTTAAAGCGGGCACCGACGATCTGCGTGAGAGTCCGCAGGTGCAGCTGATCAAGCGGCTGATGGGCGAGGGGCTGGAAGTGAAAGTCTGGGATGAAGACGTTTCTCTCGGCCGCCTCGCCGGCGCCAATCGCCAATACATAGAAGAGGTCATCCCGCACATCGGATCGGTGCTGTCCTCCGACCTCAAAGCCGTGCTAAGCACAGCGGAAGTCGTGATCCTCGGCAATAGGTCAGCCAGCAAAGATCAGCTTGCCAAGTACCTCCGCCCGGAACAGATCGTGATCGACCTCATCCACCTGGACAAGGAGCGGCGTCCTGAAGGTGCGCAGACGTATCAGGGAATTTGCTGGTAGCCCACATCCAGAACAGATGAAATAAACGCTTTACATAGCGGTATTCAGAGTCGTTCTGAAAATCCGGGATAGTCCGGCACGAGTGCAAGAACGGCCAGACATATGCAAGATATTACACATCGCTCACTCACGCGGAAGTCTCCTGGCCAGTGCGAGCTACTCCGTGGTAACCGCTAACTCATTACTTTTCTTCGTGTTCCAGGGAGTGCTTTTTGGCTGCCATGGGTTTAGCATAGTAGTGAGGATAACCTCGTATGGCAGCGGGCGTGCACTCGATCAATGCAGACTTGAATGCCGTTTGGGTAGGGGATAGGATGACAGGGATGAGATTTTCTTTGGCGGTCGCGGTCATTGTGGTGGGTGCCGGCGTGAGTGGTCTGGCGCAGAAAAATACATACGACGCAAAGCCTTCTGACCCCCTACATGTGAAACAGAGCTCGCTCTTGCCCGCCGGGAAGGCTGGCGTGGGGTCGTCTTCGGCTGCCAACGCCAGGGATTTGGATGCGGTGCAGCGTCAGGCTGCCGCCAATTCCCGCGCGTCGTCAGCAAAAGCGTCCAAGGTGTCGTCTTCCACATCGAAGCTGACTCCGATCAAGGAGAAGTCGAATCCGCCGATCAAATTTGGTGCAGCCGGCGGCGCCAAAAGTTCGGGATTGACGAGTCAAGGTGCAGACCCCTATAAAGGGCGAGTCAAGCAGCATAAGCACCAATAGCGCCCCGCCAAAGAAACGCATTACGAGCTTGATCGCGCGGCAGGTGAGTTGTCGGGCGTGCGGACTGCCTCAGCAAAGGTCTTCGTCTTCGGCTCTTTCAGGGAGTACTTCAACAGGCAATAAAAAGCTCGTACGCCGTCCTTCCATCCGATTTTCTTTCCCTCTTCGTACGTGCGTCCCCAGTAACTGATTCCCACTTCGTAGATGCGCAGATGGCGGCGGGCTACTTTTACCGTGATCTCGGGCTCGAATCCGAAGCGATTTTCCTCGATCCGAATCGACTGAATCACTTCGCGCCGGAAGACCTTGTAGCAGGTTTCCATGTCCGAAAGGTTGATATTGGTAAGGCAATTGGAAAGCAGGGTAAGCAGCCGGTTGCCGACCGAATGCCAGAAATACAAAACGCGATGCGGAGCGCCGCCCAGGAACCGTGAGCCAAAGACGACATCTGCCTTGCCCTGAAGCAAGGGCTCGATCATGAGCGGGTACTCCGCTGGATCGTATTCCAGATCTGCGTCCTGAATAATGACGAAGTCACCGGTGGCTTCCTGGATGCCGCGCCGCAGCGCCGCTCCCTTACCCATGTTTTGGGGCTGCAGAATGACTCGGATTTGCGGATGCTCGGACTGCAGTTGCGACAACATGTCGCGCGAGCCATCCTGCGATCCGTCGTCCACACAGATCAGTTCGATCTCCAGAGGAACCGCCAGAACCTTCGCTACCACTTCGCGGAGCGTGGCGCGTTCGTTGAATACCGGCATGACAACGGAAAGTTTCATGGCGCGTCGGTTGCGGCGAGGCTCTTCGAAATGCATCTCGATTGTAGCCGGTGTGTTTTCGCTTGGCTATACGAGGCAGGCTACCGCTTGGCTCCGCGGAGCCTCAGGGCATCCAATCGATCGCGGCTAGACCGCCGGGAAAGAAGGCTTGATCGTTCGACGGCTGGGGATACAGCGGTGGGGGGTCGAGCGCGATCTCATGGGTGGGGCCGGCCACGTTTGCCAATCGGCTCGGTTGCAGTTCCAGTAGTTGCCGCAAAAGCGCGAAATCGCTTTCCACATCCGAGCGAGCCGTCTTGCGGGAGGCGCCGGCTTTCAATTCTTCACTGAGGCGGGCTTTCACCAGGTCAGCGGCGAACTCGGCACTCTCCGGGACGCCCAGAATATTGCTTCGCGCAATACCGACGGGAGTCGTGTCGCCACTCGATCGGACCTGCAGCATGGGTTCTCCGGAGGCATCGAGGGTGGGCTCCGCCGCGGCCTGCAGCGACGGCCAGTGCGAGTCAATTTCGTTTGCGCGGTCGGTGATGTGTTCGCTAATAAGTTCTGCAATGCGCTCTGGAATATGTTCCGTTACGCGCTCCGAAGAAGCGGGACGAACCATCTCTTCGAAACGGTCCTGCGCAGCGCGGCGTTCGGCGCGCGTCAGCGGGGAGTCCAACTGATTTTTCGAATCGAGGATGAGCGCGTTGCGCGATGGATCAAAG
>Ga0187847_10004011_pt1 | contig 10934 bp, 13 predicted proteins | sample June2016WEW_4_10_FD_132458 | JGI IMG/M metagenome (GOLD analysis project Ga0187847, IMG submission 132458) | Peatland microbial communities from SPRUCE experiment site at the Marcell Experimental Forest, Minnesota, USA - June2016WEW_4_10 | ecosystem: Environmental > Terrestrial > Soil >...
CGGAAGCGATCAGGATTGTTCTGGCGGGCGGGTACGAGGTTGTGGGACGGCGATTAATGCAAGGCCGCGAGTAAGCGTGGAAGGAGGCTGAAATGATTCAGCGGGCAAAAACATTGTGGGTCCCCGCAATTCTCAGCCTCGTGACGTCGATGGTTTGGCGCCTGGTATTGCAGCGAAAGATGCCGCCGGGGCAGCCGCTTCTGAATCATGCTGGATTGACTCCGATGTACCAACTCTTCTGGCTTGCGGGATTGCCATTGTTCGGGGCGATCGTCGCGTGGCTCTCCCGCCGATCCGGAGGAAAACGATGGACAATCATTATTGCTGTAGTGTTTCCCGCGATTGTGATGATTCCGCTTTGGGCCGGAATAGCTACGCGAATGAGTCATCCATCTGCAAGCCAGTGGTTTGGTCTTCTTTGTGGTCTGCTGAACTGGATCGTCGTTCCCGCAGCGGCTTTGTTTCTCGGAGCTCTGCCCTTCCTCAGGACAAACAGATTGAGAAATATCTAGCTCCGGCGTCGCAAAATCGTCTCCGTATTTCCTACATAATCAGTTCGTTCGTCCGTCGCGCAATCGGGTGCTGCATCACCTCGAGCTCGTTCTTCACCAGATTCAGGCCGTACACGCACTGCTCAAATTTTTGCGAGAGTTGCGCAAACAGTGGCGCCACTTTAGCGTATTCGAAGAAATCGAACTTGGAAACCACGTAGTAGCTCTCTTTACCAGCCTTCACCCAATCGACAAAACCTTCTACCCGCTGGCGGCGCAGGCGATAGTGATTGATGCTCTCCGGGAACATGCCGGCATAGAACAGCGTGTAGTCGCCAATGTGCTTGCGAACCTGGCGCTCGCGGTCAAAAGACGGTGCTGGACCGTAGATCGGGTCTGACTCGATCAGCATCTCGCCCACATCGTTCAATGGCTTCCCCGCCGCGTCGCGGATTTTCAGCAACTGCTCCGCATCGCAAAATTCCGATAACAGCTGTGCAACGTAGCCCACGATTTGCGGATCGCGAATTCCAATCTCCTCGGCATAATGACGGCCGACCAGTTCTAGAAACAACTGCTGCAGCGGATGCGTCTCCGGAATGATTTCCCTGTCCATTGGCCCCACTTCCTTCCCGATTCCCTCTTACTAACTTCTATCGGAACAAACCCCGTGCCGATTAGATACCGTGGATTGCCGTCGAATGCAAGTACCCATTCGAGCCACTGCCTTAGTTAGAAGCCCGTGCTGGACGCTGGGTTTGCGGCTTTTTCCTGGCAGCCGAAAGAGGCGAGTGCTAATTCCGCATCGCACATCGAAAAACATGATTTCCCGAATCTGTTTACGTGATTTACTGGACTTATCTACGGCAGTTCACCGAATCTATCTACACGATAGTCACAATTAAGGAGGCGAAGTGGAGCGAATCAACATAGCAAGCGGAACGCCATGGGAGCCGATCGTGGGTTACTCTCGTGCGGTTCGCGTGGGCGCTTATGTCCACGTTGCGGGCACAACCGCAACCGGAGCGGATGGCAAAATCATCGCGGGCGATGCCTACGCACAGGCGGTTCAAACACTAAAAAACATCGCCCACGCCCTCGATCGCGCCGGAGCTTCGATGAAGGACGTAGTGCGCACGCGTGTGTTCCTCACGAATATCGCCGACTGGGAAAAAGTAGGAAAAGCTCACGGAGAATTCTTTCGCGACATTCGACCCGCGAGCACGATGATGGCGATCACCGCGCTGGTTTCTCCGGAGATGCTGCTGGAAATCGAAGTCGATGCGATCGTGCCTGACGGAAAATAAATTAAGTACGAAAAATAAAGGAACAAAGGGACAAAGGGAAGACAAGCGAATGGCGGAAGCCGAGCGAGAGCCATGCTTCCGCCATCATTTGCCGCGAGATTGCTGTCCCGAACTGCTAGCGTTTCTTGCGGGAAGTTTTTTTCTTTGCTGCTTTCTTTGCCGGCTTCTTGGCTGCTTTCTTGGCCGCTTTCTTCTTCGCCGGTTTAGCCTTCTTTTTCGGAGCCGGTTTTTTGGCCGCTTTTTTCGCTGGCTTCTTGGCTGCTTTCTTGGGCGCCGCTTTCTTAGCTGGCGCCTTCTTCTTCGGAGCGCTCCCGCCTCCGCCACCACCCGACGGCGCCACTGGCGCTGGTTGCGACACCGGTATCCGCGTAATAATCTCGTCGTCTTCCTCTACGAGAACGGGTTCCTCTTCCTCTTCTTCCTCTTCTTCCAGATCCTCTTCCAGCGATTCGCCATAGGCGGCGCTGTCACTGAACTCATCCGTCTCATCGTCCCGACCGTACAGAGTCGGATCATCGAAGCGCATATCTCCTCCTGAAAATTGAATTAGGACCACGTGCTGCGAAACTGCGATGCTTCTCGTTAACGGCGCGGATTATAGCACGGGACAGTTTCACGGGCAGTATCGTGCATTCTCTCGCGATTTGCGAGGAAAATTATCAGGAAAATTGCGCCTCAGAAAAATCTCTTTCGGGCAGGGAGAAATAAAAGCGAATCGGATGTAAATGCCTGGCTCTATTCGTAAGCCAGTGCGTCAATCGGATCCTTCTGAGCGGCCTTAAATGCCGGATACAGCGCGCCGGCAATGGCACTGGCAATCGCAATGAGCGCAGCCCGTACAATCCATCCTCTGGATACAATCACTTGCAGCAGGGGCAGTTTGTGGGCAAGAATCGCACGCGTCGTCAGGCTGAAGGCGACACCCACCACGATGCCACCCAGCGCAAGCAGCGCCGTCTCCCGCAGAACGACATTCACAATGTAGAACTTCGACGCTCCCATCGACTTCAAAATGCCGATTTCCCGCGTCCTCTCCATCACCGCCGCGTACATTGCCTGAAAGATCACCAGCACGCCGATGATCACCGAGATCCAGATCACCACCCGGAGAAAGGTGGAAAGGTAGGGATATTTCGTCGGCGTCATCATGGACAGGTACGTCGCCATTGAACTTGACACGTAGCGGTCCATGCCAGGCACGTGCTTGACCTCGTCCACCACCGTGTCGGCGTTGGCGGGATCGTCGAGTTTGAGGTACATCACTGAGGCCTTATCTCTGGACCCGGTCAGATCCTGCATGGTGCTGAGGGGAAGAAACTTACGCCCTCCCTTGCCGTGTTCGACAATGCCGCAAATGCGGAAGGAATTATTGAGAATCTCGATGGTGTCGCCGATCTGGGCGTGCTTGGACTGGGCGAACAGGTCGTCCACGATCACATCATTCTTATCCTGAAAAGGCCCCCCCTTCAGGAATTGGAATCCGCCCGATAAGCTCTCATAACTTTGCAGATCGATTCCGGTGATGATCTCGAGCGTACCTGCGGTTGAGATCGCCGTGATCACGGGCGCTACTTTCTCCACATGGGGCAGTTTGGCGAGGATTCCAGCCACCTTGATCGGCATTGGACTGCCCGTCAGGCCGGCGATGAAAGAAGACCCGGGAGGCATTACGATCACATCCGCCCCGATTCCCGCGGCCCGCGACTGCTGATCCTGGAGCATCCCCACGCAAAGGCCGACGATCAGCAGGATGAGCGTTACTTCGAGCGCCACGGCCACAATGCTGATCAGCGAGCGCACCGGCCGATGCACCAGATTCCCGACGATCATGCGATTCATCATGTCTTTAAAACCGGTCGTTTGACCTACTGGCTATCCGGAGCCTTCGCCTCGCCCGAATTGGTTTGTCCGAGCCGCACAACATCCGCGCCCGATGGCTGCTCCAGCGCGAACTGGTCGTCGGTCAGAGTCTTATTAATCTCCAGTTTGACCATGTTCAGGGTAATGTCGTAGTTCTCCCGGGGGCGCTCGATCTGGATCGTACTTGGAAATGTAATCCCCGTGTAGTCTTTGTAATTCTGGTAGTGGACGTCGGTCGCGACGTTTCCATCCTGGTCGTAAATCCTTTGCCGGTACGGGAGCAAGTCAATTCGGCTGAACTCGATCTTGCGCGATAAGAACCAGCCCTGAGGACCCTTGCGGATCACCAGCAGGATGTAATTCGGCTGCTCTACCTGATGCTTCCTCGAGTCCAGAACAATTTCGTAGCCTTTGTCGAGGGTCGGAATCTCGTCTTGCCGGACCTCGGGGATCAGCAGCGCCTCGTAAATGTACTGCGGACGCATGTTCTCCAGCCGTTTGTCGGGCTGGGGCGGGGCATTATTGGCGCCCATGACGAACTTGTTCGTCGGAGGAACCCAGATCTTGAATTCCTGCCCATCGCTCACCATGTCGAAGGCCGTATTGCGCACCACCGGCATCAGGCCCTTCATGCGCAACATGGCTGGCTTGCGCGCCAGTACGTATCCGCGAATCTCTTTGTAGTCGGTAATCCGGCCGTTTTTCGGGTCTCCCGCGGAAGAATCGATGTCCACGGTCGCCTGCAGGGACTGAATCTTGGCGGCCTGGCCATTCAAGTAGTCGATCAAATCCTGCTGGGTCGCGGTCTTCAGCGGACGGTCAGACAACTTCCGGTCCAGAATCCGGGTCCGGAACAAACATCCGCTTAGCGGAAACGTGGCCACCGACAGAAAGATCAGCAACAACAGTCGCAGATGGGGACGATCCATTCCTATGCCGATACCTGAACAGACTTGGGGCTCATGAATATCTGATTAGTATAAAGCAGCAAAGGGTTCAGCGCGTGAGACCTCGGCGCTTCAAGAGGGAGCGCTTAACGCGGGCCGAGTGTGTGGCTGAGCGAGCGACGGTAGGCGGCCACGTTTCGGTTGTGCTCTTCGAGGCTGCGGGCAAAACGATGGTGTCCGTTGCCATCGGCAACGAAATAAAGAAAATTTGAGTTCTCGGGGTGCAAAGCCGCCTGCAGAGAGCTTTTGCCCGGATTGCCGATTGGCCCCGGCGGCAGCCCCGGGAAACGATAAGTGTTATAGGGTGAGTTGACCGCCATGTCAGCATGATGGAGGCTTCCCTGATAGGTACCCGCGAGCAACTCCGCGTAGATCACGCTCGGATCGGCATCGAGCGCCATTTTTTGCGCCAGCCGGTTGTAATAGACGCTGGCGACCAGCGGCCGTTCGTCGGGAGCCGCCGTCTCCTTTTCCACGATCGATGCCATGGTCACAACTTTAGCTACATCCGAATTCGTGCCAACTCCCAGTCCGATCTCTTGCGCCACCAGCCGGAATTGATGCACCATCGCCGCCATCATTTCCTCCCGGCTTTGGGTCCGCGTGAACTGGTAGGTATTGGGAAAGAGATAACCTTCGAGCGACTTGGCGTCAGGAGCCAGATCCGAAATTAACTGTGTCTGGGTTTCGGCGATGTGGAGGAAATCGGCCGCCGGCCCAAGCCCCGCATCCTCCATCGCCTTGGCGATGTCGAACATCGTATAACCCTCGGGAATCGTGACCACGTGAAAGTAAATATCGCCGCGCGCGATCCGCTCGTAGACTTGGGGAAGACTGGCCTCGCGTTCGAAAAGATACTCCCCCGCCTTCAGCGTTGGCTTCGGTTTCAGCAAGTGCCAGAACCAGAAAGCACGTTCGTTGCGGATCACTCCCGCCTTTTTCAACTCCGCCGCGATCCTCCGCGTCGAGTACCCGGGACGCAGCAATAAATCAGTATTCGCGGGCGGCGTAACGGGGACGTAGATCTGCCAGGCCATCCAGCCGCCAATGGCGAGAGCTGCAAGCAAGACTAATGTGATGAGGGTGCGCAAGGTTCCAGTGTAGAGGCGTTACTAGATTGCCACAAAGTGGCGAGAGTACAAGACCATATGGGAGCGGGGCAATGTCCCGTCGCCACAAAAGTAGAAATGAAAAAAGAGCTTTTCTCGGCGCTCTCTGCGTCTCGGCGGTGAATTGTCTACTCGCCCAGCCAATCCGCGTAGGGTTTCATCGACTCAACGTGATCACAGACAATCTTGATGGCGCCCGTGATCGGAATGGCAAGCACCAACCCAATCGCGCCCCAAACCGCTCCCCAGAACAGCAGCGAGATTGTGACCGCCAGTGGATTGATTCTCAAGCGACTCCCGAGCAGCTTCGGATAAAGAACATTCAGCGCGAAAAGATGCAGGCCAACCACGAACAGCACCACGATCACTAAGTCGCCGGGTTCCAGTTGTCCGATACCAATCACAATTGGAGGAACCATCGCCAGCACGATCCCCAGGTAGGGAACCAGGCTGAGAAAGCCGCTGAGAAAACCTACGAAGTAGAAAAATGGAACATGCAATAACCCGAAAATCGCGACACTGATGCCCGAAATCAGCAACCCGATCACCAGATTTCCGACAATGAAACTCTGCAACATTTTCCCAATCAAACCCAGCGTCACGAACGCCGTGTTTCGGTGATGCAAGGGAAACAACATGACCGTGGCCGAACGCGCGTGACTCTGCCAGGTCAGCAAAAAGTAGGCCAGGAACGGGACGAACGACGCCGCCAGCACAATGTCGGTCACCGTGCCCGCCCCATGGGTCAGCGCCTCGGACCAGGTCTGTACCTCTCGCACCGGCACAACATTTGTGTCCTCCGGTCCGACCACCTCGCCTGTCTTTTCCAGTCGTTCCGCCTGCTGCTGATAGGGCCGCAGAATGGAGCGGATCTTGAGCGAATACTTCGGAACGTTGTCGGCGAAAATCAGCGCCTGGTTGTACGAGGCAACGGTGATCCCATAGAGCAAACCCAGCAGCAGCACCATACTGACGAGCGCCGCCAGCGCTCTCGGAAGCCGCATGAATTCCAGCGCCTGTACCACGGGAGACAGCATAAAGCTCAGCAGAATGGCGAAGAACAGTACTGCCAGCACCGACTCACCGTAATACGCGAACATAATCACCAGGCCCAAGCCCAGCAGGTTCAGGGACCAGTGATGCCCGCTTTGTGTTTCCGTGGTTTCCATATTGTCTGGCCAACAATTCTGCCTTACCGCCGCGAGAATTGCACCAAAGGAAATTACGTAGCCCCAGACGCCCTCGTCTGGGGAAACGAGCATAGTTCGCCCGCTCGGTCGTCCCAGCCATCTACAATAAACCGATGCCAACTCCCGCGACGCCCGGCCAAGGCCGCATCCTAGCCCTGGATGTAGGTTCAAAGAGAATCGGCGTCGCCGTCACGGACCTGCTGGGCATCACCGCGCAGGGCCTCGACACGATCCAGCGCCAGAATAAGCGCCGCGATCTGGAGGCCCTGGGACAACTGCTGACGAAATACGAGGTCCGGGAGATCGTAGTCGGCCTGCCGCTGCGTTTGAGCGGCGCCGAAGGAACACAATCCGAAAAAATGCGCCGTTTTGCCGACGATCTGCACGCTCACTTCGGAGTGACCGTCCATCTGTGGGACGAGCGCTGGACGTCAACCGAAGCCAACCGCTTGCTGCGCAAGACCGAACTGTCGATCAAAAAACGGGGGCAAGCCGTCGATCGCATGGCTGCCATTTTGATTCTGCAATCCTGGATGGAAGCCCAAAAAAACCGGTAATTACTCTCGGTAGAGACAGGGCTTGCTTACGAGGCGAGTTCAGAGATTTCGGGGAACCGCAGATTACACTTCGTCAGCGCCTTGGTAAGCGCCTCTTCAATCAGGCTCTCCTCGCAGTTTCGCGAGATGGCGATTTCGCTGACCAACAGATAGCGCGCGCGTTCCAGCATCTTTTTTTCGCGGAAGGAAAGCGACTTGCCCTGTCCAAGGATCAGCAAGCTCTTCAGCACGGCCGCCACGTCCGCCAGCGACCCTGTGCGCATGCGATCGGAATTCTCTTTGAAGCGATCTTTCCAGTCGGCCGCGTTAATACATTCGCCGGACGAAAGGTAATCGACGATCTTCTCGACCTCGCCATTCCGCACCACCGGACGCATTCCGACGCTGCTGACATTGGCGAATGGAACCGTCACCTTGGCATTGCTGGCGGCGATTTTCAGCATGTAGAATTTTTCGACCGTCGTGCCCATGGTCCGGCTGCTGATTTGTTCGATAATTCCGACGCCATGGTTGGGGTATACGACTTTGTCGCCGATGTGGAAATCGCCGTTACCGCTCATGAAGGGACCCTCACCCCGAGGGAAGGAAATCTAGTGTGTAGTCTAGCCGACCGCCCGTCCGAAGGCAATCGAGAACCGCTGCCCAGCGGTCCATACGGCCACATACATCTAAGTCGTTTCGGTTAAGTGAGTTGGACCACACCCGCCCAGACCGACGTCTGGCCGCGCAAATCGGGGCCTGCTGCCCGTTTCCAGTGCCCCAGAGGGTTATAATGCCGAAAGCATGACGGAAGACATCAAAAAGAAGCTTCGAGACGAACTGAACATTCTCGAACACGAATTAGCCTTCGATATCCCAAAAGAGATCAAAAAGGCCGTCGCCATGGGCGATCTCAGCGAAAACGCCGAGTATCACATGGCCAAGCAGCGCCAGGAGTATCTGAAGGCCCGCGTTCGCCAACTCGGAAAACGCCTCGCCGACCTGTCCCTGGTAAACATGAACAACATCCCCAAGGACAAAGTTGGCCTCGGCTCCACGGTAACGGTATTCGATAGCACCAAGAACGAAGAAATGCGCTACGAATTAGTGGCCAGCGAGCAGTCCGACGTAGCCGCGGGCAAGATTTCAACGACTTCGCCCATCGGCCGAGCTCTGTTGAACAAAAAAGTTGGCGACACCGCGACCGTGGTAACCCCGGGCGGCAGCCGCGAAATGGAAATCCTGAAGCTCTCGACCATGCACGACCTGGCCGAGGCCAAGCTCGAAGCGGAACTGGACGCCGTGCCGGAACCGGAGCGGGAAACAGAATGAGCAGCAAAGCCAGGAGTTGGGGCCGATGAGTTGGACCAACGGAGTCGGTCGCGCCTGCGGCGTTCTCCTCGACGCCATCGTGCGCCTGCTCGCTCTCACTCGCATCAATCCCAATTTCCTGACCGTGATGGGACTGGTGGTCAACACCTACGCCGCGTTTCTGTTTGGCTATGCCAACGGCGATAACCAGCGCCGCATGTTTTTCTATGCCGGGCTGGTCATCATCGGCTCCGGATTCTTCGATCTGGTAGACGGCCGCGTCGCTCGCCTCTCGAACCAGGTAACCCGCTTCGGCGGCTTTTTCGATTCCATCGTAGACCGCTACAGCGATGCCTCTCTGTTCCTGGGATTACTGGTCTTTTACGGTCGCGGCAACCGATTCTTCTACGTCGTGCTAGCCGCGCTGGCGATGATCAGCGCCATCATGGTGAGCTATGCCCGCGCCCGCGCCGAGTCGCTCATCGGCACGTGCCGTGTCGGCTTCATGGAACGCCCCGAACGCCTGGTGCTCCTGATCATCGGCGCTCTGTTCAACGAGATGGCGCCGGTGCTCTGGGTGATCGCCGTGCTCTCCACCATCACCGTAGTCCACCGCGTCATCTACACCTGGCAGCGGACGAAAGAAATGGACGCTCCCGCCCGCGCCGCGTAAGACTTCCTGATATGCTTCTCGGCTGTCGGAGGAGGCTTGTCTTGTGAACTGGTCGCGCGCGCATTGGCTCGTGGGGTTGTTGGCGCTGATCATCTTCCCCCTCACCGGAGCCTACATGCGGCACATGGCCGGAGTGCCCAATCTGGACAGCGTCCCTCGGCTGGTCTTCCGTTCGCGCCACTTGTTTCTTCTACTGGCAGCAGTGGCGAACCTGGCGTTATCCAACAGTCAGCCCGTTCGCACGGCCCAGCGAGCGGCCTCTGCACTGATCTTGGTTTCGCCACTCCTGTTGCTCGCGGCTTTTTTCATCGATCCGGCGAGAGGCCTCAAGAGCAGCCCGCTATTCCACTTCGCCATGTACGGTCTGTTCGCAGCAGGAGTCCTTCTCGCAATCGCCAACCGCCCCCGAAACGAAAGAACGTCGCCTTCCCGGGTGCTAGACTAGACGCCGGATTTTTCTGCGGAGTCGAAACTTGCCAACTAATCCCGTTCTGGTAGTTCACGGCGGTGCCTGGGCCATTCCCGACGACATGGTCGAAGCTCACCTCAACGGCGTACGCAACGCTGCCGCTGCCGGATGGCGTGTTCTCGAACGTGGCGGCTCGGCCCTCGACGCGGTCGAAGAAGCCGTCGTCGTTCTAGAAGACGATGAAACCTTCGACGCCGGCCGCGGCAGTTTCCTGAACCGCGATGGCAAAGTGCAACTCGACGCCTTCATCATGGACGGCGCAACCCTGCGTGGCGGCGGCGTAGGTTGCGTCGAGCGCCTGCGCAATCCGGTTCGTGCCGCCCGCAAGATTCTCAGCGACAGCTCGCACGTCTACTACGTCGCTGAAGGCGCCGAACGCTTTGCCGCCGAGCACGGCATCGCTCTCTGCCGCAATGAAGATCTCATCATTCCCAGGGAAGTCGAACGCTTACGCGAATATCAGGCGCAGGACTCCAATCACGGCAACGATCTGTTCGCTCCCGCCATTTCGCACGACACCGTGGGAGCTGTGGCGCTCGACCGCGACGGCAATATCGCAGCGTCCACTTCAACCGGAGGCACGCTCAACAAAGATCCCGGCCGTCTCGGCGATTCTTCGCTGATCGGATGCGGCTGTTATGCCGACAATCTCAGTGCCGCGGCTTCTACTACCGGATGGGGCGAACCGATCATGAAACTCGTGCTCGCGAAGTGGGCCGCCGACCGCGTCCAATCCGGCAGTTTGCCCGAGTGGATCGCCAAGGAAGCGATGAATTATCTAAAGCAGCGCCTCAACGGCCATGGCGGAATCATTCTCCTCGACGCCCAGGGCCGTTTCGGAATTGCCCACAACACCCCGCGCATGGCGTGGGCGCTCCGCACCTCACAAAAACAAGACGCGGGGATTCAGCGTCCCGCTTAGCCGAAGGACAAGGGAGACACATGGAAACCTCTCCATGGCGCGACTATCTCGCCAACGCGATTCGCTACTGGGAACCAAGGCGCATTCTGTATAACGTGCTGCTTGCGGCCATCGTGGTC
>Ga0187847_10004012_pt1 | contig 10934 bp, 9 predicted proteins | sample June2016WEW_4_10_FD_132458 | JGI IMG/M metagenome (GOLD analysis project Ga0187847, IMG submission 132458) | Peatland microbial communities from SPRUCE experiment site at the Marcell Experimental Forest, Minnesota, USA - June2016WEW_4_10 | ecosystem: Environmental > Terrestrial > Soil > Wetlands...
GCAGGCGATCTGGCGGCAAAGTTGCGTTCAGGCATGAGTAGCTCCGAAAAGCAGCTGGTCACCAAGCAAGGTACGCAGAATCCGGAAGCCTACGAGCTGTATTTAAAGGGACGCTACACCTGGAACAAGCGGACGCGTGCGGACCTGGAGATGGCAATTTCCTATTTCAATCAGGCCATCGCTAAGGACCCCGGCTACGCTTTGGCGTATTCGGGTCTGTCCGATGTTTATACCGTATTGCCCACCTACGGTGGCAATCCAAGCGAAGCCTATCCGAAGTCAAATGCCGCGGCGCGCAAGGCGCTGGAGCTCGATCCAACTCTGGCTCATCCCCATGCGGTTCTCGGCGGCAACTACATGGAGTACGACTGGGATTTTGCGGGAGGAGAGGCCGAGTACCAAAAGGCCCTGGAACTCGATCCCAATGATGCCACCGCCCACCAATGGTACGCGAACGATCTAGGCAGGATTGGTGGCAGAGAGCAGGAGGCCCTTGCGGAAATCAATCGCGCTCATCAGCTCGATCCGTTGTCAGGAATCATCACCAAGCAGATCGGAGACATCCACGTTATGGCACAACGGTTCGACGACGCCATCACAGTCTGCAAGAAGCTGGCCGAGGAGAACCCGACATTCGCCCCTCCGCACTATTGTTTGTTCTACGCATATTGGGGGAAAGGCATGTACCCGCAGGTCATCGAAGAATGGAAGGCCTATGGCCAACTTTCCGGTGACCGAAACGAATCTGAATTCGCTTCTGCGATGGAGCAGGGCTCTCGCTCAGCGGGCTGGAAAGGCGCACTCCTGAAAGGCCTGGAGGTCCGGCTGGCACAACGCAAGACTGGTTACTTGCCCGCGTACCCGATTGCCGAACTTTATGCCCAGTTGGGAGAGAAAGATCAAGCTTTCCAGTGGCTCAACATTGCCTGTCAGGAGCGTGACTTTTTAGTGGACGGTCTGAAAACTGACTTCCTCCTTGATCCTATACGTTCCGACCCGCGCTTCACCGAATTGGTGCGGAAAGTGGGGCTGCCGCGGTAGTGACGGGAGCCCAGGCGGAGAGCCTAAGGCCGTTCCAGGCATTGAGCTGGGAGAGCAACCGATTCAGTGGAGTGACGACGCAAGGGCAAATCTATTTCTACAAGCCGGGAGATCTGCCCGCCAAAGTCTATCGGCTGGATTTGTCGACGGGCGCTATGGAAGGAACTCATGCCTTCCGATTCAGCCGGCGTAAGCCGGATCGGTCCCATCCTTATCACGCGAGACGGCAAGTCATGCTTATATGGCTATCACCGCATTCTGTCCGATCTCTATCTCGTAGAAGGATTGAAGTGAAGTGAAGTGAAGGTCTTTTTCTTTGTTCTTAGTCTCCCGACTATTGTTGCGCCGAGCGATCTTTGCCGGAGCGAGAGAAGGCAATTGCAGAGGGTCGCAGAAAAAAAGTCTCTCACGTTCACCGAAGATCGTCGCAAACGGTAGTTCCGTGAAATGCTTGCCAAGAATTCTGGTCGGATGACGAACCCGGCGGAAGTTACGTCTAGCGCAGACTCCGACGAGGTTGTCCCGAAGTCGCTCGTGGGCGAAACCTCGCGTCGATGAGTGGACTGCGGCGGCTGCCATCACCGAAGGGGCGATCTTCCGTAGAGTAAGTCGACTCGATAAGATCGGGGGAGATGGAATCCCGCCCAAAGCGATTTGGCGCGTGGTAAAAGCGGGCGCGAAGCGTGCTGAGATTAAGAATCTGGCTCCCCACGACTTGCGTCGCACAGGCTTGAGCAGATCCAGCTCCTGCTTGGACACGCATCGGTTCAGACCAGCGAACTCGGCACGCCCGGAATTCATCTGCTGACGGAATGTTGCCTTTTTTCGCGGCAAAGCCAAGGTTTTTGAAAGTTCGCTGGTGGAACTCACAGAATTGAATGCTCGCGACCGCAAAGCCGGAATATTTCAATTGGATTTGCCTCCCGAAGCGTTGAAGCCGGGGTTCTACACTTGCCAGGTCAACGTTATCGATGATGCGGCTGGTTCTTTTCTCTTCCCGCGGCTGGCGTTGTGGATTCGCCCGGAAAACGATCGTGGCAACGGCTGAGGAATCGGCTCCAGGAGGGCAATCGTTCTCGCTCGGGTGCGACGGAACCTACGAAATCTTCAAGCACCTGGAAATCGGCTCGTGTTCCCCATCGCGCAGCGGCGATTGCAGGTTCGGCTGGAGTGACGGGCAAACCGAAAGTTGTTCCGCGTCAGCTTCGGGGCTACGATCCTTTCACAGCCAGCATCGTGATCAAAAGATGGTCCGGGCGATGTTTTCAGCTCGGAGGAATTTCGCTGCGGCTCTGCAGGTGGCCAACCCGCTTTCCGAAGCGAGCAATTGTGAACATCACGCCATCCTCAGCAAGGCGCATCATCTCTATAAGTTAGGAATATAAGATAGGAACTGGTCGTGGCTGGAAGTGGTGACGGCGAAGCGGAATGCGGCAACTGCCGGAAGGGCGGCGGCATCTTCTTCCGGGACGAGGCCGTTCGGTTGTAACGCGAGTCCGCGTGCCCTTCGGTCTTCGACCATGGAACGCCTTTGAGATCGCGGGTGGAAGGGAGTCCTGCGTGTTGATTCAAGTCGGCTACGAATTAATCTTTTACTGTCCACAAGAGACGCCGATGATCCTTATGGTCAACGTCCATTATTCTCGCGCCTCGGATATCGTCACTCCCGATCTACTGACCACCGATCCGCAAACGCCAATCACGGCGTATCGGGACAGCTTTGGAAACTGGTGCACCCGAATTGTGGCGCCCATCGGGAGAATCCGTCTGACGAGCACCGGGGTGGTTCGAGACTCGGGAGAAACCGACGGGATGGCGCCCTCCGCTCAACAGCACCCTTTGCAGGCCTTGCCAGAAGATACTCTGGTCTTTCTGTTGGGCAGCCGGTATTGCGAGACCGATCTGTTGTCCGACGCAGCGTGGTCCAGATTCGGTCAGATGACGCCGGGCTGGTCGCGCGTCCAAGCGATCTGCGATTTCGTTCACAACCATATCGTTTTCGATTATCAGAAAGCGCGCCCCACGCGAACCGCCTGGGAGGCGTTCAACGAGGGTGTAGGGGTCTGCCGCGACTACGCGCACCTCGCCATCGCGCTCTGCCGCTGCATGAATATTCCTGCGCGGTATTGCACCGGATACCTTGGCGACATGGGGACGCTGCCGCCTTACGGCCTGATGGATTTCGCCGCATGGATGGAAGTCTATCTCGGTGGCGCCTGGCACACGTTCGATCCGCGGAACAACGTGCGCAGGATTGGACGAGTGCTGATCGCGCGCGGCCGCGATGCAACCGACGTAGCCATCGCCACCACCTTTGGCCCATATACCCTAGAGGGTTTTAAAGTCTGGACGGATGAAATCGTGGAGACTGTGCCCCAGGTGCGCTCGGCCTGAAGCAATGAGAAGGTATCAGTTCTGCAGGCAGGATTGCCAAGTACTAGGAATCGAGGGGCTCCATGTCGACGGCGACGTTGAGCGTATGCGCTCCACCGCCCAGGATTAAGCCCCGCAGAGGACTCACATCACCATAGTCCCGGCCCCAGGCGAGGGTCACGTGCCCGTTCGTGGGGACCATGTTGTTCGTGGGATCTACGTCCATCCAGCCGATTCCCGGACAATAAGCCGACACCCACGCGTGGGATGCATCGGCGCCCACCAGCCTTGTCCGCCCTGGAGGCGGATAGGTTCGAAGGTATCCACTTACATAACGCGCCGCGAGATTCAGAGAGCGGAGGCAGGCGATTTGCAGGTGTGCGAAATCCTGGCACACGCCCCGCCGTTTCCGGAATACCTCTTCGGTTGGGGTTCGGACGTTGGTCACTTTCGAATCGAAGCGAAAGTCCTGGTGGATGCGCGCGGTCAGATCCAGAAGTGCCTCTGGCATGGGCCGCCCCGGAGTAAACGACTGGAGCGCATAGGAAGCAAACTCAGGCCGGACTCGGATGCGCGGCGACTCGAATCCAAACTGGTAGGCCTCGAGACCCGCCCGGCTCTGATCGTCAGGAAGCGATCTGGCCACCGCTTCCCAGGACGGAGGAAGTTCAGGCCAAGGCTTCGCATTCGCTTCCATGGTCACCTGGCTCCGCGCCTCGACCACCAACTCCCTGTGGGGATCCTGAATGGTGAAAAAGCAAAGAAGGTTGCCAAAAAAATCGACACGTTCGGTGCGCGTTGCCGGGCGCGGCTGGATATGCAGTTCGCTGTGCGTCACCTGATGGTGTGGCAAAGCGCGCGGCTTCAGGCACGCCACGTGGGTTCCGGCAGAGACCGGATATTTGTATTTGTAACTGGTCCGGTGAACAATTCTATAGATCATTGTCTTGAGATCATTACACGAAGATCATGAGTTGAAGCTCATCCGTTGAAGATCATCACTGGAAGATCATGATTTGAAGATCATTGGCCTATGGTGATGGGCAAGGTCCGCGCGTGACTAAAGTATCGGCTCGATAAGTTGTTCGACCACGAAGGCAGCAGTCCTTCCAGATTCTGCAGGAAACTTGCAACCGGGATGAGCCCATCGGAACCATTCGCCGCCGCGGCCCCCGGCAATGGATACTTTAGCTTTCGTAAATCGAACCTGCGCAGTAATGCCAAAGCAGCCCGCATCGCTTTTAAGTCAGCCGGGAGGTGCCGGGGGAGCTTTTGATAGAGATCGGCGAGGTGGCTCAGTTGAAAGTCCAAAGAACGGGGATTCGTCTCATCGGCCATGAGCACATCGAGTACGGCTAAGGGCTGCAGGGTCGTATAGTACCGGCTCCGATAAGTCATCGAGCTATCCGCAACTTCGAGTAAGCAGTCCAAAAGCAACCAATCTTGCTCGGTCAGAGGCGTAGTGATCTCGCGGAGTTGCCGGGTCAGATAGATCGCCCGCTCCAGCCGCCGGCCAATCGTCATGAACAGCCAGCCCAAACCGCGGTTGATGTTTTCCCGCTCCATTCCGGAGAATGCAGAAAGTAGTTCCAAACAATCGGTCAACATCCTGGGATACTCCAGAAAGGGCGTGTCGTGCCCGATCTGAATCGAGTCCCGCAGCTGGCCGATGAGGAACATCATATCGGCCGACAAGCGCTCGCGAATCGTGCCGCCAGTCCGGTATACCTCGGCCAGGGTGCACGCCAGACCGTCAGGCCGACTGGCATCTGTCAATAGCGAGGTAATTTCCCGTTCCAGTTCAACCGAGGTCGCCCGCCGTCGTTTGGCTTTTGGCAATTTGCTGTGCCTCGATTCCAGGCATCGGTGCAGGCGGATCAGGCAGCCTAGTTCCGCTTCCTCTGCGCGCCGTATGCGAGGGATCATGGCGCGCAAGATACGGGCGATGTTTTCCGCGCGCTCGACATATCGGCCCAACCAGAAGGCATTGTCGGCGACACTGCTCGGCACAACCCGCGAGATCCGGCGCAACTCGACCGGCTCGTGCCGCGGCCGCAGCATGCTGAAGGTATCGACCGGGCTATCCCACAGAACCCAAGCGTCCTTGCTGTGGCCGCCGCGCTGCATGGAGACCACCGATCCTTCCGCTTCGGCGACTCTTACCAGCCCTCCCGCAATCGCAATCCACCCCCCGCCGGTATTGAGCACGTAAGTGCGCAGCACCACGCTGCGCGAGTTGAGACATCCGTTATCCCATACCGGCGCCGTGGACAAAGCGACCTGCTCCTGCGCCACGTACTCGTGCGGGTGGGCCCGCAGTCGCTCGGCAAACTTGCCCTTCTCGGCGTGAGGGAGTTCGGCCCCGAAGACCGGCTCCATACCGCTCGAGGGAAACGCCGGCTTCACCACGACCGAGTCGAGATGGTCAAGCACCCAATCGAGCGCGTACGGCTGCCCGCACCACCAGGTAGCGACGGACGGGAGTTTAAGCTTCTCGCCCAGCAATTGGGTGGAGAGGCCGGGAAGGAAGGGCATGATCGCGGCAGTCTCAATCAAACCGCTTCCCAGAGCGTTTGCCACCTTCACGTTTCCAGCCACGATGGCGTCGACCAGGCCGGGTACACCGAGAAGGGAGTCGCCCCGGAGTTCGAGAGGATCGCAGAAGCTATCGTCCACACGGCGCAAGATCACATCGACCTTTTCCAGTCCGTCGACGGTCTTGAGATGAACGCGGCGGTTGCGCACCGTCAGGTCCTTGCCTTGCACTAGAGTGAATCCCAGATAACGCGCAAGATAAGAGTGTTCGAAGTAAGTCTCGTTGAGCGGACCCGGGGTGAGCAATACGATTCGCGGGTTGTCGCGTTGGGCGAGCTTGGTGAGCGCTTCGCGTTGCGCGCGGAAAAATGGAGCGAGTCGCAACACATTCGAAGTGCGAAACAGATCGGGTAAAACGTCGGCGACGATGATGCGATTCTCCAGCGCATAGCCGCTGCCCGAAGGCGCTTGCGTGCGATCGGCCAACACCCACCACTGGCCGTCGGGGGAGCGGGCCAGATCGACGGCCAGCATATGCAGATAGCTGTGCGCCGGTACCCGCACCCCTACGAGCGGCCGCAGAAATGCGGGGTTGGCGTAGAGAAGGGCCGCAGGAAAGTGGCCACGCGCCAGCAGATCCTGCTCTCCGTAGAGATCCTCGAGCAGCAGACTGAGCAACTGGGCGCGCTGAATAATGCCCGCTTCGAGATAGCGCCACTCCTCCGCTGCAATCAGGAGCGGAACGATATCGATCTTCCAAGCCCGGCTGGCCCCGAGTGGATCACCGTAGATGTTGTAGGTAATCCCGTTTTCGCGAATCCGGCGCTCGGCACGGCCCCACCGTCGTTCCAGTTCCTCGTGGCCGATCGCCCGCAGGGACTCCACCAGATGAGTCCAGTGTGGGCGAGGAGTCACGCCGTCGGCCGACGATTCGTCGTAGGCATGTCCGTAGTAAAGCGGAGGTTGATAGAGATCCACAGTCATGGGACAAGTCCAGGCTTCTCGATGTGGGTCTCCCGTCCGGGCGGTGGAAAGCGCAGGTCCAGAGTCATGGGAAAAATCGGGTTAGTCTCTTCCTCCGGCACCGCCATGGGCCCGGGCGGCGGGCAGGATACTTGGAAGCGCTGCCGGCGGCGGTCCTCGGCCTCCGTCGCGGTCCTGGGGCGCGCGGTGTAGGCGCGACCGTCGGGTGATCCCACATGGTAGACACACCGGCCTAGGGAGCGCTGTTTCCAGCGGTCAATCACGTCGAAGGTCAAGGGCGCATGCACGGGAACGGTTGGATGTAACACCTCCGAGAGCTTTCGGGCGCGATATCGCACGCCCGCTACAGCCACTCCAGCTTCACCGGGAGACTGTTCCCCAGGCGAAGGTTCGCCCACGGAATAGAGTGGCACCCTGCGGCCGTTGCAGGTAATTCCATAGCGGGATTCAGTGGTGAACGCAGACAACTTAACCTGAATCCGCTCGAAGGACGAATCCACCGCGCGAACCGTTTGACCGGACGTGGTCTCTTCGGCGAGAACATTCCAGGGTTCGAGGGCGTGGCGCAGTTCGAGTTCAATGCCCTCTGCAGCGATCGATCCGATCTTCGGAAAGCGAAACTCCAACTGCGCCGCAAACCACTTCTCCTCGAAGTTGTAGCCAGACCCGCGTAAGCAGGTAAGCACATCGAAAAAGTCGCGCCGGATAAAATGCGGCAGCATGAAGCGGTCATGAAGCGCGGTGCCCCAACGTACCAGGGCGCCTTCGAACGAACGTTTCCAAAACCTGCTTACCAATCCACGGATGAGTAGCATCTCGATAAGACCCATTCTCACATGCGGAGCCATTTCGAAGGCACGCAATTCGAGCAAACCGAGACGCAACCCGCGACCCTCCGGGGGATAAAGTTTGTCGATGCAGAACTCAGCGCGATGAGCGTTTCCGGTGACGTCGACGAGCAGGTTCCGGAACAATCCATCCAAGATGACCGGCGGGCAGTCGTCTACGGGCAGATTCCGAAAAGCGACCTCCAGTTCGTACAAGGCATCCATGCGCGCCTCGTCCAGGCGTGGAGACTGGCTGGTCGGGCCGACGTACATGCCGGAAAACAGATACGAGAGCGACGGATGGTTCTGCCAGAACGCCAGCATGCTGCGCAGCAAATCCGGACGGCGCAGGAACGGGCTGTCCAGCACGGTCGCTCCCCCGAGCACGATGTGGCTGCCGCCGCCGGTAGCGACATGGCCGCCATCATAGCCGAACTTTTGAGCGGTCAGCCGATTACGGCGCGCTTCCTCGAAGAGCACGCTGTTGATCTGTTCGAGTTCGTCCCAGTTGCTGGCAGGCGGCAAGTTTACTTCGAGAACGCCGGGATCGGGAGTGAGGCTGAAGGATCGCAACCGCGGATCGGAAGGCGGAGGGTAGCCCTCCAGCCATACTGGCGTCTCGAGATACTGGCAAGTATCCTCGACGGCGGCAACGAGGTCGAGATAGTCCGCGAGATTGGACGCATACGGCAAAAAAACGTGCAGGCGGCCTTCTCGAGCCTGCAGGCAGAGGGCCGGGCGGATTAGCTCCGGCGCAGTTTCAGCGAATCGCGAAAGAGGCGGTAGCGGATCGGCCACGGGATTTTTCTGGAAGAGATCCATGCGTCGGTTCGGGCTGGATGGAAGCTTGATTCGGGCTTCAGATGTCGCAGCGAACGGCGCAGTGTCGTACTCATATTCGACCTCGTCCGGCGCTACCCACGGCATCGCCTCGGTCGGTATGCGGTAGCCGATCGAGGAATCCCCTGGCGACAATCGCAGACGTTCCGGGCGAGGGAACCACAGCTGGCTCGACCAGCACAAACGCCCCTCGGGTTGCCGGCGGCGAATGGGCAAAATGTATCCTGCCGGGTCCGTCGACTCGACTCCGCCTTCGTAGGCCGCCAACAGGTTTTCGGAGCTTACCCCAAGCCGGTGAGCGAGCGCGTTCATGAACTCGAAAGCATCGGCCAGGTTCGAGCCGTAGTCTTGATTCTCGCGCGCGATGAGATCGATATTCTCCCAGACGGGGACGCGGTCCGAGCGCCACCAGCAGCTCACCGCCCAACGCGGCAAAGGCTCGCCGGGGTACCATTTGCCTTGCCCGAAGTGAAGCAGCGCGCCCGGCGCTATTTTCTCGCGGAGGCATCGGATGAGAGCCAAGCCGCGAGTTTTCTTCATTGGTCCCAGAGCATCGATGTTCCACTGCGGGCTATCGGGCTCGTCGATGCCGACGAATGTAGGTTCGCCGCCCATCGTCAGGCGCACATCCTGCGCCTTTAGGTCGGCGTCGATGCGGTGCGCCACCTGCTCGACCTGGAGCCAATCCTCTTCCCGGAAGGGTTTGGACGGCCGTGGCGCGTCATTCAATCGGTCATTCAAGCGGCGAATGGAAATGGAATAGCTGAAGTCTACGTTGGCCAGCTCGATCGTTCCCTCGATGGGCGCGGCCTTCGATGCGCTCGGGGTGCAGACGAGCGGGATGTGACCCTCGCCTGCGAACAGGCCCGAGGTCGGATCCATCCCGATCCAACCCGCACCCGGCAAGAATACTTCCCCCCAGGCATGGAAATCGGCAGAATCGGTCTGCGGGCCGCTCGGGGCCTCCGACTCTGCCTCGAACGGCGCGCTCTCGTCCGCGATTAACTGGATCAGATACCCCGACACGAAGCGCGCGGCGATTCCCAAATGTCGGAGAACCTGCACCAGCAGCCACGACGAGTCACGGCAGGATCCTGTGCCCTTTTGAAGGGTCTGCTCGCATGTCTGGACGCCCGGAACCAGCCGCGTCACATATTCAATTTCGTCTCGCACCCTACCATTCAAGTCCACCAAAAAGCCAATCGTTCCTCGTTTCTCGCGGGAAAGCTTCCCGAGAAAGGTCTGGAGCAGCGGTCCGGCCGGGTCGACGGAACGATAAGGCTCGAGGTCCTTAGCCAGATCCGGAGCGTACTCGAACGGGTAGTCTGCCACTCCCGGCTCCAGGAAGAAATCGAACGGATTGATGGGGGATAGCCCCGCTACCAAGTCCACCGCAACCACAAACTCGTTGGTCTTCTCCGGGAAAAGAACGCGTGCCAGATAATTGTTGTGGGCATCGAGTTGCCAGTTTAGAAAGTGCCCGGCGGGAGTGACGTGAAGCGAGTAGCTGAGGATCGGCGTTCGACAATGCGGCGCCGGACGCAGGCGTATGACCTGGGGACCGACTGAGACCGCTTTGTCGTAACGGTACCGTGTCCAATGACTGAGAGCAACTTGTACGCTCATCCACCCTCATGCGGCCATGCCTGGAGTTTCTGGTTGTTTCCTGCTTCACTACTGCTGTTGCTGCTGCGCAGCGGCCCACTCGAATTGCTGGGCCTCGTCAAAACACTGGGACCACTCTTGGTCCGCCCCAAACTCCTCATCGGGAAGGAGCAAGTCTTGGGAGGGCGTGACCCGAACTCTAACTTGCAGCTGCATATCCGCTTTTCCCTTCATGGCACCCATCGTGGGCGGAACGTCGGCAGAATCGCGACCGATTGCGGTGCGAATGTGCCTCTCCCCACGAGCAGGTGAGTCGTCGCTTCGAAGCCTATCGAGGCCACGCATCCGTTTCTATCATTATGATTAAGCGTTCACCGCCAGAATAGCGCATCAGACGGTGAATCGATGACCGGAAAAGCGATGCGAGTCATTGAAGAACCGCGCGAGGCGCGCACTGGAAATGTCAGGCGCCGAGGGAGCTCCCCGGTCGCAAGTTATGGTTCCGCCGCTCTCGTGCCCCCCCAGTGCTCGAATGAGGAGCCCTCAGCCTACCAAAATTGGACAGTTCCGTGAGCCAGTGCTGGAACTTCTTTAGCTCTGTCCAGCGTTTCGTTGTTCGCGGAAATAACGAGTAGGGTCATGGGAGTGACCGGATGACCTGGGCGGGTATATGCGAGCACCGGTTTGTTACCGTCTCAACTGATGGTGGAAGAAGACGGCAAGCGCCCA
>Ga0187847_10004013_pt1 | contig 10933 bp, 10 predicted proteins | sample June2016WEW_4_10_FD_132458 | JGI IMG/M metagenome (GOLD analysis project Ga0187847, IMG submission 132458) | Peatland microbial communities from SPRUCE experiment site at the Marcell Experimental Forest, Minnesota, USA - June2016WEW_4_10 | ecosystem: Environmental > Terrestrial > Soil >...
GAAGCCTTCAGCATCGTGGCCGACCGATGGAAGAAGGCCCACAAAGAGCCCGAGGATCAGAAGGACGCCGCAGCCTGGAAGAAGTACGACGCCGAACACTATGCCGCGGTGAAGAGTTCCATTGCCCGGTTCACCGAGTACCGGTTTCTGCAGCACATCAATTGGTTCTATTTGATTTCCGACGACCCCGACATCTCCGAAAAAGAGGGACTGGCCGCCCTGGACGATTACCTGACGGAGAGCACCGTTTACCAGCATCCCGGACCTTGGGACTATCTCAACGCGGCCGGTTTCCTGGCGGACCACAAATGGCAACCCGAGCGCGCCATCGAACTGGCGCGCCAGGGCGAAAAGGCGGCCGCCGTGCAACGCGAGATCAATCGCGACGACAACCTCACAGCGGATGACGCCAAGAATCGCAAGGAGCAGGAGATCTATATCAAGCATGAACTGGCGGGAATCGTGTTGCGCGCCGCGAAGCTCGCTGGATAACCCCAGGAGGCCGAGCGCATCAAGGCATCCATCGAAACGGCGCCGCCCGACGACGTCAAAGTCGTATCGAGTTACTGGCAGAATCGCGCCCGGCTGGCGGCGCTCGAAGGCCGCAAAGCCGATGCCCTAGCCTTCTACCAGCAAGCCCTCTTCACGCGGCAACGGACTCCGGAATCGTATCACGGCAGGCTCAAGGACGATCTGCTGGACGAAGCCGGCGCCGTGTGGAAGGACACCGGCGGCACCGAAGTCGCCTGGACCATCTGGAAGACGCCGCCCGCCGCCAAGGTGCAGGAACTGGCCGAGGGCCGCTGGGAGAAAGCCACCAAGAGCATGCCCGCCTTTGAACTGGCGGACCTCGCCGGCAAGACGTGGCGGCTGAAGAGTCTCGAAGGGAAATCGGTGCTCATCAATGTTTGGGCCACCTGGTGCGGTCCCTGCCAGGGCGAACTGCCCAAGCTGCAGAAGCTGTATGAGAAGGTGAAGGACAGATCCGACCTCCAGATTGTGACGCTGGACATTGACGAGGATCTTGGCCTGGTCGCGCCCTTCGTGAAGGAGAAAGGCTTCACCTTCCCGGTGCTGCCGGCTTACAGTTTCGTGTTGTCGCTGCTGGATTCGGTGGCGATCCCGCAGAACTGGATCCTCGATCCGAAGGGCGCATGGCGCTTGACCCAGATGGGCTATGACGCCTCGGATGCGCAGTGGGCGGACACCATGATCGGCAAGCTGCAATCGGTGAAGACGGAGTAGGGACCGATGCGTGTCTTCGCCGCGATCCTGCTGATGGCCGCCGCGCCGGCGCTGTTTGCCGAATCGTCCGCGGCTCTGCCTGGCTGTGAGCCGCGGCCCGAAGTCCGCCGGGTTCTGGATGAGCGGCTCTCCGAAAAGGCTCTCCAGGAGATGAAGTTCGGCGAACGCGTGGCTTTCCGCCGGCAGGTGCTCGAAGACCTGATCGCGAAATACCCGCGCGAAGTGGAGCCATACCGGCGGCTGATCCAGGTCAGCAAACAGGAAGACATTGACAGTTTTCCGGCGCTGGTGGATCGCTACCGGAAACAGGCCGAGCAACATCCGGGCGATCCTCTGGCGCTCTATCTCGGCGGACTCGCGCTGTCCGGCAGAGACACACCGCTGAGCATCCGATTCCTGGAACGAGCCCGGTCGCAGGCCCCGGATTTCGTATGGCCGGCGCTGGAATTGGCGAATACTTACACGCCGGGCACCAAGCTGGTGGACAAGAAGAAGGCGGGCGAAGCGATCGCGGCCTTTTTTGCCGCCTGCCCATCGTCGGACGATGCGGGCGCGCAGCACCGGCTGGAGCGCGCGGGATCGAGCGAACTCCAGGCGCGCGTCGCCGCGGCCCTGCGGGTTCGCCTCGCCGCGGAGACGGATCTGAAGCGGCTGCGGGATTACAAGACGTTGTGGGGCCTGGAATTCCGCACGCGCCCGCCGCAAGAACACGATGCTCTGCGCAAGCAGGTGGCCGCCGATCTCCAGCGCCTCGAGTCGCTCAACCCCAGCCCCGATGCCGGGTGGCTGGTCTTCTTGATGGACGGCTACGAGCAAGGCGGCGCTGCGCCCGAAACCGTCGCGGCCATGGAAGATCGCGTCATCCAGAAGTTCCCGCATTCCGATGAGGCTTACCAGATCGTAAGAGCGCGGTGGGAGAAAGCGCACAAGGATCCAGAAGACCAGGCTGACGCCGCCGCCTGGGCCAAATACCACCGCGAGTACCGGGAGGCGCTCAAAGGATGGATCGCGCAGTTCACCGAATCCCGCGAGTTGCAGCACGAGGAATGGTTCGACGCAATCTGCTACGATCCCGGCATATCGCCGGAGGAAGGCTTGCGCGCGATGGACGATTACCTGGCCTATGCGGACGCGTACGAACAGCCCTCGTTCAGTTCCGCTCTCCGGACTGCCGGGTTTCTAATCGATCATAAATGGCAGCCGCGGCGGGTCCTGGACCTGTTGCGGGAATTCGACAAACTGATGGACCAATGGCACGCGCGCGTAATGGGCGACAATCAATCCGCCGAGGAAGAGGATATGTGGGCGGCTAACGAAACGATCCGGCGTCAGAGCGCGGATGGCTACGTGCTCATCGCCGCCAGGCTTGCGGAACAGCCGCAAGCCGCCGGGCGGCTGAAGGTCTTCGTCGAGCGTGATCTTCCGGAAAAGAGTTGGCCCATCGTCGCGACGTACTATTGGCAGAATCGGGCCCGCTTGGCCGCGCTCGAAGGAAGCAAGGCCGATGCGCTGACCTACTATCAGAAGGCGCTCCATCTCCGGACGAAGCCTCCCGAGGCGTTCCAAGGGCAGGTCCAGGATCCCTTGATGGAGGAGGCGCGCGCGCTGTGGCAACAATTGGGCGGCACTGAAACTGCGTGGAACATGTGGAGCAAGCCGCCCGCGGCCAAAATCCAGACGGTCGAAGAGAGCGGGTGGCAGAAGCCCACAAAGCCGATGCCCGCATTCGAGCTGGCCGATCTCTCCGGCAAGACCTGGCGCCTCAAGGATCTCGCCGGCCGGGCCGTCCTGATCAATGTCTGGGCCACCTGGTGCGGCCCGTGCCAGCGGGAATTACCTCACCTCGAAAAACTGTATGAGAAGGTGAAGGAGCGTTCCGATTTGCAAATCCTCACGCTCACCATCGACGAAGATCTCGGCGCAGTGGCTCCCTTCATGAAAGAGAAGGGCTACACTTTCCCGGTGCTGCCGGCGAGCAGTTTCGTCACGGGACTACTCGATATGGTAGCCATACCGCAGAACTGGATCGTGGACGCAAGAAGCGAATGGCGCTGGACCGGCGCGCCTCCCGTGCCGGACGCCGAGTGGGTAGAAGCCATGCTGAAACAGCTCGAATCCGCCAGGTAAACACCCCAGGGCTGAAAGCAATCTAACGCGAGCTTCGCTCGCGAAGGCCGATTGACAATCGGCCTGCAGGTTGCCAACCTGCCCCACAGCAAATGGCCAAACTCCAGTGCTGAAAGCTATAGCAGCCCGAAAGTCAGATCCCTCGGCCGCGGCAGCAACTGCTCCAACTGCGCGTCGAGCGCCATCACCGGGTCGGATGAACGCAGCAAGTCCCCTATGGTCGCCTGCATTCCAACCGGATCGGCAAACGCCTGGATGATCAGCCTGTTAACCGGATAGAACCATTCGGCGCGATGATCGCGCTGATAGCCGTTCTGCTGCAACCAGGCCAGCAGCGTGCGGAGCAACAGGTCGCGCTCCACGCCGTTGGGGGTCACTTCGAACAGGACACCATAGAACTGACTCTTGGCTTGGAAATACTCGACCGGATCGTCGTCCTGCTTCCAATCGGCCAGCGCCGCCAGGTATTGCCGCAACCTGCCGCCCCATTCGCTGGTCGCCTTCTGCTCGGGGGTCAGGCCGAAACCATTCTTTCCCATGATAAGGCCTTCAAACTGCGCGGCAAGCTGCCGGCATTGTGGCGATTGACATTCGCTCGCCGGCTGCGGTCCCCGCGCGGCCGCAGCCGCACACCGCGCACCGCCGAGTTGCCGCGCCTTGTACACGCCCCAGGCATTCTGCAGCGGCTGCGCATTGATCCGCCGGCGCACGCATTCCGCCGACAAGCTCGCCATGGCGGCATCCGCGTCGTCCGCAATGGTCGCGGAGAAGGAACGATCGTCGCCCGAAAGCTGAACGAGCGCGCCCGCGAAGGAATTCACCAAGGCTTCGAACTGCGCCGGTTTCAGCGATGCGCCAACCAGCATGCGCGCGATGGGCGCTGCCTGGGCGGGCGAAGTCGCATCGGCCGCGTAGCGCTGCAGTAGATGGAACGGCTCGCCCTGGGCCGCCTCCTTGGCGCCGAATCCCCGCGCGGCTACTTCGCCCACAGTGGCATAGAAGATGGAGACGTCGTAAACCAGCGCGTCATCGCAAGTCAGGCGCGGAATGCGCGGCGCCGGCATGTCTCCCAAGAGTTCGCGCGCCTTCTTGAAGTCTACGGCGAGCATCGCGTGCACGGCCTTGGATTGCAGGGTCAATGCGTCCAGGCCCTGTGCGTAGGCTTTGTCGAACAGGCTGGCAGGCCATCCCGTCACCTTGCGGCGGGCAAAGGGTTGCTGCGCCCCGGCCGCCAGTTGGAACGCATCTTGGAGGATCTCGCGTTTCCACGCCACATCGGTCAGATTGGGCGCATCGGCAATGCGCAGCAGCGCGTCGGCGGCAAATTCGGGCGGTTGCCCCCGCGCGAGATCGGCAAGATCCACCAGCGCGGGCGGGCGCGTCGCGTCGGACCCAGCGGCCGCCCCGGTCCCGGCCAGCCATGCGCATGCGAGGAAGCCCAGCCAGCTCATACGCGCCATGCTACGACTTCAAGGTCATGGTTTCGGGATCCCACGTGCAGACGCGCTGCTCGAAGTAGCTGACGTTCGACAGCAGCGCCGGACCCGCGGCGCGGAATCCGAACACGGGATCTTCCACTACCGGCTTGCGGCTGCGCACCGCGGCGATGAAGTTGCGGTGGTGATCCAGATGATCGCTGTACCCACGCGGCGGCTGGAACTTGTCCTCCACATTCGGGCGCATGCTGTCGGCGTTGGGTGTCTGCGCCGGATACTTCGCGTGGTATTCCTTCAGGAATGCTTCCTGCACCGCTTTGGGGAAAGTATCGATGGTGTAGCCGGGCTCGGTTTCGCGCGGCGTCTTGGACACCGTGACGCCGTTGCCGATGGTCAGAATGCCTTCCGATCCCACGAAACGGAAGCCGGAATTATCGCCCGCGCCAGAAACGAAGTTCACACGCAAGGCCAGGTTGAATGCGGCGTGCCGATCCGTGGCCGGGTAATCGTAGAGGCCCAGAAACACATCCGGCACGTCGCGGCCGTCTTTCCAGAAACGCAGCCCGCCGGTGGCGAACACGCGCGTGGGGCCGATTGCGCCGGTCACGAAATGCATGCCGCTAAACAAGTGTACGAAGAGGTCGCCGGCCACGCCGGTGCCGTAATCGCGATAGTTGCGCCAGCGGAACAGGCGCACTGGCTCGAACGGCACCTTGGGCGCGCGGCCCAGGAAGGTGTTCCAATCGATATTCTCGGGCGTGGCATCCGGCGGGATGGAATACTGCCACGCGCCGATAGCGTCGTTACGGTCCCACCACGCTTCCACCATGTTCAACTCGCCGATGGCGCCCGCCTGCAGCAGTTCCTGCGCCTTCTTGTAAACGATGGAACTCACGCGCTGGCTGCCCACCTGCATGATGCGGCCAGTCTTCTTCTGCGTCTCCACCACGGCGCGCCCGTCGCCCACCTGCTGCACCATGGGCTTCTCGCAGTAGACATCCTTACCGGCGTTCATGGCGTCGATGGAGATCTTGGCATGCCAGTGGTCGGGTGTGCCGACGATCACCGCGTCGATGTCAGGCCGCGCCAGCACCTCGCGATAATCGCGCGTGGTGAAAAGCTGCTTGCCCCAACGCTCCTTGGCACGGGTGAGCCGCCCTTCGTAGATGTCGGAGACGGCCACCAACTCGACGCCCGGCACCTTTTGGGACGTCTCGGCGTCGCCGCTGCCCATGCCGCCCGCGCCGATCAGCGCTATGCGGATGCGGTCGTTGGCGGAGACCTTTTTCTCTCCTTCGTCTTGTGCGCGTAACGCGGACGCGGCCAGACCCGCGACTGTGGATGCTTGCAGAAAGTGACGTCTAGTTGGCATGTTCCAGATCCATTGTACCCGGTACCAGGTCCAGCGCCATCGCCAACTCCTTCAACTTGGCTTCGAGTGGGGCCAGTTCGTCCGGGCTCAGTCCGGAGAGCTTGGGGAATAACGTCCCGGCGCGCGCATATGTGGCCTCGGCCTGCGCTCGAAAAACGGAGTGCCTGGTGGCCGCCACGCCCGCCAAAGCGAGGCCCCGCTCCAGGTCCGCATGGAGAATGCGTACCAGGTCGCGGTCCGTTCGGGCGCGCAATTCCGCAAGTTTGGAGAAAGCCACAAGCGTACCCATGACGATACCAATTAGACGCGCGAGCCAGGCAAAATGTTTATCTCCAGTCCTGGAGGGCGGGATTTGTCCCGCGCGGGCCTTCAGCCCCGCAGTACTTGGGCTGCGCGCGATAATGATACAGGAGGAGGCAGGTATGAAGAAAGCGTTGGTTTTAGTTGCCGCTCTGGGCTGTTCGTCACTGGGGCTTCTGGCGGATACGGCGGCGGAGCGGCTGGAGGAATCGGCCAGGATTATGCAAGAGATCATGGGGACGCCCGACCAGGGAATTCCGCAAGACCTGTTGAACAAAGCATATTGCGTGGTGATCGTGCCGTCGCTGAAGAAAGGCGCGTTCGTGGTGGGCGGCCAGTACGGAAAAGGCTTCACGATTTGCCGGAGGGGCGCGGGTATGGGATGGGGAGCGCCGGGGGCGGTGAGAGTGGAAGGCGGCAGCTTCGGGTTTCAGATCGGCGGCTCGTCGACGGACGTGGTCATGCTGGTGATGAACGAGCATGGCATGAAGGATTTGGATAAAGACAAATTCACGCTGGGCGGGGATGCCAGCGTGGCGGCGGGCCCGGTGGGGCGCACGGCGACGGCCAATACGGATGCCTACATGAGCGCGGAAATTCTTTCGTGGTCGCGCACGAAGGGTCTTTTTGCGGGCGTCTCCTTGAGCGGCGCGACGCTGCGTCCGGACAGAGACGGCAACAAGGAACTGTACGGGGAGAAACTGGACAACCAGCAGATCCTGATGACCACGAAGGAGCCGCCGGCGGCAGCCCGGGCGCTGATCGCGGAACTGGACAAGTATTCGATGCGCAAGGACGGCAGGTAGTGCGAACTTGGCAGGCCACGAAAAACGATGGCCTGCCCCACAGCTAGCTGAGCGTCCGATAATTCACCAGCTCAACGCCGGCATCCACTAGCGCCGCGCGAACCCCTGAATCCAACAGCGCTTCCAACTCGCGCGCGCGGCTCTCCTTCAGCCGGGTGCGCGCTTGGCGCAGATCGTCGCCGCAATAGCCGGGATGGCACATGAACTCGGTCAGGCCCTCCGGCAACTCGCGAATCAATTGCGCCAGTTCGGGAGCGCGGAATTTTCCAGTCATCCGGAACCCGGCAAAGTGATCCGTGGTGCGGCAACCATGGATCGCCAGCACGCGGCGGAAGCGGCCGCGCAGCATCGGAATTTCGAACGGTCGCCGTACCCAGCGAATCTTAAATTCCGCGGCGATGCGCGCGACCGCGTCCAGCACCGGCGGCGCCAGGTGCGTGTGCTTGTGCGTATCCAGATGCGTAGGTTCTATGCCGGCCGCCAGGATTTTGCGCACCTGCGCGGCCAGTTCGTCATAGACGCGGATGCGGCGCACGGCCAGCGCCCGCAGCAACTCCGGCACCGAGGCGGGCAGCGGAGCGTACGGCGGCAGCAGCGAGCGCCCAGAGATCAGCACCAGGTGACAGCCTACGTCGAGCGATGGCGCGTCGCGCGCCAAGCGCACGGCATCGTCGAACGCCGCGCCATTGGCCATCAAGGTGGTCGCGGTCAGAATGCCGCCACGATGCGCGTCAAAGATGCCGCGGTTCACGTCCGGAGTGAATCCGAAATCGTCGGCGTTGACGATCAGTCGCTTGCGGGAGATCAAAAGATTGCCAGCTTGATGCGCAGGAATTTCTTGGGATTGGCGCGAATATCTTTGGCCAGCGACTGGAACTCGCGCATGGCGCCGTTCATGGCTTCGTACATCTGCGGATTCACCAGCAACTGCCCCACCGTGCCTTGTCCCGAGTTGATGCGGTCAATCGTCGTATCCAGCTTGGCGGCCAGTTCGGTGAACTGCTTGTAGAGTTGATCGTCCTTCAGCAGCTTGCCGGCGGTGCCCTTCCCGGCGTTGAGTTCCTGCGTCAACTTGCGCATTTCGGTGAGCGTCTGTTGCGCCTCGTCGTAGACTTGCGGGTCCTTCATCAATTTGCCCGCAGTGCCGCGGCCCTGCTGCAAATCGTCCAGCATGGCGTCGATCCGTTTGAGCGGCGCGCGCACTTCCTGGTACAGGCTGTCGTCGTAGATGAGCTTGCTCAGCGTGCCTTTGCCGGTGCGCACGTCGGCCAGCAGTTGCTGTCCTTCGGCGGCGATGGCGTTCAGACGCTTATAAAGCTCGTCGTCCCGCAGCAGCTTCCCCAGGTTGCCTTTGCCCGCATCGATATCCGCCAGCATGGCGTCGGTGCGCTTGGAGATATCCTGCAGCGTATTGATCAAATTCGCGCTCTGGGCCATCAGTTCGGGGATATCCTGCGTCTGCAGGCTGCGCAGCTCGCCTCCGGGCTTCACGGGCGTGGCGCTCGCCCCTTTGGTGATGTCGATGAATTTGCTGCCCAGAAGGTTTGCGGCGGTGACGGCGGCGGTGGAGTCTTGCGGAATGTCCCGCATATACTTTTCCTGGATGGCGAGCTCAAACTCCACGGCCCGGTTGGGGTCTTTGGACCCCGACAGCTTGATCCCCTGGACTGCGCCGACCAAAATGCCATTCAGCCGCACCGGGGTGCTCTCGGTCATGCCCGCGCCATCCGCCATGTAGGTGCGCACGCTCTCGTTGCGCTGGAAGATGCCGCGACTTCCGGTCAACAGGAAGATCAGCACCGCCAAGATCACCATGGCGACGAACGCCACCACCCCAACCTTCAACTGCGACCAGCGGACTTTGCTGCGCTCCTGCATGCTCTATCCCCGATGCTTCACGAACTTCGAAATATACGGATCTGTGGACGCCTCCAGCTCGGTCTGCGGCCCTTCGAAGACCAGACGGCCTTCGCGCAGAACCATGAAGAGGGTACGTGGCGCGGCGGCGCCGTCGTGGTTGCCCGCGCGCTCCAAACCGCCATTCTCCGGATTGTAGCGGAAATTCGCCACCAGGTTGCCATCCTGATAGCGGTAAGTCACGATCAGCGTGGTGGTCTTGTTTAAATCCCGCTCCTTCACGATCAGCGCCACGATGGTGTTGGCCGTGATGGGGTCGAGGCCGGCCGTGGGCGAATCGTAGAGCAGCAACGGGGGCTTGGTGACGACGGCCCGCGCGATCGCGGCGCGCCGCCGCATGCCACCGGAAAGCTCGCTGGGAAACTTCTCGAGAGTGCCTTCCAGTTCCACGAATTTCAAAGCCTCTTCCACGCGCGGCAGAACATCACCGGGAGGGCAGTGAATGGACAACTGGTTGAGCAGCGGGTAGCTCACATTCTCCTCAATGTTCAGCGAGTCGAACAGCGCGCTCTCCTGGAACAGCATGCCGATCTTGCTGCGGATCTCAAACAATTCCCGCTCGCGCATGCGGCTGATGTCTTTGCCGAAGACGTAGACGGTGCCGGAATCCGGCCGTTGCAAGCCAAGAGCGGTCTTCAGCAGGACGGTTTTGCCGCTGCCGGTGGCGCCCATGATTACGCGCGATTCGCCTTCATATGCCTGGAACGACACGTCGGCCAACGCCGGCACAGCGTCGAACGAGACGCTCACGCGATCGAAGCGCAGCACCGGGCTTTGGGTATCCGCTGGCATCACGATACGATCTGGCTGACAAAAATCTTGCCCAGGAAAAAGTCGGCCACCAAGATCAGCACGGAGGCCGCCACCATGGACTGCGTGGTGGCGCGGCCCACGCCTTGCGTGCCTCCCGACGCGCGCAAGCCGTAATAGCAGCCCACCAGGGAAATGATGAACGCAAACACGAACGGCTTCAATAAGCCCTGGGTGAGGTCATTCCATTCCAGGGCGCGCCACACGGTGGACCAATACTGCTGGCTGGGCAGGTCCAGCAAAAACCGGGAGACGAACCAGCCGCCGACCATGCCGATGAAATCCGCCAGGATGGTGAGCAGCGGCAGCATCACGGCAGTGGCCACCATGCGCGGCGTAACCAGCTTCTGAATCGGATCGGTGCCCAGCGCGCGCATGGCGTCGATCTGCTCGGTCACTTTCATCGAGCCGAGCTCGCTGGCGATGCCAGAAGAATTGCGTCCCGCCATCATCAGGGCGGTCAACACAGGGCCCAGCTCGCGCACCAGCGAAATCGAAACCAGCGTCCCGGTCTGGTCCACCTGGCCGTATTGCTGTAGCGCGCGGGACATCTGCAGCGCCATCACCAAGCCGGCGAAGAGGCCCGTCAGGATCACGATGGGCAGGCTGCCGACTCCGATGAGATCCATCTGGGCGATGATGTCGTCGCTGTAATGGGGGCGGGCGGCCACGTTGCGGAGCGCGCGCCCGGTCAGCAGATAAAACTCCTGGATGGAGATGAACGGTTCCTTGAGGTAATCGAGCAAGCCGGTTGGTCCCCGAAATTCGATGCTACCATACACCTATAAAAATCGGCCATGCAGGGACTTACCGCTATCGTCGGAATTCGCGTGGGGCATGCTTCGAATTTCGACGCGCTGACCGGATGCACGGCGATCCTTTGCGAAGCGGGCGCGGTGGGTGGCGTGGATATTCGCGGC
>Ga0187847_10004014_pt1 | contig 10931 bp, 16 predicted proteins | sample June2016WEW_4_10_FD_132458 | JGI IMG/M metagenome (GOLD analysis project Ga0187847, IMG submission 132458) | Peatland microbial communities from SPRUCE experiment site at the Marcell Experimental Forest, Minnesota, USA - June2016WEW_4_10 | ecosystem: Environmental > Terrestrial > Soil >...
ATCCACGCCATTAACGCTCTCAAAGTCGTGGCCAATCTACTGGCCAACGGCATCGCGTTCGTCATTTTTATTGTCGAGGGCCAGGTGGTGTGGCGTTTTTGCCTGGCGGCGATGGTGGCGGCAGCGATCGGCGGCTACACTTCGGCGAGCATGGCTCGGCGGGTTCCGCAGCCGGTGCTGAGAGGACTTGTGGTTGCGATAGGGCTCACAATGGCGGCGTGGTTTTTCTGGAGGAACTCATAATGCTGGCACCGTTTTCCGGTTCGCGAGGCGCATTCGAGGCCATCGGTTCCTGCGCCGCGGTCTGCACCACGGTCTCTTTTGTGCCGCAGCTGATCCGCGTCTGGCGGCGCAGGTCGGCCGTCGATATCTCCCTCACGATGTTTCTCTTGTTCAGTTTCGGAGTTTTCTGCTGGCTTGTTTATGGAATCGGGATCGGCTCGCTCCCCATTGTCGCGGCCAACGCCGTGACGCTCGCCCTGTCGGTGGCGATTCTCTTCCTCAAGCTGCGCTTTAGCCGTACCAAGCCGTAGAACGGCGGCAGGCTGTCTCTTATGTAGCCTCAAAGGGCAGCCAAACGCACCATATCCAACGGATAGAGAGTGTTGCGGCGGGGCCGATCGCGATCGAAAAGAATCGTGACCGCGGAGCCTTCCGCCATTGGCTGGCTGCGGAATGCCTTGCCTTGGCAATGGCTGCCCTCCGGTACCGAGAAATCGTAGTACAAGTAATACCCGCTGCTGCGGCCCCGGTGGCCCTCTTTGCAGCGGGTCACTATTCCTTGGGCCGGGCTTCCGCGCGCCAGGAGACGACGCTGCGGCAACACGAGTGATAGGTATACAGCCGCGAAACCAAACATGAACAGAAGGATCATTCCAACCATTGGCAGGGATGTCGACCAATGATTCTGGGAATTGGGTGGGTCAGTAACTGGATATGCCTGGTGGGGATCGGAAGGCAGATACCGAATCGCCAAGGACGACCCCACCTGGAGCGATTGCCAATGTTCCAAACTGATGAGGGCACCCCGCTGATAGTGCCGTCCGTCAATGGTGTAATCGAAAAAGACGACGTACCCCAAGCCCGTCCGCATGTCTGTGACTGTAGCGTCGGTTTCGCCTCCCTCGGTGGTGAGGCGACGTGTCACCGAATCATTCGCAGCCTCGCGGTGCAACTCTTCGAGGCAGATCTTGGCAGTCATGTATACCCCAAACGCGATGCATCCAAGCGCGATCACGCAATACGCGATTCCAATGCCGGTCAACCTGATGCGACGCGGTAGGGGCTGCTCCAGTTCTGGAGGAATTCTCCGGGCTTCGTTCGGCTTATTGGCGGGCACAATGGCAACATCTTAGCACTCACCTAAGACCACAACGGCAAATGCCAGGCGCCGGAGGCGCAACTTTTTGCTTGGATTCGGGAACGCATGCGCTCGCGAGTTATTCGTGCGTAAAGCCGCTCGGCGTGCAAGTGAGAGTCACAACGCTGCCTGAAGTGATTTGCACTTCTCCGCCATCGCCGCCGCAGTTGAGGTGATCGGGTCCCCCAGTTACGGCCACCCAATATGTGCCTGGGCTCACCACGAAGGTGGAATTTGTCTGCCGGTTCGTGGACTTCTGGTTGATGAAGATGTTCGCGCCCGTATGAGGAGCCGATTGAATCGCCAGTCTGCTTCCGTTGAAACCCGGAGCCTGCGCCAGTACAGCTGACAGGCTAGTGAAGGTCCAGCAAAGAAACAACTCAATTGCTCTCTGCATGATGCTTGCGCTCCTTTCCATCCTCCGCGTAAAGAGTCTGAAAGGCGAAGTCGCCGAAAAGCATGACAGCCAGAAGAAAACAGTAGAACTGGGCATACCGCACCCACATTGCGGGCATGGCCAGATCGAACATCTGGTTCCTCAGCATGTCAAGCAATGCAAGGTACACCATATAGCCAAATAAGAGCGAGAGGACGGAGCATCCGGCACTCGCGATTCCGAGCCACTTGGCACCCGTCCAACGGCTTGCATTGCGTCCGTGAATCAAAAGGAAACCTAAGGCTCCCAGCAGCCCCGTGCATAGCGTGGTGAGCAGATTGTTCTGATCGAGAAGGGCATTGAGCTGGCTGGTTTCCACGAAACTCACGTCGGTGATTGCGGGTTCAAAGAAATTTTGAGAGATCAACCTCTGAACCTGCCAGAGTGCCAGAATGAGAACGAGCGCGCCGCCATAAAGCGCAATCCTGAAGATAAACGCTGGACTGGTTCTCGAAGACATGAGCGACCTCCGCTTTGCCATTCGATTGGGGAAACCGGGAAGTGAGCGAATAAGATCTGGGAACAAGGACCCAGAAAGCGGTGAATATGAATATACTTCAAGCCTGCCCTGGAGCACGATATTTTTTCGCCATCCGCGATCCCGTAAAATGAGGCTATGAGCCACGAGGGCATTCGCATCGCACCGAAGGAAGAACAGGCACAGGAGGAGGCGCGCAATCAGCCGCTGCCGAAGATCGCCGTGACCCCGGAGAAGGTGCGCGTGCTGATGACCGAAGGCAAGGGGCTGGAGATTGATTGGGTTGACGGCCACAAGAGCGCCTGGAGCTTTGCCTGGCTGCGCGAAGCCTGCCCTTGCGCGACCTGCGTGGACGAGCGCGCGCAGGAAGGCCGCAAGCCGGGCCAGCCGAAGCCGAAACCAGCCGCTCTCTTGCCCATGTACGAGCCGCCGCCGAAGCCAGCGAGCGCGCATCCGGTTGGCAGATACGCCATCCAGTTCAACTGGGCTGATGGCCACTCCGGCGGGATTTATTCGTGGGAGTATTTGCGCCGCGTTTGCCAGTGCCAGGAGTGCACGTTTAGAGCGAAACCAGAGTAGATTTTCTCTGTTGAGTTTCGTGCAAGATCGCCGCTCCTGGCGGGCGACGATTTTCGAGCTCAAGACGCTTCAGCTTCCTCACCAAATCGTCCACAGTTTCACAGAAACTGTGGGGCTGGAGGTTTTGGCGTGTAAGTTATTTATATTTCTGCCGCTTGCAGGCTCCACAGTTTCACAGCTCGTTTTTTGCGATTTATATAGGGGTGGGTGGTGAAGCCGCTTGCTTTCGGCTCCTACCAGGGGTAGTGGTGGTGGAGGGAGGGCGGCGGAGGCGCATAGGGGGGAGGGGGGTAGGGACCGAGGAGCAGGGACAAAGGGAACGAGGGAACAAGAAAACAAGGACCCACTCACTCGCCCTGATCACTGGTTCTATTGTGCGCCGGGAGGGGGAAATTATCGGCAATTCGGCCGGGGGGGAATTTTGGGGTGGATTGTGTTGGGTTTGGGATGGACGTTTTCGGGACCGATCCCGCAGGAGTTTCCCCGGTCCGCAAGGACGAGGGCTCCTTCGACTTCGCTCAGGACGGGCACCCTCGGGGTGGTTTTTGGGGCGTCGAGAGCGGGGCCACCCGCCGGACTGCCCCAAAGAAGTTCCTAGCGGGTTCCGACACTAAAACAAAGAGGCTTGGTCGTTTCGCTTTGGCCAGAAGGTGCCGATTACGACCCAAGACTTCGGATAGGCTAAGATAGTGCCGACATAAAAGTGCGTGTCCCTGTCAGACGCGCAAATCTGCCCAAGGAACTTCTGCTTAACCTTGCGACATGCCTCTTCCGGAGTATCCCCGCTGTCTACGCAATTCCAATACAGGGCCCCAACCTCCCAATCTTCTATCATCATTTGGTGCTTTCCGTTGCATCGAAGGTCGTCGCAGGCGAATTTGTAGTGGAATTTAAACGGCACCTTGCGAGGAGGTTCCTTGCTGGCCTTGCGATTTTCCCAGAGCCTCTGCTGCAAGAGTGCCGCCTTAAACCCCGGCTTCCAGTCGGGTTCATCGGGCGTGATTGTGAGGTCGGAAATTTCCTTCGGACGGAAGATACCAAGTGACGTTTTGTCCTGTTCTTGCTTCGCGTACAATTCCTCCATCGACTGTGATCGCTTTGTGAGTACGTAGCGGGAACGTTCGGTCCAATTGTTATCTGAGGACAATGGTTCTCCATGGAGATGAATAGACTCGCAGTTCGGCCGATAGCTCTCCTTCCGTGAATCTCGCCCAGTGTGCTTGATTGCCGAGACCTCAAGCCATTGATACTTCCGATACTGTTGACTGAATGGCAGATCGCGGAAGTTGATTGGGTAGAGACGGATGAAGTCGCCGTGTTGATTCACGCCAGCCGTACAAACTAGCTCGTCATACTTGGAGGAAGGGATAGGGAAGGTTTTAACCGTGATGAGAACTTTGAGATTTTCGGGCATTTCACAGGTGGACGATGTCCAGGCTCGTGAGGCTCGCAATTCGAGCAGCCAGACGGCTACGATGGCAGTCCACCGCCTCCTTTTCCATGCAGACGAGCACCGACGGCGCGCCTTTAACTAACTCGGCAACTTCGGCGATCACATCCGCTTTAGCTGGGAGAATCTGACGTTCATAATATCCGAAGAGTGCCCGAAATTCTGAAGGGGTTTCTACGCCTCGACGCTTAGCAGAAGAAATGCCCAACTCTGGGCGGTGGAAATAGCCAATGCCTAGCTTTCCTGCCAGATTGGAGAGCGAACTTCGAGCAAAGCCGTACTTGCGAGAAACGGGATTCGCGCGAACATCAACAATTCGCTTCATCCCTTGTCGGAGCAGGTTGTTGAGGAACCCGTCGACCGAACGATTTTCGTATCCCATCGTGTAGACGGCAATCGGCGCAGCCTTCGTCTTTGGCGCACTTTCTGGGACAATGTCTATAAGTTCGCTCCTAGACGCGTACCACGGATAGCGACTATAGACATCCTTCAGAAGGAATTTCAAAGGCATCTTTCCGTACTTCGAAACAATCGCCAGGACAGCACGACAAGTGTCACTGTCGAGTTGGCTAGCCTCCTGCCTACCAAGAGTTGTGATACCCAGAGAAGAGGCCGAGGACAATATGTAGCCGTATGCAGTCAGAGCTTCAATTTCCCGCTGTGCGGAGAACGAATATGCGCCAAACTTGTATGGGAGGAATTCATAAAATGCACCATCCTTACCAAGAAACGTCTCTTCACTCAGCAAAAACACATACTTCTGAAACTGCGTAGCGGACACAGTGGTATTGGCCGTACTGAGGAGTCCAAGGATCGTGCGTTGTCTTCGTAGCATCTTGATGTGAGTAGGATATCAACTTCGGAAAGGAGGATGGTGATCAAACGGGCACACATCAGGCGGGTGACCTCAATCCCGGCAACCTTCCAAAACCAGGATGAGGGTGCCTGCGCCAGATCACTCCTCAAATCGGATTGTGGTGATCTTTGGCGCGTGAGGGGTCCGGGATGCGCGATTGTATGCACGTCTGGGTTTTGGCGCGGCGGCGTCACGTACTCATTTCTTGGAAGACTAGCGGGGCGGATTGCGGCGTGAAAAAAGGAGTAGGGAACGGGGGGTAGAAAGAAAGGATGCGCGGGCCGGGAGGCCCGCACTACAGCCGTTCCACCACCCCAGCGAGCAAAGATCGCTCGCCGGGGACCCCGCTCCGGGAGGCCGGCGCTACAAAAACGCCGGGTGGGAATCCTCACGTCTGCCAAACCATCGCGAAGGGGAGTATTGTCAACATGCATGAAAGGGTGCATGAAAGGCGAGCGCATCCGTTATCAGCAGACGGGGGAGTTTCACTTCCCCACGTTCAGCTGTTTCCGACGTCGGCCATACCTGACGGCGGTCGCGGCGATGGAGGTTTTTGAGGATGCGTTGGAGCGCGTTCGGCTGCGTTATCTCTTTGCTGTCGCTGGTTACGTGGTCATGCCGGAGCACGTGCATTTGCTGGTCAAAGTTGTCCGTGGGGGGAACCCAAGCGCGCTCTCTTATCGAAAGTGATTCAGGCCCTCAAGCTGTCGGTTTCAATGCGAGGCAGGGAACGGCCCTTTTGGCAGGCGCATTACTACGATTTCAACGTCTCGGCGCATGAGAAGTTTGTGGAGAAGCTGCGCTACATCCATCGCAACCCGGGGTCCCCGGCGCACGAACTTTGTGCGCTGGGGTGGAAGCCGGTCAAGCGCGGCCTCGTTACCAAGCCCGAGGAGTGGATTTGGTCAAGCTATCGCCATTATCAAACGGGTATGCGCGGTACCGTGGAGATCGAATCGGAATGGACTGCCTGCAACAGGGGCCGGGAACTGCCCGAGTGGATGCGCGACAGGCAGCTCGATTCCCCTTCCCAGGTCCCCAAAAGCTAGGGATCCTTCGACTTCGCTCAGGACGGGCACCCTCAACTTGATACTGTTCGGTGTGAGACCAGGGCCATCCGCCCGTCCGCAGGATCGGTCTGCTTCACTACCGTTGCATGGATGATCGAGTTCTCTAGGAACTTGTTGAAAAACGATTAGACTGGGTGCGGTATTTTGATAGACTCCGATTACTCGTCCGTGCGATGCGTCCTCCGAGGCGTTGAATTATTTCGTCATTTGCCACCATGAATGATCCATTATTCACTAAGGTCGATTGCCTGATGCTCAAGGTCGATGATCTGGACGCGGCCTTAAGGTTCTACTCCGAAGCTCTCGGTCATCCCGTTCTTTGGCGGAGGCCGGAAATGGTTGGGCTGGGGATGCCTGGAACGGACGCAGAGCTTGTCCTGCACACTACCCTTGGTCCTGAAGTGGATCTTTTGGTGGCCAATGTTGACAAGGCGCTTAAGCGCTTCAGCAAAGCCGGAGGCGAGACCATTACCGGCCCCTTCGATATTCCGATTGGCCGCTGCGCCGTCGTTCGCGATCCATTTGGGAACGCCATCGTGATGCTTGACCAAACCAAAGGTCGCTTCGTCACGAACGCAGCCGGCGAAGTAATCCGGGTGGAGAAATCCTGATTCGGGGCATCTCGTCGCAAGCAGCGTTTGAGCTAAGTCGCTTTCTCGCAGGCAGCGTCATTAGCTGGCCTATTCGTGCGGCCCGACAACCTCATAATCTATGAACTTGCTGAAATGGGTACCTGTCTGCTGCGGTGTGGTTTGCTTGATCGCATAACAGGCATGCGTGGAGACGAGCGAGTTCAGGACGGAATGTTCAGCTATGTATCGTTGGAACAGCGTGTGCCTCAGGATCATGCATTGCGTGCAGTTCGCAAGTTGACCGATGCGGTGTTGCAGACGTTGAGGTCGCAGTTCGATGCGTTGTATGCCGACTCTGGCCGCCCGTCGATTGCGCCGGAGTACATTCTGCGTGCGCTTTTGTTGCAGATGTTTTACTCTGTGCGTTCGGAGCGGCTGCTGGTGGAGCAGATCGACTACAACCTGCTGTTTCGCTGGTTTGTGGGCCTTGGCATGGACGACGCGGTGTGGAACCATGCGGTGTTTTCCAAGAATCGTGACCGACTGCTAACTTCCGATGTGGCGCAGCAGTTCTTTGCCGAAGTGAACAAGCATGCTAAGCGGTTCATGCCCGACGAGCATTTCACTGTCGATGGCACGCTGATTCAGGCGTGGGCCTCGCAGAAGAGCTTTCGCTCCAAAGACGGTTCCGATGACGGCGACGGTACGAACTTTCATAGCCAGAAGCGATCGAACAAGACGCATGAATCGACCACCGACGCCGATGCGCGGCTGTACAAGAAGAGTTACGGCAAGAAATCGAAGTTGAGTTATCTGGGTCATGCGCTGGTAGAAAACCGCAACGGTTTGATCGCTGCGGCGATAGAGCTGTTTGAAGATGCGCTGTGGCAGGTGGCCCGCTGATCGCGATAGGGCCGCGATGAATGGGGCACAGACTTGTCTATTTTCGGATGGGGGCACAGACTTATCGATTTGCCTTATCTATTTGCGAGGCTCAGACGAGTGGGTGGATTGGTGAGTGGGGCACCGGCCGAAATTCGCCTTGAAATTAGGGCCACGCGCCAGCGACAGACAGCGGAATCAAGCGAGGTCTGTGAACATTCCTTTGGCAAAAGGCCTCGCAGCCAGTGCGCAGATCGCATTCCGGTGGGATGTGATGTGTATCACTGATTGCAGTTATCGCCGGTTCGATACTTGATTACCGTATTCAGGAGATCTGCCCGTGAATAGTTTCCGCGCCTGTATGTTCGGCTCCGCTCTGCTCCTTTTTCTCTTTTTGGCTGCTGCCACCCAACCTGCTATTGCTCAGCAGGCTCAAGCCACGCATATATTCCATCGGCTGATTCCGGCCGGGGATACTTGTGCCACCTGCCACAAGGCGATCTACGACCAATGGAAAGCCAGCCCGCATGCCACCAACGGTGTCGAATGCACTACGTGCCATGGCGAGACGACAGCAAAGGATTTTGCGGGCAAGCCGGGGTTAAGCACATGCGAGACCTGTCACACCGATCAGGTGGCACAACTGAAGTCTGATCCATTCATGGCAGGCAGGACGTGTGTGAACTGTCATCAAGCACACATCTTCGTGGAGCACAAGAAGGCGGCCCCTGCAGGCCAGTAATAACAACTTCCAGGCGTGGGATTCTCGAACTGCTGGCCGGCGCATCCGCGCTCACCGCCGTAGAAACGTGTGATCGCATGCCAAGGGAATTTGTCGTTACTCATGCTTCAGATCGAGCACCCACGTCTGCCCGACGAGGTCTTTGCCGAATGAGTGGTGTCGATTCTCTTCGAGCAGCGTGAAACCGGCTGCCTGATAGATCTTTCGAGCAGACACCAGGATGTCGTTAGTCCAGAGCGTCAGCTTGCTGTATCCGAGTTCGCGGGCCCGCTCAATGCATTTCCGCACCAGGCGTGAACCGATTCCAAGCCCTCGGGCGGATGGATCAACGTAAAGCAGCCGCAGCTTCGCGAGTTGCGCATCGTTGCTCTTCATCAAGAACACTGAGCCGACCACATCTCCATTAAGTTCAGCAACCCAAGCATCCTCACGCATTACATCGAAATGTGCGGCAAAGTCACCAAGGATCTGAGCTACAAGTCCCTCGTAGGTCCAATCCCAGCCGTATTCCTGCTCATACAGAACGGCTTGCCTGTGGGTGATCCATCCCAGATCGCCCGCCTTCAATGATCGGAGCTGTGTATCTTCTGGTGACGGCGCCTTTGTCAAAAGCAAGTTCTGGATGTCGTGCATGTCATTTGCGAGGCGCTTACGATTCTCAGTTGAGAGCGGGGCAACAAGAGCCTCAATTTGAGAGTCGGTACCATCGTTCAATTGTTTGAACGCCTTCTTGCCCCTCGCGGTTAACGACAAGAGTTTGTGCTTTCCATGCTCTGGACTGATGCGGCTTTTTACCAGTCCAGCATTCTGGAACCGTGCGACGATACGACTGATATGAGCCTTGTCCGTTCCCAGGCTGCGAATGATGTCGGCAGCCGTTGGCTCATGGGATTGCGCCAACTCATAGAGGACTCTTGCCTCAGCTAACGTGAATTCGCTCCGGGGCAGGTGCTCGGTTAGAAGTCCAATCTCCCGTGTGTAAAAGCGATTGAAGCTCCTGACCCGTTCAACGAGAGACGTTTGCATCCCCACCCCCCTGTGTTGTCATATACAACATAACATCTGCCGAGGTATTTCACAACTGTGCCAGGTATGTGCGGGCCGGGAGGCCAGCGCTATAAAAACGCCGATCTTCGCCTTTTGTTCACCTAACATAGCTTGGGGCATCTGTCTAGTGGGGGAATCTTAGCAGTAAACCCAATATATTGTGGCACCATCTATTTCTTTATCTATTAGTGGATTTTTGAGGAAAAAGCCCAGTTTTCCTACACTTTCCACCGTTTTTTCGCTTGGCGGAGAGAGAGAACGGGGTTACTATCATCAGGAGTTGGCAATTTTTGGAGTTAATTGGAAATCTTTGGAAACCAATCAACTCAATGCCACAGCAAGTGTACCCCCGTTGGAGCCCTTTTAAACGGGTTCCGGAAGCAAAAGGGGCCGGGGAACCTGAAGAAGCAAGAGACTAGGGTTTCCCCGAGGCAGTTGAGGTAGAGAAAGATGTTTCGCGGCAATCATCCAGCGAAGGTCGAGGAGAGCGGGCGGCTTAAACTGCCGGTTCCCTTTAAGCAGTTGCTGGACGCCGCAAACGTGACGGACCTCTACGTAACGAGCGAAGACGGCGAGCGCGCCCAGATTTGGCCGCTGCCGGAGTGGGAAAAGATTGAGGCGCAACTGGCAAAACACAGCGCCATGAACGATGCGGTAACGAAGTACCTGGATATGACCAGCTACTACGGCCAGCAAGTGAAGATGGACGCGCAGGGGCGGATTATGCTGCCGCAGATTTTGCGGTCCACGGCGAAGCTCGAGGGCGATCTTGCGGTAATGGGCAAGATCACGCACCTTGAGGTGCTTAACAAGACGCTCTTTGAGCAGCATCTGCCTGCCAAGACTCTCACGGCGGACGATCGCAAGTCAGTCGGCGGGATTCTGGCCAGGGAGAGTGGAGCATAAGCCCCTCAGGGGGGCGCGCATGACGGATTCGAAAGCACGCCATGTGCCGGTTCTTTTTCAAGATGCGTTGGATTTCCTCCGCGTGAGCCCAGATGGGACTTACGTGGACTGCACGCTGGGTTTGGCGGGACACGCCGAGGGGATTTTGCGGCAGCTTGGAGCTCAAGGACGGCTGATCGGTTTCGATCGCGATCCCGAGATGCTGGAGCTGGCGAAGGCGCGGCTGATGAAGGCCGCGGAAGAGATGGGCGGCCAGGCGCCACAAGTCGAGTTCGTCGGCGAGGCTTTCAGCCGGATCGGTGAGCACTTCGGGCCGGCATCGGTGGATGGTTTGCTGGCAGACTTCGGGGTAAGCAGTTTGCACTTCGACGAAGCGCGCAGAGGATTTAGTTTTCAGGCGGACGGGCCCTTGGACATGAGATTAGATACCCGGTCCGGGCCGACCGCCGAACAAGTGGTGAATGAGATGGATGAGCGCGAGCTTGCGAATCTCATTTACGAATACGGTGAGGAAAGGAGGTCGCGGACAGTCGCCAGAGCAATTGTGCGGGGC
>Ga0187847_10004020_pt1 | contig 10922 bp, 9 predicted proteins | sample June2016WEW_4_10_FD_132458 | JGI IMG/M metagenome (GOLD analysis project Ga0187847, IMG submission 132458) | Peatland microbial communities from SPRUCE experiment site at the Marcell Experimental Forest, Minnesota, USA - June2016WEW_4_10 | ecosystem: Environmental > Terrestrial > Soil > Wetlands...
CATACAGCAGGAACATCACCTGGTCCGGCGCGGCGGTGGAAACAATCTGGTACACCTGCGAGGGCTTGCGGATGCGCGGCGACCGCAGCGCCGCCGCCAGCTTTTTGGAACGCGCCTCCAGTTGCAGCCAGTGGTTGGTGTCCGCCCGGGACAGTTCGAGGTGCTTGGCCAGCGCCTGCTTTTCCCGTGAGCTCAGTTTCTCGGTCAACGCGACCATGAAGGGCCCGAAGCGGGCCGCGCGAACCGGGAGTTCGTCGGGCAGCATGCGGGCAATCTTTTCGAACTTGGCCAGCCCGGCGCGGTGCGGATGATTCTCGGCAAGGGCCGCCGAAAACAGCCCCAGCAGACCGGCCTGGGCGAGCGCGTCAATGATGCCGGCGGCGTTGTCTTCGGCACCGACGAGTTTGAGCTCCGCCCCCAGGGCGTGCGGCGGGATAGACTTTTCCACCTGGGCCTCGCGGGCGTTGGCAACCTGCATTGCGGTTCGCTCCTCGGTTGCGAAGCCCAGCCGGACGCCTAAGCGCACCAGCCGCAGCAGGCGCGTGGGGTCATCGTAAAATCCATAGGCGCTGACGGCGCGCAGCTCGTGCCGCTCGATGTCCGCCAGGCCGTTCAGAGGATCCAGTAGCAGACCGCGCGACGTTTTGTTGAGGGAGAGCGCTACCGCGTTGCAGGTGAAATCGCGCCCGCGCAGATCCTCCTGAATGGTGGCGGGGGACACCTGGGGCTTGCCGCCGCCGCGCGGGTATTTCTCCTGCCGGGACATGGCGATTTGCGCGGTGGCGCCGCTGCGGAATAGCAGCTCTGCGCTCTTACGGTTCTCATCGGCAGAGACGATGGCGGCGCCGGAATGCGCGGCTACCGCCTTGGCGAGCTTGAGCGCAGCGCCCTCCACCACGAAATCGAGATCGCGAATCCGGAAACCAGCCAGCATATCGCGCATCGCGCCGCCGGTAAGGAACAGGTTGAGGTTGGCCTGTCCGGCGGCGGCCATCACCTCTCCCAGAACCAGGTTTTGGTCGGGGCTCAGGTGGCTCTCCAGGATGTAGATGTAGTCGCTCATCGAAGTGCGCTCTCGAATTTACCAACCTGTTTCGCGCCGGATTCGCGTAGTGATCCTCAAGCGCGTGGATGATGCTTTTGAACCGTTTCCCGCAGCCTCGACCGCATGACGTGCGTGTAAATCTGGGTTGTAGAAATATCGGCGTGGCCCAGCATGACCTGGACGCTGCGTAGGTCCGCTCCACCGTCGAGCAGGTGGGTGGCGAAACTGTGGCGCAGGACATGCGGCGTCAGCCCGCGGAAGATTTGAACTTTGCGCCCGTAACCGGCAAGCAGCTTCCAGAATGCCTGCCGGGTGAGGCAGCCGCCACGCGAGGTCACAAACAGGTAGCGGCTGGCGCGGCCCTTCAGCAGGCTGCCACGGCCCTCTGCCAGGTACCGTTCCACGGCAACAATCGCCTCCCGCCCCACCGGAACCAGGCGCTGCTTGTTTCCTTTCCCGGTGATCCGCACGTACCCCATGCCGGCATCCAGGTCGCCCACACCTACCCTGCAGAGTTCCGAAACCCTGAGACCCGAGGCATACAGCAGCTCGATCATGGCGCGGTCGCGCAGCCCGCCCGGCCGGGTGGTGTCTGGAGCCTGTATCAGCTTCTCAATCTCATTGATATTCAGGTATTTAGGTATGGTCTGCCATTGCCGTGGGGGGCGCAACTCCTGGGCCGGATCCCAATTGATAACACCCTCCTGTAGCAGAAAACGGAAAAAGCAACGAAGGGTGGCCAAGTGCCTGGCAACCGAGCGGTTACTCAGACGGCCCCGGTATAAACTATCAATATAGTGACGCAACGATTCCGGTCCAGGGATTTCCGAACGGCCGTCGGCGGAAGTGATAAATCGTTCAAGGTCAGCACTATAGGCGCTGATCGAGTTGGCCGACAGACCCTTTTCCACCCGGCAATAATTGAGAAACGCGTGCGTATGTGCTTTCAGGCCAGCCGCTTCCTGCGCAAGCGCTTCCGTCATCGTGCCAATGATACAATAAGCGCCGAAATGTTTTGAAACATAGTTGAAAAAAAAGGCTACCCTTTTGGCCACTTCGACCACAAAAAAGGCGGTGATCCGGCGGTTTCAGCGGGAGAGTCTCGCCGGATACTTGAATCCCCTTTCCTATCTTCAGGCTACGGGCGTCGAGCTGCTTTCCGCCGACGGCCAGATCGTCAACGTGCCCTACGTGGAGATCAAGAGCGTCTCGTTCGTGCGAGACTTCAACACGGTGGCCGAGGCCGGGCGCACGGTCTTCCTCAACCGCCCGAAGATGGAAGGCCTTTGGATGCGATTCACATTTCACGATGGGGAAGTCATGGAGGGAGTGATGCCAAATGACCTGCTGCCGGTCGAGCCATATGGGTTCACTGTGATTCCTCCTTACCCTGACGGCGCCCAGCAGCGGGTGTTTTTGCCGCGCCAGGGGCTGCGTTCCGTCGAGGTATTGGGGGTGGTGGGCAGCCCTCTGAAACGGCGCAAGGCGAAACCCGCGCACGAGGAACAGATCGGCCTGTTCGGCGAATAGGCGGCGGGCCCGCGAACCGTCCGCCACACCGCTTGCAAGAGCCGCTGCAAGGGTGATACAGATCAATTGCGGTATACTCGAATTTCATACACGCAACTCTCAAGTTGGAGGTTCCATGAAGATCCGCACGACGGCCGTGGCCCTGTCCGGGCTGCTGCTGATGGCGCTGCCATCCTTCGCCCAAATCACCACCATGGAAGGAACTGTAACCGGATTGGACGGCAACCCTGTGCAGGGAGCCGTAATCCAGATCGTCCGCACCGATATCAAAGGCTCCTACCACGTTAAGACCGACAAGAAGGGCCATTTCCTCTATAACGGGCTCCCTCTCGGCTCGTATACCGTCTCCTGTGAGGTAGACGGCAAGGAGATGGACAAGCGCAATAACGTCAAGACCACCACCAGCTCGAACATGATGGTGAACTTCGACCTGAAGGAAGCTGCCGCGCAGGCAGCCGCTTTGTCCAAGGCCGCGGCGAGCGGCAGCCTCTCCAAAGACCAGGAACGCGGCATGACCGCGGAGCAGAAGAAGCAGCTTGAGGATCTCTACAAGAAGCGCGAAGAGAGCATGAAGAAAAATGCCGCGCTCAACGAAGCCTATAATGCCGCCAGGGCTTCCTTGGACGGGGGACAGGCCGCCGAGCAGTTGGCCAGAACGCAGACGGGCGCCGACCACGACACCAACATGCAGCGGGCGGCAACGCAGTACGCCGCGGCGGTCGATAGCTTCAACAAGGCGGGGGAACTGGACCCCAAGCAGGGCGCCGTTTGGGCCGGCCTGGCTCAGTCTTACGAGCAACTGGCCAAGACGAAGACTGGGGCCGACTACGATACGAACATGCAGAAGGCGGCCGACACCTGGACCAAGGCCATCGCACTCAACCCGGAGGATGCCGGCCTGCATAACAACTATGCGCTCGCATTGGCAGGGGGCAAGAAGTTCCCCGAAGCACAGGCAGAACTCGAGAAGGCCGCTACCATCAACCCTCCCGGCGCCGGCCAGTATTATTACAACCTGGGCGCCCTGGAAGTAAACGCCGGCCAGAACGACGCCGCCAGTGAGGCCTTCAAGAAGGCGATCGCCTGCGCGCCGCCGTATGCAGAGGCGTTCTATCAGTATGGCCTGACGCTGGTGGCCAAGGCATCGTTCGACAAAGACGGAAAAATTGTGCCGGTGGACGGAACGGTGGATGCTTTCCAGAAGTATCTGTCGCTGGCATGCCATAATCCGAACTGCGATCCCCCAGACAAGGCGGATGGTTCGCACGTGCAGGAAGCCAAGAATATGCTGACCACGCTCGGCTCCAAACTCGAAACGCAATACAAGAACCCCGACGCGGGCAAGAAGAAAAAGAAGTAGCCATACGCATAACCCGGGGCAGCGGCCGCGCGCTTCTGCCCCGACCTCATGATTCGAGCATTCTTCGTCGAGTTTGTTCTCCCCCTGCTGCTGTTCCTCCTGCTCCGGTCCCTGCTTGGCAATTTCCTCTCGCGGTTTCGGCAACCGCCGGCATCTCGCCCCCAGGCGGTGCCCACGGTTCAGGCCGGGGGCGAATTGAAGAAGGATCCGGTCTGCGGCACCTATGTCTCGACAGCGGCAAGCCTGACTCGCACCGTGAATGGCGAAGTCGTGCACTTCTGCTCGAAAGACTGTCGTGACCGGTATGGGAAGTAGAATCGGGCTGTGAGAACTTGGCTGCTCGCTCCTTTCCTGGTGATTGCCCTTCCCGCATTCGGGCAGCAGCTATCTTCTCGAGAAATTCAGGATTACTCCCTCGAAGCGCGCACGTTCCTCGAGGCTCTGCTCAAGGCGTCGGCCGACTTCCAATTCCCGTTGGGAGTAGAGTGGCTCAAAACAACTGACACGCTGAAGCCCGTCCGGTTCGACGCCGGCCGCGCCACGGCCCAGGACGTAATCCAGGCGGTGGTTTCCATGCACGCCGGGTATGAATGGCTTGTGGAAGATGGCGTTGTTCATGTCTTCAACACCACCCTGAAGAGCGATCCTCGCAACCCTCTCAACGCGAAACTGGCTGGTTTTGGGTTCTCTGAATGCCAACCGATGATCGCGCGGATGGCGGCGGTCTATCTGGAATTGAATGTGCGCGCCGTGGTCGCGCCGAAGATCGGCGGCGGATTCGGCGTGAGCATAGGAAGTGGCGCCAACGAACCCAAGATCCAGTTCCCGTGTTCCGGCGTTTCCGCTCGCACCGTCTTAGACAAGATCGTTGCCGGCAGTGCGGAGCATGTCTGGTTCGCGACATTTCCTGACAAGGAGGCGCCCGGCCCGGCCGGATTCCTGGAAGAAGTGCCGATCCTCATCCCTGGCTCGGACCAGCCGTTTTGGGTCTTGCGCCGGTGGGGCCAACCGCCTCCGGAAACACTTGTACGGTGAGGCGGTTTGACCCGCAGGCGCGGTCGAACGGTACAATCGTCGAAGCAGGCGACTGCCTCCGGGCTGCTGAGAATGAAGACCTATTTCCACGTGGACATGGACGCTTTTTTCGTGTCCGTGGAAGAGTTGTTCGACCCCGCGCTGAAAGGCAAGCCGGTGGTGGTGGGCGGGCGCCCCAATGAGCGCGGCGTGGTTTCGGCCGCATCCTACGCGGCGCGCCGCTTCGGCGTGCATTCGGCCATGCCGCTGCGCACGGCGTACAAGATGTGCCCGCAGGCCATCTTCGTCGACGGCCACCCTGACCGCTACCGCGACTATTCGCGCAAAGTCTACGATGTGCTGTGCGGCTTCACGCCGCTGGTGGAGATGGCCTCGATCGACGAGGCCTATCTGGACATCACCGGCACGCAGCGCCTCTACGGCCCTCCGCTGCACGCGGCGCACCTGCTGCACGAGCGCATCCACTCAGCGACCAGCCTGAACTGCTCCATCGGCATCGCCGCCTCCCGCCTGGTGGCCAAGATCTGCTCCGACCAGGCCAAGCCCAACGGTGTGTTATGGGTGCCTCCGGGCCGCGAAGCCGCGTTCCTCGCTCCCCTCGATGTGCGGCGCGTCCCCGGCGTGGGCAAAGTGAGCGAACAGAATCTGCACTCGCTCGGAATTCGCAAGGTGGGCGACCTGGCGAAACTGGACGAGGCGTTCCTGGAACAGCGCTTTGGCAAATGGGGCATGGCGCTGGCCGGCAAAGCGCAGGGCCTGGACGCGGGCGGGTGGTTCGATACCGATATCGGCGCCGAAGAAGGCCCCAAGTCGATCAGCCACGAACACACCTTCTCCGAAGACACGGCCGACCTGACGCTGATCGAACCCACGCTCGCCCGGCTGAGCGAGATGGTCGGCCGCCGCCTGCGCGAGCATGGGCTGAGCGCCCGCACCCTCCAGCTCAAGCTGCGTTATTCGGATTTCTCCACCATCACCCGCGCCCGCTCGGTGGAGAGGGCGACCGCGCTCGACACGGAACTGTTCGACGAGATCCGCGCGCTGTTCCATCGCAACTGGAAACGTGGCGCGGCCGTGAGGCTGCTCGGCGTGCATGCCTCCGGCTGGTCGCAAGAGCAAGCACAAATGGATCTCCTGGACGACCAGCGCCATGAGCGCTGGCAACGAGCGCTAGCCGCCGCGGACCACATGCGGGACCGCTTCGGTGAATCGGCGGTGTCCCTCGCCGCCAGCCTGCGGGGCAAATTCAGAGAACGCACCCACGAGAACCCGGCAGGGCTGCCGGGGAAAGGAAAGGCCGACCGCCCCGCGAAGCCGGCACAGGGATGACTCGGCGGATACTCGTGCTCCCTGTCTATGCGTGCTCTGCTTTGCTCTTGTCGAGGGCGGGCGCGCCCAATCCAACCCGGTGACACCTGCTCCATCCGCCACCTCCCGCCGTGACGCTCTTCACCTGAGATTGAGGTTGATGGTGCCGCGACAATTGTGCGCGTTGCAGCAACAACGGACGTGTCCGACGGCGTCGGAGAAACGGTAGTCGACCGTCAGCTCCTCGCCGCTGCCGATCGGGCGTTTGCTGATGTACAGGATGTGCCCTTTGAAGACGCAGGCCCTCAGGTTCGGGTCGCAGCTGTGGTTGATGATCTCGGCGCCGGACCCGCCAACGGCGCCGTCGAGGGCCCAGTAATCGTCGAGACTGAACAGGTAGGTGACCGGTCCCTGGCCGCGGCGCTTGGTTTCGCGCCGGCTGATACGCTCCCCCGTGTACTCGATCACTTTGCGGCGGGAAGGGATCGGGTCAAGTGTGTAAACGCCGCGGTAGTGAATCCTGGACTCGCGAATCTCCAGCCGGAAGCAGGTGTAACGCGGGTCAATGGACGGTGACTGGATAACGCGGGTCCCCATAGCGGATTCTTCGCAGTATAGCCGAGCTCCATCCGGTTTCGAAGAATCGTGACAGTGTTCAGGTCAGGCCAAGAAGTGATTTGCCGGCCCGGCCAAGTCAGGAAGAACTGGATGGTCCCCCGCGTCCCGCAGGAAGCCGGAGGGTTTACTCGCCGGCGTTCCGGCCACCTGCAGCGCGGACGTTTTCGGGAGCCGATCGAGAGCGCAGCCGAAACCTGAGCGCAATCAGGAGCACGCCGACGCAGAATAGCGCGAGCGTGGCCGGCTCGGGAGTGGAGATGGGGTCGGAAGTGGGATCGGAGGGAGGATCAGAGGGCGGATCGGCTGGCGGATCAATCGTTGCCGGCGCAAACGCCCCACCCCACGCCACTCCTAATCCCTGTCGATTCTCATCCCACGAGAGGTCAAAGGTGGCAATGCCGCTGGTCAGGCTAATGGAATAGACATTCTCTCCGCCAACTCCGTACAGATTCAAATTGCTTGGGCTTCCCAACCCCCAAATGTTCACCGCGTCAAGGTTCCCAACGAGCGTAGTCGCTCCAGTGGAAGGGTTGAGGGTCGCCAGTTGGTTGGAAGCCGTGGAAAGATAGAGCTTCCCGCCTAAGAAGGCCAAATCGCCGCCTGAGCCGCCCAGGCCGATGGGACCGACGTCGTTTGCCAGGCCAGTAGCCGGGTTTACCGTGTAAAGGTTGTTGTAGTCGGCCGTGTACAGCGTTCCACCCGGGGAAAATGCCAGGGCATTTGCGTTCGAAATCCCGTTGCCGAGCGAGCCGATGAGCGTGGCCTTGCCGGTACAAGTGTTGATGGAATACAGGCTGGTCATGGTGACGCCGTACAGGCTTCCATCGGGTGCAAACGCGATGTCGGTCAGAATCACTCCCGCGTTCCCGACCATGGTGACGCCGCCGGTCGCAATATTCACCTCTCCGATATTTCCGCTCGCGTCGTTCACCCAGAAGTAAATCGGTGAACCGAAGCAACTGACCGCGAGGAAGGCCAAACTGCCAAGGAGCCGGCAGATCATGCACGCCTCCCGCAGCGCGGCAGGATCGCCGGTGCGAACAGACGCCGCGTGCACCGAAGGAGTCGGAAAGGACATCGCACAAACCGATTTTAGGTCGCCGGTAATGTGCGCTAAAGTCCCATCGGTCCTGAGCCCTATGGGACCGTCGGGGACTACTCCTCGGGTGTATCAGCGGCTGTAGTTAACTACCCTTGATATTAGAATCAATGAGTTAGAGAAACTCGGCGCCGCCGTTAGTTCGCTCTCATATCCGCTATTACAGTACAGACTTGGGTTCTGGTTATGAGGTTCTCCCCCTACCCGAGCTCCAACTGCACCACCGTTTCCAGGTGGAACGTCTGCGGGAACAGGTCGACGAGCGTCATGGCGGTGATGCGGTATCCATATGCGGTTAACGCGGAGAGGTCGCGCGCCAGCGTGGCAGGATCGCACGCCACGAGTGCGAGGCGGCGCGGCTTGAGACCCGCCAGCCGCTGCACCATGATTTTGCCGAGACCGGCGCGCGGGGGATCGGCGAGCACGAAGTCCGGCGACCTTTGCAGTTTTTCCACTGCGGCCTCTGCCGTGATCTGTTGGGCCTTGATGTTGGCCAGCCCCGCCCGCTCGGCGTTGAAGCGCAGATCGCGCACAGCACCGCCTCCGGCTTCGACCGCATTCACGCGCCGAAAGCGCCGCGCCAGCGACAGCGAGAAAAGCCCGACCCCCGCGTAAAGGTCCAAGGCCGTCTCGCCTTCGGCCCCAGCAAGCGCCGTTTCCACCAACTGATCCGCGAGAAAGCGGTTCACCTGGAAGAAAGAATTGCTGCTGACGCGGAAGCGGCCCCGATAATCCAGCGCTCCCTCGACCAGGCCGGGAATGCGCTCGCCGCACCACTCGAAAAAGCGGCGCGCCACGGGGCGCCTGGTGTCGAGAACATTGATCTGGGTACTGTCCTCGTCGCTGAACACTTCGATGGTTTCCATGAACAGCGGCCAACGGGCTTCCTGCGCCATCTGGTTGAGGGCGGCGATCGCCTGATTAATCTTGGGCGATGAAGTGGGACAGGCGTCGATCGAGCAGATGCTATGCGAACGCGGTTCGCGAAAGCCGATACTCCGCCCATCGACGTGCAGTTGCGCGCGGTTGCGGTATCCCCACGCCGGGCCTGTCACGGCGGCGATCTCGGCGGGCGGCTCTATCTTACCCAGCCGCCGCAGCTCCTCCACCAGGATGGCGCGCTTGGCCTCGACCTGATATTCGTGCGGCGCGTGCTGGTAGTGGCATCCGCCGCACCGGCCGAAGACCGCGCAGCCGGCGGCCACCCGTTCCGGCGACGCCTCCAGAACTTCCAGCGTGCGCGCCTGCACCAGGCCCGGTTTCTCGGCGCGCGCCGTGGCACGGATGCGCTCGCCCGGCAGCACGAACGGCGCGAACACCACGCGCCCATCCAGGCGCGCCAGGCCGTCGCCGCCATACACCAGTTTTTCCACCCGCAGTTCGAAATTGCTTACGATAGGATTTACTCCCAAACCTTTTACCATGAAAACACGAGTTTTCTCCGGAATGCAGCCCACCGGAAACCTGCATATCGGCAACTACCTGGGCGCCCTCAAGAACTGGGTGCGGATCCAGAACGATTACGAGTGCATCTTCTGTATCGTCGACCTGCACGCTGTCACGGTCTATCAGGACCCCGGCGAGCTGCGCCGCAAGATCGAGGAGATCGCCGCCCTCTACCTGGCTGCCGGTATCGACCCCAACACTTGCTCCATTATGGTTCAATCTGCGGTGGCCGCGCACGCCGAGTTGTCGTGGATGCTCACCTGCGTCACCCCGGTCGGTTGGCTGGAGCGCATGACGCAGTATAAAGCCAAGGCCGGGAAGCAGGAATCCGTGAGCTCCGGGCTGCTGCAATATCCGGTGCTGATGGCCGCCGATATCCTGCTTTACCAGGCGGGCATCGTGCCCGTGGGCGAAGACCAGGCCCAGCACCTGGAACTGACACGCGACATCGCGCACCGCTTCAATTCGCTTTATGGCGAGACCTTTGTGGTGCCCGGCACCAGCCTTCCGGCCGTCGGCGCGCGCATCATGGGGCTCGACGACCCCACCCAGAAGATGAGCAAGTCGGCCGCCGGCCAGAATCACGCGGTGGCGCTGCTCGATCCGCCGGAGACGGTGCGCAAGACTATCATGCGCGCCACGACGGATTCCAACCCGGCCGTCGATTTCAACTGCGCCGGCCCCGGAGTTCTCAATCTGCTGGCGATCTACCAGGCCTTTTCCGGCGACACCGACGACGCGATGAAAGCCCGCTTCACTGGCATGCGCTACGGCGACTTGAAAAAGCAGGTGGCCGACATGGCCATCGCACACCTGGAACCTTTTCAGCAGCGCTACCGCGAGATCACCAGCGAGCCCGGCTACCTGGCCGGCGTCCTCCGCCAGGGCGCCGAGCGCGTTGCCCCCATCGCCAACCAAACCGTGCGCCTGGTGAAAGAGCGCATGGGGCTGTTCGTGGGCTGAGAAGCCAAGACTGAGGCCGCCGTGGCGCGGGCCGTCCGGCCTGCTGAGTCGAGAGTCGTCTCGACTATGTTTTCAAGGCGCACTGAGCTGCACCGGCCGCACCAGCAACAAATAGTGAAAACACGCTTAAAACAGCCTGCTCACAAGGGAATGAGGTGTTCGCACTCGATCAGGAAAGAAGAGCCGAGACGACTCTCGGCTCAGCAGGCTGAGAAGCCCGCGCCACGGCATTTGGTTGCAAGCGCGCTTCATCCTCCAGCAACCCCCCCCTCTCCCGTTGTAAAATAAACAGTTTAAGGACATCTCCCCATGCAGAACACGCTGTTGACGAAGTTTATTCAGAAGAACGTCCGGACCGACGTCCCTACGTTCCGGCCGGGCGACACGATCCGCGTTCACGTCAAGATCAAGGAAGGCGACAAGGAGCGGCTGCAGGCTTTCGAAGGCGTGATGATTGCGCGCAACAATACCGGCCTCGGTGAGACCATCACGGTTCGCAAGGTCAGCTTCGGGCAGGG